>JAEEGH010017987.1_pt1 | contig 14985 bp, 10 predicted proteins | sample 9134181 | NCBI WGS metagenome assembly JAEEGH01 (sample SAMN16246544, study PRJNA631951) | gut metagenome | biome: gut microbiome; feature: rumen; material: DP-attached | host: Bos | place: Iran: Karaj | collected 2018-10 | reverse complement strand
CATTAAAGGTATCTCTCAAAATAATCTTCCTTCTATTTCTAGTTCGTTATTCTAGCTACTCCACTTTCCATGTGCCAGTACGAACATCAAATTTCTGAACTCCGCCTCGGCTGTAGCCATCCTCTACTGTGAGGCTGGCAGCAATGTCCTCAGTCAAAGTACCAGCTGCAATTATATCATAGAATAAATCTTCTACAAGTGTCGCATCTGCCAAAAGACCATTTGCAGTATTTTTAGTAGTTGTTCCATATTGATAAACAAAATCTAAAATGCCCTGCTGTAATCTCTTCACCGCATCACTGACGTAATCGTCATCCTTGAAATGTGGCTCTGGAACGCCATTTTCCATTGTAAAATTAATGAACTGTCCAAATGGAGCACTAAGTGCATTTTCAAGGAAAAGCTGATACTTGAGAAGCTTGCTGTCCTCAATCAGGCGAGGATCTGTAATCTCAAATATAGCATCTGCACGTCCGCCGATTCGCTCTGGCTTGTTCGAGTGAAGGGCAAGATAATGACCTGCAATATCTCGACCTGTAAGCTTCATAAGGAAATACTGAATGGTTCCAGAAAATCCCACATCTACTACAGACACATCATTGGCGCCGGATAATATATCTCTGGCATAATTGAGGTATGCATTTTTCTCAACTGCAGCCTTTGCAAAAATCTCCTGCTCATATGGTGATAGTGCTTCAAGCATCTCCTCAGGCTCTGTCTCATAATCGAACTGTCTGTCCTCATCACCCTCGTGGAGTTGTAAACCAAAACGCTCTGCCAATAGATTGCTGAAGCTACCCTGATATTTCTGTAAAAGTAATTCTCTAATGTCCTCGTCATTTTCAAGAGCTGGCACTGCACAGCCTCGACGAGAAGCAAGGAAATAATGAATATCAGGAACATCAATACCTCTAGCCTTGCAGTATGTCTCGATCATTTGCTGGAGCAAATATCCCTCTCTAGCAAGAAGAAGTAATCGCTCATTAAGCTGAGTATTTTGCTCCACAATCCACTGAACAAATCTGGTCAAAAGTGGTCCCATGGTTGTGTAACCGAAATCATAAATATCCTTGAAATTAAGAGTACCATCCTCGTTAAAGGCAAATGGAGAATTGAAAAGTCCACCATTAATTGCCTGCCCTACCATAATGGAGTTGGCTAAGCTGCTTTTTGCAAAGGATTTCAAATAATCCATATCAGAAAGCTCAAGCATAGCTCTAGGATTAAGAACTATGTGGCTATCAATGCCTCTATCCATAAGCATCTGCGAATCGCTGCGGAAATTATCACCTACGTGAATGAATTTGGCCTGGCCATAATTAGCAAGAACCATTGACCACATAGTACCGTCATCCTTGCGGGCACCAACCTCGCAGGAAATAAGCAACTCGTCATATCCACCAATACCGCATTTATGAAGAAGACCAACAACCTCAACTCGATTTAGATACATGTCGCTAACAAGAATCACATGGCGGCCCATTGCCTTTAATGTGTTGAACACATCAACCATGTCCTTGCGTGGCATGCAAAGTCTAGTCTCCAAATCTATCTCTAATCGTTTGATTTCAATTGCCAAATCACCGATTACTTTGTCCCCTGCGATTTCCACATATATTTTGTCAATTGTGGTCATTGCACCATATTTCTCAGTGGCAGCAGCCTCAGCTGCCTTTCTGATTTTAAGGAAATCTACAGATTTACCATATTTATTTGAAATGATGCGTTCCATAAGTCTAAACACATCATCAGGTTCGTAAATGCCGCGAGTGATTAGAGTATCAAAAATATCAAAGGAAATTACATCATATGCACCAAGCTTCATTGTAAGAAGCTCTTTATCCACTTTGAAATTGTTGATAAATGGGCGAAGGCTCTTATTTTTAACAGTGTCCTTTTCCTCTAAATACAGGATGTAGTCATCAAAGCCCTGCTTTCTAGAAACAAATGGCAAAATACGCTCTAGAGCATGAGCCAATGTGCCATCTGTCTGCCCCTGTTCTCTAGGGAAATCTTCGTAAGTGTATCCACGCTCAAAAATAGGGCGAAGAGCCTCTGTGCGCGCCCAGAAGAAAGAGCCTGCTGGGTAATTAAATACCGAAGGCATCTCACCAAGGTCAAATTCCTCAAATAGCTGACGACCAATGCCCTCATTAGCAAGCCATGAATAAGCAATCATTGGAACCTCTTCTTGAATGTCAGGATAAACAAGTCCTGCATTTTTATTTTTGAAGAGGTCTAAAATGCTGTTAACCTTTTCTGGCGAACCAAGAAGTAACTCGAGACTAAACTGTCTCCATCCACCCTTCTCAGCTCCTGAGTATAATGACTTTTTACTGTGGATATGTAAAAAATAATCGTGATTTAATATTTCACTTGCAAACTTAACATATAAAGGTGCCAAATCACGACCTCTATTTGGCAAGTTTCTAATGTCCAAGGTACCGATTTGTTTGAGGCTCTTTAGGCCTGCCTTTATTGCATTAACATCAGCGTCTTCTTGACAAGAAATGTATAAATCAAATTTATAAGGAATGTTGGCAAAGTAGCTGACAAACTCTGGAAGCAGATCCACGTAAAACAAATGCAAATGCACCGCTATAGAAGGAGCCGGCTCCCCCTTTGCAGCAAGCTTTGCTGCTTCTTTGGCTGCAAGCTTAGCAGCCTTAGCCTCTGCCCTCTGCTGTCTTTTGGCCTGTCTGGCTGGAGTATCCTTGCCTGTCAAAAATGATTTGAAGGCTCTAATACTCTCTAGAGTCTGGTAACCCTTTGTATTTACAGTATTCTCATATATTGTTCTAAGCTCAGCATTGACTGCCTCAATATTTCTGATATGAACATCCTTGGCAGCTATCAGCTCCTGAAGCTGTTTGATTTGATAATCACGACATGCTATTGCAAAATCAGCAGCCGTCTTGCTGTGACTATCAGCATGAGCTCTAAGCTCATTTAAATTTTTAACATCCTTGAAGCAATACTGAGACTGGAAGTGATCCTCCATCTGCTGGTATGCAATTTTCTCCGCATCAGAAATATCTACCAGATTGCCAGGAAGCTGGCTGAACTTCACCGCGCGATATAAAACGTAATTGATAGGAACTGGGAAATCAAAGGTCCACTCGTAATCAATTATTTCCCAGCCTCTATTAGTTTTAATAATATTTTCAAAAATTAAATCTATATCTAAGAATTCAGATGCAAGTACTCCACGAGGCAAATCCACATGGCCAAAGACTTCCTCAAAAGCTGGTGTCAGCTGGAATTCCTTTGAATGTGGCATATAGGCATTTTTGATTGCCTCAATGTATCTAGGAGCATCAGCTTCGGCAATGTGCTCTCCCTCGAGAAACTCACTCTCGATGGAATCACCAACTAATTTACTCTCATTTACGCAAAAATCAGAGCCCTGCAAAATATTCTGCAAGCCTCTGTAACTATCGTAAACTCTATGTATATGTGCCACAGCGTCATTATTGTATGGTTTTTTAATTACGATTTTGACGCCGTCACGCTCAATAATATCTGTGACAATATTGTATTTTGGATTGCGCTCATTAGAGAGCTTTTCATAAAGTAACTTTTCCATTTATCTAGCAATAAGCAAGTAATCGCCTGCTCCTCCCCCTTTGTAATCCTCGGAAAAAATCTCTGTTGTATATAAATAATCAGGGCTAACTCTATAGCTCAAAATATCGTTAAATCCTGCCTCCGCTAAAAGCTTCCTAGTGAAGCCAGACAGTCTATCCTTTTGAGAAAGAGCATATACAAGTCTACCCTCTGGGCTAAGCATATTTTTTAAAACTGTAGGAGTCTCAACCAATTCGCCGAGGCTAATAATGATATTAAATGTGCTTTTAATATTATCAATAGTCTCTTTTTTTATTTCAGGCAAAAGAGAAATGATATTATCATTCTCCGAGGAATACTCATCGGTCATACCAATCATTACATCTGTTGCCTGCTGATTGAGCCATTCTACAAGAGACACACTATCAGGATTAAGAATCAGGACATTATCGCCTTTTGTAATTCCAACAGGAGAGAGCACATTGCTACGCAAATGAGAAAATGTCTGTATTGCCTGTTCAGTTCCCTCATCAAATATCCGCCTATTGTACTTTTCTTGAAGCATAGCCTTCCTCCATTTTTCTCATAATCCCCATTTATTTTACCTGGTGAACAGTAACCTTGGAATTCATGTCATAATAACCAACTGTATTCTTGGTACTAACAACAGTAATATTCATAACATCATACAATCTATGGTATGCAACGAAATCCACACCATCGTAGCCTGTACAACTAATAGACATCAGGTATTCTCCGCCCTGCATATCCATCCTCTGGGTAAATGTAGCTACATACTCGCTGCCTTCCTTGCAAAGCCCCACATCGCATTTCTCATACATGGTATTAGTACCAGTAACATCTATGCCCTTTAAGGTCTTGAAAGTAAGTGTAAAAATAGGATTCTCAATATCTGTATTAAAGTGCACCTTTGATTTAACGGTAAAGGTACTGCCCTTCATAATGGCATTAGTGTATGTACCATTATCATCAATCACCGCAAAATCCACTATGCTGGCACGACCATCGCCATACTCATTAACATTAGGATTCAACTGATAATTTGACTTCCATGAATTTCCATTATCAGCCTCAGGGGCTACCTTTTCTCCTAGGGAATCAATGTCATCCACTCTGCTATGAAGTGCAGGCTCCTGACCAACAAGAATCTTCTTATAGATATCAATCATATCCTTTGGAGTACCCTCGGCTACCTTGTCACCCTTATTAATAAGCACTGCCCTATCGCAATACTTACTAATGGCACCCAAATCGTGTGAAACGAAAAGAATAGTCTTGCCAGCAGCTTTGAATTCCTCAAACTTTTTATAGCATTTCGCCTGAAAGAAAACATCACCAACGGAAAGAGCCTCATCAACAATAAGGATCTCCGGATCAATATTAATAGCCACCGCAAATGCAAGTCGAACAAACATACCGGAAGAATAAGTCTTCACTGGCTGAAAAACGAAATCTCCAATATCAGCAAATGACAAAATATCATCAAGCTTGGCATCAATTTCCTCGTTTGTATAGCCAAGCATGGTACCATTCAAATAAATATTCTCAATACCTGTGTACTCCTGGTTAAAACCAGCTCCCAGCTCAAGAAGCGCCGAAATACGGCCATCAACATTAACCTCACCCTTAGTAGGCGAAAGCACACCAGTAATAATCTTTAAAATTGTAGACTTTCCCGAACCATTAGTACCAATCAAGCCTACACACTCGCCCTTTTTAACCTCAAAGGACATATCCTTAAGAGCATAATGCTCCTTATAATTCTTCTTTCTCGTAAGCCCAAGTGTATCTGCCACTCGCGCCTTATTACTATCGTAAAGCTTGTAAACCTTATCTACATTCTTTACCTCAATAACGTAATCACTCATAATGCCTCCAAATTTATCACAATTTTACCATAAAAGCGCCTTCTCGCAAAGTTTTCACCAAAATTATTCGTCTTGCCACCAACCTTTATGCCCCCAGTATCCCTTACCATCTTTTCTTCCACTTTTTGATTCCCCTGCCCGCCCTTCAGGCGCCAGCCGCGGCCCTCCCCCTCTCCCAAGATACAATTTCGCGAATATCGTAGTTTTCCAATATGCAAAAGGGAGCATCCGCAAGTGTCTTTCTATGGATGAACTATTTTGAAAAGTGTTTTCCTTCTAGGTGGACACTATTAGTTTTCTTTTGTGCATCTCAGGGCTCAGGGGACTTGGGCTCATATTACGTTTGCTAAGAAAATTTAAAAAGCAGGATTTGTAGATTTAAGCACCGGCTTCAAGTTCAGTCCGTTTCACTATCAGCCTTGGGCTGCCGTCCATGGCAGCCCATACTTAAATCTTTCAAATCCTGCTTTTAATTTTCTAAGCGCACTTCAAAATCGCGCCAAGTTCCCCTGACCCTGATATGCACAATTATTTATAGTTTTTTGTGTGTCCACCTAAGGAAAACAGCTTTTCAAAATTGTACAGACATGAGAAAGACACATGCTAATAAAGATGCGATTCTTTGCATATTTGGAAAACAAGATATTCTTGCGATGTATCTTGGGAGAGGGGGAGGGCCGCGGCTGGTGACAGAAGGGCGGGCAGGGATTACATGGGCCGGAAGAAACGATGGTAAGGGAACGAGAAGAATTCGTGGGTGGTGGCAAGACGAATAGCTGGTAAGGGGCGAGAATAATCCGTGGGTGGTGGCAAGGCGAAAAAAGGTGGCGCCGAATGCGCCACCTTGCTCTTGGCTTCAGGCACCCCATTCCTGAAGCTGGAGGATATTAAGTTACAACACGGATAGATCCGCGTAATCCGTAATAACTCCGTCCACACCAAGACGCTGAAGCGAAAGCATCTGGCCTTTGTTTTCTGGGCCGTAGGAATATACTTTTGCGCCTGATTCGTGGATTGCTCTTACCGTTTTAGGTGTAAGAGTTTTCATGTTGATTCCATAGTATTCCGCTGGATACTTAGTTGGCAAATCCGATTTACCAAATGATGCTAACATCATTATTGGCTGCTTTGGATCTAGTTCCTTGATTGTAGCAAGGTAATCATAGTTGAATGACAAGAATACGATTTTATCGAGAAGTCCGTATTCTGCACATTTGTTGTATACCTCCTCTACAAATTCAGGGTCATCGCCAATGTTTTTGAGCTCGCAGAAAATTCTCATGTTGGTGGACTGCAGTAGGCTTAGCGTCTGGTCAAGGGTTGGGATTCTTTCAAAGATGAATTCGTCTCCAAACCATGCGCCTGCGTCTAATTGCAGTAGTTCCTCGTAAGTGTAATCTGCGACTGTGGTTTCATCTCCCGTTAGCCTTTCCAATGTATCATCATGGAATATTACTAGTTGGTCATCTTTTGTCTTTCTTACATCAAATTCAACAGTTTTAGCTCCACATGCATAAGCTCCTGCAAATGCACTTAAGGTGTTTTCTGGGTATGCACCTGAGTAGCCCCTGTGAGCTACGATTTGCACCACAATATCCTCATCTGCATCTGCTGGTAAAAAGCTGAACTCGTTGAAGATAAAAAAAGAACAAAGTAAGGCAACCAGCGTAACTACAACTGTTCTCCTTACTTTTAAAAATGACTTTAATCTCATACGCAAGCCCCCTCTCTTCTAGCTAATTATATTTTATCACTCTTGCCATTATCTGACATTAAACGTCCAATAAAAAAATTGCCCGAAAATTTCGAGCAATTTTTATTTAATATTTTCTAGAGGATTTTTGATAATTTTTTGAAATCGCTTTCGCTATACTCTTCAAAAAATCATAAAAATCCTCTAGAAAAAAAACTATTTAACTTCATCGAATTTAGGGCAATTGGCGTAGCAAATCTTCCCTGCTCGCGCTTGCCTAGTTTATGTTCGCAAAAATTTTTACAAAACGTCGGCGAATTGTGGTTGCAATTTGCGGAATACGTGAGTACCTAAGAAGTAAATCACTAAAGTGAATATCCAAAAATATGCGGTGAGGGCTGGGCGTGTCCAGAAGCCTACGTGGGAGATAAAGCAATCACGGTAGCCGCTGGTAATATAATACATTGGGTTAAGCTTGAGTACATATGCTAACCAAAGTGGGATTTTATCAAGCATGCCATCAAAGTTCCACATAATTGGGGTAGCCCAGATGCCTACCTGGAGGATAATATTAATGAGCTGCGCCATATCCTTGAAGAATACGCATAGGGCGCTTGTCATGTAAATCAATCCAATTACAAGAATCATCATTGCAATGGAATAGTAAACCACCTGGAAAATATATGGAGAAATTCCAAATCCGTAAAGTAGGTATACTACCAATGTGAAAAGCACGAAAAATCCATGTACAAACAATGAGGATACAGCCTTTACTACTGGAAGTACATTAATTGGGAAAACTACCTTTTTAACCAAGTAGTTGTACTCCTGAAGAACAACAGTGCCTGCTGATAGCACCTCGGAAAAATAAAACCATGGCACGATACCAGCTGAAAGCCAGAGAACGAAAGGTGCCTGTATTCCTGCCTTTGTGCCTTGGGTTCCTGCATTTAATGCTTTGTCAAAAACTATCCAGTAGACAAGCACTGTAATTACCGGCTGCACGAAGGCCCAGATCACACCAAGTGTAGAGCCAGCAAACTTTTGCTTAAAATCATTTTTTGCAAGCTTTGCTATTAACTTATTGTTTGAAATAATATCTTTTAACATATAAATCCTAACGTTTAATGTGTTTATTTTGATTCTCGTATCCGGCTAAATCAAGCTGCCAATCAGAAGCTCCATCCTCTGACTCAGATACAAGCTCAAATCCCATGTCTCCATAGAAATTCTTTACCATTTTGTTTTTGGCTGTTGGGAGATAGTGACCCTTTAATGTTTTTACTCCCCTTGCCTTTGCTCTGGCAACAAGCTCGTCCATCATAGCATATTCCATGTCTCTCTTCAAAACACGGCAGCTCATAAGCCATAAATCAATATCACAAGCATCCCCATTTACGTGTCCAATAACAATGCTAACTACTCCATTGTCACCGAATTTATCCATGAGCTTGCCATAGAGGGTAATGTAGCTATGGTCTGCTGCTGTCTCCTCTATTTCTGTTTGTGTGAAACGCTTGGTTGTAAGGTTAAACTGATTTGATTTGTTGGTAAGCTGAGCAATTCGTGCCATATAAACTGGCGCAAAGGAATCAATCTCAGCAGTCATCTCTAATGAGTCAAGGTACTGGCCATAATCAGTAAAGCTACTTTGAAGCTTTGCTCTAGCTGCATTTTCCTGATACATTTCATTTCGCTTTAAATCGTCTGCAGAAATGTTTGTAGCCTCGAAGAAGCCTGAGCGATCAATTGTCTGGATGTAGTGAACTACATTGTCCAATTCTGGGGCGCATACGCCCTTTAACTGCTCTGTAACAATATGGCGCTCTGCTGGGTTGTCATCCACAAATACAAGACTCTCTGGCAAAAGAGTAAGCTCTGCTGCAATGTCTGCAAAGTTTTTGTCCTTTGGATCCCAGTTTGCCTTTATAGAAATAAAATCATTTTCTTTGAATTCACTGTCAGGATGGTTAATTCCTGCAATGGCATTCTCATAATCATTTTTTGAATCTACATTTAATATTACGCCTAGTTGCTGATGAGCCTTTAAATATCTCTGGAATTCTGTGTAAGCCTGACCTTCTGCTTCCTCAGGTCCAAGAACAATGCCATCCACACCGTCATCGCCAATAACGCCGCCCCAAAGAGTATTATCCAAATCGAGGACAAATCCCTTTTTATTTTTTCCAAGAAGTGACTTGATAATGTTGGCTACATTGAAGGCCAAATATGGGATTGCAGGTACAGACATGGCATATTTGTACATGTACCAATAGAATGGATCTGACCATTCCTTTAATCCGTAATCTGCAGAAATATAATTCAAATCGCATACGTAGAAATTCTCGGTTGCCTCTGCATAATCGTACATGCGTTGATTGAGTCTGCTAATGAAATTCATAGCACCACGATAATCGTAAGCATCTCTATTTCCCATTAATCTGTACAATGGCATTTCGAAATTGTTCTGAATGATTGGGCAATTGTATTTCTCAGCCAAGGTCTTCCAAATGGTTTCGTATTTCTCGTACTGATTATTTAAAAGCTCATTTACATCATCCCTGGACATTGAAAGTGTAGGGAATGAGGTGATGTTTCTATTACTTGTGCAAACATAAATAATATCAGGAGCAAACTCCTCTAGCTCTGGGTTAGGGAAAACAGCATCCTCATAGTATTTATTGTATTCGCTCTCATAGAAGGTTGGGCGAATACCGTTATTTAAAAGAAAAAGCTCCATCATAAGAATGATGTTTGCTGTAGTGCCACCACCTAAAACCGCAATCTTTTTATCGATGAATTTGGTGTCGGCTGCCAAAAGCTCCTTTTTAATTCTTTTCTTTTTCGAGAGTAAATAATCTCCATCAAATGGATACTCTAACTCTTTCATATTCTAGTCCTCACTGGATTTCTTATTTTCGTACTTATATATTGAAACATCCTCGTTTTCATAAACAAGGTTTAGTCTCCAATTGTTATTCACATAGTTTGGATGTCCCATATCTGTTACAACTAAATAATCCATTTTGTAAATATCGAAAACAGCATCAACTTCCTGCCAGTCATCACTGTAGAATTTCTCATTGATTGAAAGCATTGCCTGAACCTGCTTCTGAGAAATATCTGAATAATCATATCCCTCTAAATAGCACTGGCGCTCAGAAAATGCGCTAGCGTAGAAATAAATATTTCTATAGTCAAGCTCCTCTGAGAATCTATCTACAACAATTTGGGCATCCTCTGGCGTATTATCTCTGAGCCATAGGTAAGCATCTAAAGTATCCTTCGAAACCAGGTCAGCTCTGTCACCAGCTTCTGTGCGATAAACTGCATTTTGTTCAAGATCATCGATGCAATAGTGTGCAATATCAAGCACTAATAATACCATTCCGAGGCCCCAGAATATATTCATGAAATATGAAATCAAGCGACCTCTGTTATCAATTATGTACATAACAGTGCCATAGAAAATAAATGCTGCATTTGTAATGACGAAGTATCCCTGAGAAAGACCTGGAACTGATACAAAGCAAAATCCGATAAGCCCCATCATAACAGAGCCAATAACAAACCAATCAAATATATTTCCGATAACACCGTCTGTAATTAAGGTTTTGAATTTAGAAACTGCAAAGCCTGTAAATGGCAAAATGCATGGTCCAATGATGCACATGCCGCAAAGAATTATAGCTATGATATTCCATGGTGCAGCAAGATAATTAAATCCTAATTTATCAAAAACCTGTCCAACTCGACTAGCCTCAAGTGTACCAGCAGGGCCAAGTGTCATAGCGCGGTTGTTTGCACCAGATGGATTTAAGCCTACTGTTACAAGTATGTAGGTAAAAATGAAGCCTACCAATGTGCTGATAACATATAAAAGTCTGTGGAAATGAAATCTTTTGGTTATGCAAAGCTCGACCACAAACACTGCCACAGTAATGCCTGCCAAAAGAGCTCCGGTAGTGCCTTTGAAGCCTGTAGTTGTAGCTGAAAGCACTAAGAGGGCAACCATAATCTTTGGAGAGTATTTGTCATACCAAACCTCAACCAAAATATCCACCATAAGCACTGTCAGTGACATTGCAAGTCCCATAGCATTGCCATTGCTAAACAAATGATTATCAAGCCATGACAAAGGGAATACTCCACCTGCCACATTAAGTGGAAGCAGGCAAATACATGAAATCAAGGTGCCAAAGCAATAGAAAAAGAATTTCTTTGGTGCGCATTTGCGACCAGCTCTGATACGCTCGCCAATGGTCATAAGTGCAAGGGATAAAGGCCAAGCTGAAACCAAAGCATTGCCATTCATGTATGTTCTAAAAGCGTCAAAATGGAAAATGTTTTTGCACATGGCAAAAATCAATTCGTAGAAATAATGGTAAAAAAATGTCAGACCATTAATTCTGATATCCTGATTTGGAAAACTCCTACTGAGGGATGCGATATTTCCTGTATGAAACAGAAAATCGTGATACACCTGAGTAGTCTGTCCCGAAAGAGCTCCGTAAAACTTAAATTGAAAATTAATTACTGAAACAATATATATAAATGCAAATATTCCAAGGAAGGTTGTACTGAATCGCTCACCAGCATTAAAAAGTGATGGGCGCCCTCTTTTTATATACATTCTCAAATACATTATTGTGGCAAGTGGTCCTGCTATGGTAATAAGCAAACCAACACCAAGAATAGATTGTATATAATAAACAAGTGCTAAGTACGCAACTCCCAGGAAATATCCTGCCAATAATCTAGTAGATACTTTTAGTCTCCTTGGCAACAAGAAATTTGAAAATAACATGCCCGGAAACTGTATCCACACTATGCTATATATTAAAAATATCAGTGTAATTCCAAAACTAAACGTCATAAAAACCTTTCTATTTTTCTGGTGAAAGCTGTCCCAATTTAAAATGCTTACGGCAAAGTGCTACATAAGAATCGTTGGCACCAAGCATAACCTGTGGGCCTGAACGAACCACTCCGTTTTCGTTGTAACGAGTGTTGCATGTAGCTTTGCGACCACACCAGCAAACTGTTTTGACCTCGTGAATAACATCAGCAATTGCAATCAGACGCTCTGAGCCTGGGAACAATTTATTCATGAAGTCAGCTCTAAGTCCATATGCCACAACTGGCACATCCATAAAGTCAACAATATCAGACAAGTAATCAACCTGCTCAGGTGTAGCAAATTGAACCTCGTCAACAATAATACAATCGTATTTTTTAATCTCCTCTTCAGACATTTCCATCAAATCCTCTAAGAAGACACATTCATTTTCTAATCCAATACGGGAACGCACAACGCGCTCACCAAATCTAGTGTCCATTTCAGGTTTGACCAGAAGGGCATTCTGCCCAACCTCCTTGTAATTGAAATGGGTCATAAGCGCATTAGCTGTCTTTGACGAGCCCATCGCTCCATAATAGAAATACAATTTTGCCATAACGTGCCCCTTTACACAAATTGACAGAAGACCATCATAATAGTCTCCTGTCAAATACTAATTTAGTAAAATAATTTTCTCTAGTTCTCTAAGTAAAGTGCCGCTGTAAGGATACCGTTATTGGCAGTAATATTTACTAAGATATTAGAATCGTATCTATTTACAAATTTAAGATCCAAGGTATTGCCTGAGATAGTCGCATCCCATCCTTCTGGTAAATAATAAACTGGAAGAGAATGTGGATGGCGCTCAGAAGCAGAAATACCTGCTGTCTTCATAGCAGCGTAAATTGTAGATGAAACCTGGCATACACCACCGCCGATTCCCATAGCGTGCTCCTTGTTAATGAAAACTGGAGCCTCTACAAAACCATTAGCTGCAGTACGAGGTCCAATTGCAAGGTTTGCTGAGAATGTAGAGCCTGGTGCAACCACTGTGCCATTAACGTGGCTAGCAGCGATAGCAATATTAGTGCCACGAGCAGCTGTTGCATCATACTCTGTAGTATATGTACCAAGAAGTGTGTACTGCTGTGGAAAAACAACATCAGTAGCTCCAACTGTAGGTGTAGCATCTCTGCCCTCTGCCTTGCCTGCGTGAACATAGTGGTAAACATATGCTGGCATATTTTCACCATAAATTGCTACCAAGTCAGGATTCTTGTTCATATAGTCAGTAGCATTAAATGTACCGCTGGCATTTCTGCCCTCGTAAATACCAATGTAAAGATAGTGATTTAAATAATCAATTTCATTTGAGAAGCGGTCAGCAACATCAGGATATGTAGCCTTGTAATATGCGCTATCAAATACCTGAGTAATAGCCTGGATTTCATCGTTGGAAGCAGCCTTAGCTGTCACTGTAGGTGCAAGAACAAATGCCCCAACGAAGCAAACCAATGATACTATCAGCTTGTTAATACTCAAATTAAAGTTTTTCATATCATCCTCCATATAATAGAACCTTCCATTTTGCGGAAGGCCAAATATGACATCCCGCTGACGTGTCGAAAGCCAGCCAGCAAAATCTACGTATAGCAGTATTTTAGCACTTATAGATAGATTTTTAAACAAAAAGAGATGCAAGTCTAATGCTTGCACCTCTCATAGTAATTTAATTATTTCTTTTTTGAAGTAGCCTGCTCTGCCTCAAGCTCCTTACGCTTTCTGAGTGCCCAAGCTCTAAGACCCTTTTTCTTTTTCTCTGGCTGAACATTGCCACCGCGAAGTCCCTTAACCTTTGTAATATAAAGACCAGAAACTGTAGCCTTTACTTCCTTTTTAACAGGAATCTCATCAAAAATCTCAGCATCGCAAAGAAGTGTCATCATCTGAGGTCCAACCTTTGCCTTAACAACTGGCACCTTTGAATTCTTAGCGTACCATGGTGTTGCTGAAATGATAGACTCTGGAAGTCCTGATTCCTTCATTTTCATACGTTTCTTGTCAATGATAAGCATTGAAACCTGCTGTGCAACCGCATCCATCTGCTCTCTCTGCTCAGCCTGTCTAGCCTGCATCTTCTTACTCCATCTATTGAGAAGAATAATAAGCACAACCAATACAACGACGATAATGAGCAAAACGATCCATGCTCCCATATAATATCCTCCTAATCTAAGGCCCCCTAAGAGCCACAACTAGTGAACATTTTACCATGACATCTCCCCAAAAGCAACTACTGCCACCACACCCTCAGTTACTATTCACAGGTCCCTTTTTTGGTAGGCGCCAGTGCCCGCCGGTCAAGGTGTCACGGTGTGTCTATGCATCATTGGAGCAAAATGTTAGATTTTCTTAAGCTGCTAGTGGAACTTTTGTGGGTGCCCTTTCATCGATTTTGCACTTCAAGACCACTTTGTGCCTATAAAAGACACTTGTTATTACTTAATATACTCTTCCACACATGTCTTAGGATAATTGTGTTTCAGGTTACGTTCACACAATTATCTCTAAGAATGTGCTGGAAGAGTATATTTATTATGTTTTCGTGTGTCTTTTATTGTCACACTGCGGTTGCAGAAGTGCAAAAAGTAGAAAGAACACCCACCAATAAAAAAGTGACACGCAGCTTCTAGAAAATCAACATTTTGTGACTGTGCATAGACACACCGTGGCACCTTGACCGGCGGGGGGCTGGCTACTTCCTACTATGAGACCTGTGAATTGTAACTAAGGGTGTGTTTACAATTTCCAGATGTCATGGTTGTATTGTTCGATTGTGCGGTCGCTTGAGAAGAAGCCTGCGTTGGCGATGTTTTTGATCATTTTGCGACCCCATTCGGTGCGATTCTCGTAGGCTGCGTATGCTTTTTCTTTGGTTGCACAGTAGTCTTTGAAGTCAGGGAAGGTCATGAACGAATCGTTGTTAATGAGTTTGT
>JAEEGH010017981.1_pt1 | contig 14988 bp, 13 predicted proteins | sample 9134181 | NCBI WGS metagenome assembly JAEEGH01 (sample SAMN16246544, study PRJNA631951) | gut metagenome | biome: gut microbiome; feature: rumen; material: DP-attached | host: Bos | place: Iran: Karaj | collected 2018-10 | reverse complement strand
AAGCTGATGATCATAAGCCTTAAGTGTAATTCTCATTACCTGATTTGCCATAAAAAAAGTCGCCTCCTTTTCGCACTTTTTGAATTAAGTACGACAAGCGGTGACTGTACACTCTCCCGTGTGTGTCATGATCCTCAATACATAATAAGGCTCATACTTCTACACGTCGTTTCTGCCTTGGGTTAGTCGGCAGACTTCAATTTACTGTACAGTGACTTGTCGTCAGTTTGTTTGGCCTTTGTAACCGGCCTCTAGACATTCGCTCCACGGAAAACCTGCTCAACTGGATAAGCAGCAACCTCACGCTTCATAGCTATCATGTCACAGCGTTATTGAGTATAAATCATTTCGGTCTGATATGCAACAGCTTTTTTAAAATTAATCACTTTTATCGCAAAATCAGCGTTTTTCGACTGGATTCCTTGATCTTTTTTAATCTTTTACCAAATCCATAGTCTTAGTTAATGACTTAAACTCCCTTAAGTAGTAAAATGTGATTCGTTGTCTCAAAATTTACTATATAATATAGTAGAAACAAGATTGAGCAGCTGGTATCACTTTTACTGCCAGACCCAAGTACAGATGATATCACAATACTTTCAGAATGACTATTATCAAACTATAAACAATTATTAACAGTTTATAATCTCTGATATTAAGGAAGGAATTCGAATATGTGGATTGCAGACGGATGGAAAGATTATGAAGTAATAGACACTTCAAGCGGTGAGAAGCTTGAGCGCTGGGGCGACTATATGCTGGTTCGTCCAGATCCCCAGGTCATTTGGAATACAGAGAAAAAGCATTTTGGCTGGAAGAAGTGGAATGGCCACTATCACCGTAGCAACAAAGGCGGCGGTGAATGGGAATTCAAAAACCTTCCTGAAGAATGGTCCATTGGCTACAAGGAGCTTACTTTTAATCTGAAGCCTTTCAGCTTTAAGCATACAGGTCTTTTCCCAGAACAGGCTACTAACTGGGATTGGTTCTCTTCATTAATAAAGGAAGCAAACAGACCTATCAAAGTTCTTAATCTCTTCGCCTACACAGGTGGTGCTACAGTTTCAGCTGCCAAGGCAGGCGCAAGCGTAACTCACGTTGATGCTTCAAAGGGAATGGTAGGCTGGGCCAAAGAGAATGCTGCTTCTTCAGGACTTGCAGATGCACCTATCAGATATCTCGTAGATGACTGTGTTAAGTTTGTCGAAAGAGAGATCAGACGTGGCAACAAATATGATGGTATCATCATGGATCCTCCATCCTATGGACGTGGACCTAAGGGAGAGATCTGGAAGATCGAGGAATCTGTTTTCCCATTCGTTCAGCTCTCAGCTCAGCTTTTGTCCGATGAACCTCTCTTCTTCCTGATCAACTCTTACACAACAGGACTTCAGCCAGCAGTTCTTTCATACATGCTTCACACTGTTCTTGATCCTATTCACAAGGGAACTGTTGAGGCTCAGGAGATTGGTCTTCCAGTTAAGAGTAACGGACTTGTTCTTCCATGTGGTGCCAGCGGCAGATGGACAGCGCAGAACTGATTATATAGACTGGCGCTGCCAATAACTCAATAATATGTCAAAAGAAAAACTGAGTATCTTCTATATGATTAATATATAGAAAGTACTCAGTTTATTTTTTTAATACTGCGCATCCTCACTTGCATCAATCTTCTCACGAATCTGCTGCATTCGAAGATCTAACTGATTGATAAGGTCAGCACTAAACTTAAGATCATCAGAAATAACTTCCTGATTCTCGATATTCTTTTTGTATTTCATCTTGTGTTCCAAGCTGGCCCAGAAATCCATCGCAATGGTTCTGAACTGAACCTCAACCTTCATGTACTCTTTTTCCTGAGTCAGGAATATGGGTATCTCAATGATAAGATGAAGGCTTCTGTAGCCGCTGTCCTTGGGATTTTCAATATAGTCCTTGCGCTGCAGAACTGTAATGTCATCCTGCTGAGCAAGACAATCAGCCAACATATAAATATCATCAACAAAAGAACAGATGACTCTGATTCCCGCTATATCTGACAAGCTGTTTCTGACATTCTCAAGGGTAAAATCAATGTTTCTGCCACGAAGTTTCTTGTAAATACTAACTGGGGTCTTGATCCTCATCTTGATTGATTCAAAAGGATTTCGGTTGTTCCTCAGTGATAATTCTTTATTAAGTACATCAAGTTTGGTTCTGACTTCGGATAATGCACATTCATATTTCATCATCAAAATCTGAAAGTCTTTAACCTGATTCTTCATCCTGAGGATCTTCTCTATTTCATCAGCTGAAATATCTTTGATATCTACGAGGCCATCGAGTTCTTCAAGTTCCTCTATATCGTCCATATCATCGGTCAGTTTGGTAAAATCTATCTTAGAATAGTCTTTATGGTTCAGCGCCATAGACTTCACATCCTTTCTAACGCATAGTCCTAATCATAGTATACCAAGATTCTTTAAATGTTGTGTGAAGTAAATATAAAGTTTTTCTAAGAGCCCAAAATTCCGCGTAGCATTACGCCACGCGGAACCCTCATAGTGAAAACCACAATAACCCCCTATTGTGTTTCTTCCATATTTATTCGCCTACTGCCAGCTTCTCAGGCAGATCAGCAAGTGAAACTACACTGTACTCAATCTCAGCTCTTGGACCAGCGAGTATTTTGTACTTGTTGAGAATTCTTCTGTAAACAATCTTGCAGCTCTCTTTGCTGGTTCCAACCAGGAGTAAAAGAAACTGTGAAGAAGAATACTTACAGTATGTATCGCCCTGTCTAAGAGTGATTGAAATAGCTTCCTGAAGGAGCTTGCCTCTTATCTCAAGCTTGTTCTGATTCGCAATCTTTTTACCCTCATAATCAACAAGAGTAAGAAGCATCATATAAACGGACTGTCCACTTCTCTCCATATTACGGCTGAGAATATGATAAGCATCAATAAAGCTTGGATATGAACAGTCATATGCAATGCCATCATTTCGGGATATGCTCACGCGTCTCTCCAGAATGTCATCTCTGATCTGAAGAATCTTGCTAGGCATATTTGTGATCTGTCTGCTCATCTTGTCGTAACATTCAAGCAGATCATTACTTGGAGTAATTCCAAGCTCGTCAGTATAATATCTTACTGTTTCATCATAAATTCTATAAGCTTCTTTATAGTTATCCATTCCGATAAGGGCATTTATTTCACCAATCTGCCACTCATCATCTGGATAAAGATCTGCTGCCTTCTTGTATACTTTGTAGGTAGCATCGAAATCTTTTCTCTTCTCATAATATTCGCCAAGTGCGATTACGCATTCAGCATACATTTTCTGAAGCTGTACACTCTTGATAATGACCCATTCCTGTGTGGATAACTCAGGAAGAAGTTCTGATCTGTAGAGATCAAACGCTGCTCTGTAGTACATCATCTCCTCGGCAGGATCAGTAGCCTGTCTTGCCTGCATAACGTTCATCATGAAGCTTCCAGCATCAGACTCAACCTCTACCTCGTCATCTATGTAAAAATATCCATCTTTGTTGACGATATATTCACACTCTGGAAGTCCTGATTTCTTCAGCTGCTTGTGCATCTGATAGATCAGATTGTTAAAACTGTTGTTGATATTGGACTGCTCTTCTCTGTCGTAAAGAGTATTTACAAGGCTATCCCTTGACACTCCCTGTGGACCACTCAGCCACACAATCTCTAACAGCTGTATGTATTTGGAAGTCTTATTCTTACCGATGGAAATATTCCTTCCCTCGTAATTTATTGAAAGGCCTCCGAATAATTGAATTTGAAGTTTAACCTTATTCCCTTGAGTCATATCAATACCTCTACTGGTCAACACGGATAACTTAATTAACTTCCTGCTCTGCTAACTCTGCTCTGTTTCCGATGTAGCTGCAGACACCTATGCTGTCACTACTAAGATCGCTGTTGTCTGCCCTAAATTTAGACCATTTACAACACCAACATTCTCTCATAGGTACCAACGCCCCATCATCCGGCTCCCAATGTTCACAGCAGTGATTCTCCGGAACTATTAAATTGCCTTCATTGTTGTACTTAAATTCCATACTAAGCTCCTCTAAAAAAAGAAGACATATATACTTCTTACAATTATAATCTAGCATGAAAAAATATTTCATATATAGCAAATGTCGCAGATTGCATTTTTTTTGTCGCAGATTGTATTTTTATGATTGATCAGTAGAAAAAACCGCTATCACTGCCATACATTAAATTAAAGGAGGAGCATTTTGCCCCTCCTTTAAAACTTTATTTCAAAAGTCACAACATTTTCTTCCTCATCCTCATCTTCTGTTCTTCCAGGAGTCTTAAGATCAAACTTCTGAATAACAAAGCGGAACACCAGATAATAAATTTATCATTTTTCTATCTTCAATTCTTCACCTGGTCGCAGAATTATTCTGCCAGGCACATCAAAACTCTCAGCAACCTTCTGGTCGAAACAATTGACCTTATCTGCAGGAATCATGTGATAAGGTATGTTGTGCTTGGCACCTACTGTCTTGGCACATTCAATAGCTTCCGGTACGTCCATATTGTACACACCGTCGCAGCAGAAAAAGGCGTAATCAAGATTTCTTGCAGCAAGTTCTTTCATCTGCGGTGTAGTAGATGTATCGCCTGATAAATACACCTTTGCACCATCAGAAAATGCAAGTATAAATCCTACGCAGTTTTTCACATTGTGATTTCTGTTATAGCCAGCTTCTACCGCCTCAACCTTAACATATCCAAGGTCAAAAGACTGATGCACTCCCCTTTTGATCGCATCTGACCAGGTAATAGTCTTGCATCCCGGATTCTTTTTCTTAATAAGTCCATCCTGAGTATGATCAAAATGCCCATGACTCATAAGTATCAGATCTGCAGGCACATCATACCCTGCCCCTGCAAAGGGATCCACATATATCGTCTTGCCCTCAACTGTCGTGATCCTTACGCTTGCATGCCCCTGATAAAACAGCTTCGCTACTTCTCCCATATTCTGCCTCCTTCTCAATATTCATTCCGACATTACATCATTACCAGTTTCCTTCTTGAAGGAATCAAACGCTCTTTGCATCATAAATGCTTATTACTGCTGCGGTTTAGTTTCATCAAATTCTCTTGTTCTTGCTCCCATGCTCTTTAATTCTTTTTTGCGCTCATACATAATATGATCTGCTCGTTCGAATATATCATGTAGCTGTTCATCATCAGGATGAAGTACTGAACAGCCAATGGAAACAACAACCTTATTTTTCTTGATATTTTCTTCTACCTTCCTATCAAAGGCTGCAATTATTTCATCCCTGGTATCGTATCCTTTTCCCATCAAAATAACTACAAACTCATCACCACCAGTTCTATAAACCGAACCATGAGCAAAGATATCACAGATAAGAGCACTTGCCTCCTTGATAAGCTGATCACCAGCTGCATGCCCTTTGGTGTCATTGACGTATTTAAGACCATTTATATCACATGCAACAAGTGCAAGTTTATCGATTGTCCCTTCACGAATCCTACTATTTAATTGGGATTCCGTCTCCATGTAGGCATGCTTGTTTCTTACTCCAGTCATTGAATCAGTATTAGCCATGCTCCTGAAGGCTTCACTATTTTCTTTTTCTTCATCGAGTTTTTCTTTTGCTACACGCCTTATCATGTAGAATAATATAGCTGAGAAAATGGTAGCTACTACAAGCAGGAATAATATCTGAATGCGGTTAGTAAGAAGACTCTTTTCACTGATCTCCTGAATCTGATCCTGAATAACACTCTCGCGGATCATTACAACCAGCTCCCAACCGGTGTCAGGCACAGGCTCGTAGCATATAGTATCCACTACATCATTTATAGTAAAAGTCAGTGTTCCTCTTTTATTATTTGCGAAATCATCACGAAATGAATTCCACTTTTCCTCAGAAACATTCTCTTTTGTAGCATCAAAAATATTCTCTGTCCCGATAAGCGGACCAAGCTCTGTCTCAGAAATATTTCCACCATTTGTAGAATACAGCGCAAAATGCGTACTTTCCTGATCGTCAAAAGCAAGCAGCTCAACTATATCGTTAATATCTATCTGAACAAAACAAGCTTTAAACTGTTTGTCCATTATCTTTATATCTACCGGGATTGCCAGACAAAGATCAATGGATGAACCATAAATAAAGACAGTACTTATCATTTTGCTATCCAAAGTCTTCTTCGCAAGGAACGGATGTCTGCTACCGCCTGTATATGTAGTATACTGCGTATAAACAATATCATCCTCATCAACAAGCGCAAAACGATTAAGAGACAACAGCCTCTTCATTCTTCCAATTGCCTCTCGAAGATCATCCTGGGATTCTATCTTTTCGCCATCTATGACGCTTACAGCCTTTTCCATATAGTCAAAATTATTATTGATCAGGTTTGTAATTGTCTTGGCACGTCTGTCTGCCATAGATTCAAGATAAAACGCACTTACAGCAGACACAGCCTGATTTGTAGACGAAATAGCCTGTTTAGAAGCCCAATACGTATTGGCGATTACCATTACCATGATAAGAGCACTTCCTATCGCTGCAGTTATAGTCACTGCCTTTTCAGTAATCCTCTTTCTTTTCATTGTGAAACGTCTCCATACAAGACCTCAAGCATAGGCACAGCATCATCCTGGTAGATGATGGTTGTACTTTCATCAGTCTTGTCCGGGAAAAGATCTCCTGGTAAATTTCCATCTGCGATTTTTACAGCAACCTGCAATGTATCAAAACCAATAGAATAGCAGTCTTGTACTCCAAGACAATAGATAACACCATCTTTGAGATAATTAAGAGCCTCCTGATCATGATCCATTCCTACGATCACTGCCTTACTTCCAAGCTCTGTAACTGCTCTGGCTGCCCCAACAGGATTACTCATATTACAGCATACAAAGCCTGCAATATCAGGATTATCCTTAAGCATCTTTACAGCCAGTTCATAGGCCTTATCGATGAAGTCCATATCATACTCAACTGCTACTATTTCCATATCTTTATATTTGGCAATAGTATCCTTGGCTCCCTTTGCTCTGTCTTCATGACATGGAGCTCCGTAGCTTCCAACAAGTATTCCTATCTTACCTTTGTAGCCAAGCTTTTTGCATAACGCTTCTGTTAAGTCTGCTCCATCCTGATAGTTATGTGTATTTCCTACGTATGCAATCCTCTTACAATCAGGAGCTGCATCAGAGCTGGAAAAAGTCATGACCTTATTGCCTGAAGCCACCATTTTATCCAGTACAGGAGATATCTTCTCCTCATCTGCCACGTCTACTCCAATTACATCGTAATTACCTTCCTGAGCCTGTAATAATCTCTTAGTCTGATCCTCGTAGGAAGCTGCATCTGGGGCCATATACTCATAAGTAATAACTATGCCCTTTTCAAGATACTTCTTCTGAGCATCCTCCATTCCAAGCGCAACAGCATCCCACCACGGATGAACTATCTTATAAGTAAAGTAGAAATTATATTTCTTCTTGGCCGGTTCGTAATCATCAAGACTATGTTCAAAATCTACAACACTATCAGTGGCGTCCACCTTTGCTCCAGTATCCGCTGCATATCCGCTACTAGTACATGCAACAACAAGACAAAATGCTACTATCAGAGCTTTGCGAAATATGTTATTCATCTTTTCAGCCATAGCATTCCTCCTTGTAGAAATAGTTATAAATAAATATAATATTCTACAATAAATAATACTATATTCCGCTAGTTTGTATTCTTAAATATGTATTAAAGTATTTATAACAAAAAATAAGAGAAACGTAATTACTTACGTTTCTCTTTCTATTTAATGCCGGCTCTTTTGGGATCCATTTTCCTTACGGTAAGGAGCATGGTCACAAAACAGGCAGTTCCACCCACAACGTTACTGATGGGCTCCGCTGCAAAAACACCGTCTGTTCCCATGTTAAACAGATACGGTAATATATAGGTTAAAGGAACCACGATCATTGCTTTTCTGAAGAGAGAAAAGAAAATGGCGTGGCCTTTTCTTCCTAAAGACTTAAATACCACCTGACCCGAATGCTGGAAGGTCATGAATATAAAGGTTGAGAAATACAGGCTAAAGGCAGGTATGGCATCCGCAAGGATTGTTTTGTCATTACTGAATACCCCGATGACTGCTGCCGTGAACAATCTGATAAACATCCACACCAGGAAGGTGTATCCGAATTCCATGGCCACCATTATGGCAATGGAGCGCTTAACCCTGTCAAATCTGTGGGCCCCGTAGTTGTAACTGATAACAGGAGATGTCCCTTCGGCAATGGCCAGGATCGGTGTCTCCATCATCTGACGGGCGGAATTCACCATGGTCATGATGGATACGTAGAAATCTCCTCCCACATCCGCAAGAACACTGTTGCAGGATACGGAAACCATGGCATTGGTAAACTGCATTATAAAGGCGGCGCTGCCAAGACCGATAATATTAGCTACAGTCCTGCCGCACTGTCTTATCTCCGAAAAGGACATGATCTTAAGATTGTAGGAACATTTTTTTCCAAAGAAAAATCCAAGTACGTAAAGGGCTGACAGTCCTTGGGATATAACCGTTGCAATGGCCGCTCCCTCCGGGCCCATCCCCAGGACAAAGATAAATATGGGATCAAGGATAATGTTGGCTGCCGCACCCACAACAATGGTGGTCATACCCACAATGGAATAGCCCTGTGCCGTTATAAAGGGATTCATGCCGGTGGCAATCATGGAAAAGACTGTTCCGAGAAGATATATTCTAAGATAGGGAAGCGCATAGATCATGGCGGAATCCGAAGTTCCGAACAAAGAAAGTATCGGCCTTCCGAAGATTTCTCCCACCAGGATCAGCACAATTCCCGTAACGATCAGCATAAAGAACGAGGTGTTCTGGATCTGCCTCGCTCTGTCGTCATTCTTCTGTCCCCTTGCTATGGAAAACAATGGAGCTCCGCCGCTCCCAAACATATTTGTAAAAGCCGTGGTCAGGATAATCAGGGGGAAGCAAAGTCCCACTGCCCCCAGAGCCACTGTCCCTATATTGGAAATCCTGGCAATATAGATCCTGTCAACAATATTGTACAAAAGGTTTATGATCTGCGCCACCAGCATTGGAATCGCTGTGGCAAGGATATTGGTAAATGTTCTTCCGTTCTCGAAATCAACACGTTTCATTTAAGTACGACCTTATTACTAAAAAATATATTTCTTCATATTGTCGAAGATGAGCTCATATGCGCAGGGCCACATGTGAATGCCGTCGGTGGTGTACTTCTCAAGCATCTGCCCGTTCTCACCAAAGAGTCCTTCGTTCACATTTATATACCTGTAGCCGAACTCAGTCGCAAGCTTTTCGACAATGGCGTTGGCCTTATCCAGCCTTTCAAGACGAAGCTTTGCCGCAAGAGGTGCCTCGGGCCATGCCGTCTCTTTATCCGCCACCTTCTGATTAACCGGATAAAAAGCCATCATGAACACTTTAGTTTCAGGAAGCCTATCTTTAATCTGTATAAGAATTTTCCTGTAATCCGCCTCGAAAATCTCGGAAGTTTCCTCCTGACGGCTTATATCATTGGTGCCGATATTTATGAAGATCACCGAGGGCTTTAGGTCAAATATCTGCTCATCCATGGATTCAAGAAGTTCGGGAATAGTATAGCCACTGATCCCCCGATTGTAAATGACCTTGGATAACCCTCTGCTCATCAGAATCTCGTTAATGGGAAAATGTTCCATCAATGATGAACCCACAAAAAGAGTTTCCCCTTTAACAGCATTCTTATTTAAATATCTGTATCTTGTTACAGCATATACGTTCATGACAGCCTCCGCTTTTTATACTTTTGTCAAAAGACCTTCCACCATATCCTTTAATCTCTTTGAAAGCTCTTTTTCAATAACCTCTGCCTGTGCCCTGTTATCTCCGGAAACAGAAAGGTATATCTTGATCTTGGGCTCGGTTCCTGATGGTCTTACAACTATGCTATTCCCAGTCTCCAGTATAAATTTCAGAACATCAGACTTTGGAAGGTCGTCTGTTTTCTTTAGATAATCGCGCTCACTTGCTATCTTTTGACCGCACAGCTCTCCACCCAGATTTCTGAATTTCTCCATGATATTCTTCATTTTATCCTGTCCCTTAGGGCCCTCAAACTCAAAGCTGTAGAGGGTGTTCAGGAAATATCCGTGCTTCTCATAGAGCTCGCCAAGCACATCCGTAAGGCTCTTCCCCATCTTCTTATAATATGCAAACATCTCACAAATAAGGAGAGAAGCGTTAACTCCGTCCTTGTCCCTTGCATGAGTTCCCGAGAGATATCCGCAGCTCTCTTCAAAGCCAAAGACATAATCATCTTTTCTGCCCTGCGATTCCAAAAGACCTATCTGCTCTCCTATAAACTTAAATCCCGTCAGAACATTTATCGTTTTTACACCGTATCCGTCTGCAATCTTCTCTCCCAGATCACTGGTGACAATGGTCTTGACCATAACAGGGTTCTTTGGCATTGTTCCCAATTTAACCCTGCGCTCACATACGTAGTTTAGCAAAAGACATCCCACCTGATTTCCGGTGAGCAAGACAAAATCATCTTTATCCCTTACCGCCACGCCCACTCTGTCGCAATCGGGATCAGTTGCCAAAAGAAGATCTGCTCCAATCTGCTTTGCACAGTTCATTCCAAGCTTCATGGCTTCAGGAATCTCGGGATTGGGATAAGGACATGTAGGAAAATTCCCGTCAGGTTTTTCCTGCTCCTTCACCACATTAACGTCCATAAATCCTGCACTTTTTAGGACATCTGTAACAGGCTTTCTTCCGGTTCCGTTAAGTGGTGTGTACACTATCTTTGCGCTTTTATCACCGTCTTCTTCACCGATGAGCGAAAGCCCAAGCACCTCACTGGTAAATGACTCATAGACTTCATCGGGCACTAAAGAAATCTTCTCATCATTCTCACTAATCGCGCCTGTATCAAGTGCATCTGCCTTATCAATATAACCCTGGATTTTTTCTGCAGCCTCCGTGGTTATCTGGCACCCATCAGAGCCGTATACCTTGTAGCCGTTATATTTAGCGGGATTATGTGATGCAGTGATCATGACTCCGACTTTGCACCCAAGTTTTCTCACTGCAAAAGACAAGCAGGGAGTTGGCATAAGCTCTTTATATATTGTAACATCAATCCCACATCCGGCAAAAACCTTTGCAGCTGTCTTAGCAAATAGCTCTGACTTTATCCTTGAGTCAAAAGAGATAGCGATACTCTTTTTCTCATCACCAAATTCATCATTTAAATAATCAGCTATTCCCTTGCTGGCCTTTATGACAGTATGGACATTCATACGGTTTGTACCGGCGCCTATAACGCCCCTTAAGCCTCCCGTTCCAAAAGCCAGATCCTTATAAAAGGCATCCTCCATCAAAGCCTCATCGCCTTCCATCACCTTCAGCTCAGCCTTAAGATCCGCATCAATCAGTTCCGCCTCTTTCCATCTCCTAAATTCATCTCTGTAATCTCTTTTCATCCTATTCTCCTCTGCTCCTTCTGCCCCGGTGTTGAAGCTATGATCTTCATGTTGCCTTTAAGGCTCGCCTTCTCATATCCCTTTGGTATGATAAAACTATCTCCCTTTGAGATGGCGCATCCATCCACTTCTCCGTATCCTTCCACAACACTTACCAGCATAAATTCGGACAGTCCCAGAATCTGTGCCCGTCCTTCAACCTTCATCTCATAGACGTGGTAATACTCACACCCATAAATACTGTGAAGGGCGTTTGCTCTCCTGTCCCTTTTGCAGGCAGGAACCAGGCATTCCTCTATGGGTTTTGCCGGAGTCATAATGACGTCCTTACTCTGCTCAAGGTGAAGCTCTCTCTTCTTCCCGTCTTCAAGTCTGTCGTAATCATAGACGCGATAGGTGATGTCACTGTTTTCCTGAGTCTCCAGAATAAGACAGCCCTTCGTAAGCGCATGCACCGTTCCGGGATCTATCTGCAAAAAATCACCTTTCTTTACGGGAACCCTATTTATAAGCTGTCCCCATCTGCCCTGATCTATAAGCTCATCCAGTTCACTTTTGTCTCTGGCGCTGTGCCCGATGACAAGACTTGCTTCCGGCGGACAATCAAGGACATACCAGCACTCAGTCTTTCCAAGAGCCCCGTTTTCATGTTCTGCAGCGTACCTGTCATCGGGATGAACCTGTATGCTGAGATCATCTCTGGCATCAATGATCTTAACCAGGAGCGGGAACACATCACTTTCTTCATCTCCAAAGAGCTCTCTGTGCTTCTCCCACAGTTCAGATAAATGCATGCCCTTATACTTTCCTGCCTTAACCGTTACATCACCGCTTGGATGGGCCGATATTCCCCACAGCTCTCCTATATCATTTCCTTCTTCATTGCATCCAAACTCATCCTTTAGCCTTGTCCCACCCCAGATGGTGTGCTTACAGACAGGCTCCAAAAATAGTATCTCAAGATTGTTTTCTTTCATTCTCTCCTCCAATTTTTAGGCAACAAAAAAACAGCGATTGCAAAACCGCAAAGTCAATCGCTGTTTACTTGGTCAATCCGTCCTGTTTCCGCATGCGTCAAATCTGCGAACATAGTCCGTCAGATTCTTTAGATTTACCTTAGCTATCCCGATCTTCTGATCAGCCGCCCCATAGCCCATGATCAGTTCATCACCTGCTACCACCGCTCCGGTTGTAAAGATGCAGGGACATGGGAATTTATCGGGAAGTTCCCATTTCTGCCTTGCATAGATCAGTCTTTCAGACATACGGTGTTTTATTTCGGGAAAATCACCGTCTCTTTCCTTAAGTATCATGAAAGACTGAGTGTAGCCGTAATTCGGAAGCTCTTTTCCGTGATAGGACACAAGCCACTCTCCATCTCCTAAATCCAGTGGAGGAAAGCTTGCTCCGACTCTCTCCTCTTCCCAGTCAAATTCACTTTTTGCCAGCAGCTTGTGTGTAGCATCCGCCGTGACAAAATCTTCAAAATCATCCGCTGCTGCCAGGAAGATTGCCGGAGTTTTTACACTTTCACCTGTCGGAAACTCATAGCTTCTCTCAGGTCTGTGAAGCATGACAAGCTTTTCTGCCCCGCCTATGTTCATTCTCTTTGGGAAAAAGAAAACATCCCTGTTGTCACTAAGATTCCCGTCCGTCAGTGGGCCGACATAGGAAAACGCCTCTTCATAACTGCCCTCTTTAAGTTTCTTAAGATCCACTTTGTAAAGGACCGTGACAGTGTCATTTCTCCTTGCAAGCACTCCCACCGGAGAGTCCGGATCCATCACCCAGTCAGGCAGGTTGTCTTTTCTCTTATCCCCTTCCCAGTATGGTCCCGGAGGAAAGAGTCTGCAGGCAACGGTCAGATAGAGCTGCGCTCCTATGTAAAAGAGCCTTGGATCCTCTATACACCCGTTGGCGTAGTTGATGACTTTCTCTCCCTTGTCATTTATCACGTACATATCCTGCTCGTCATAAGCAAGCTTCGGGGCCAGAGCAGGTCTTTCAAAATCAGCCTCAAAGCTCTCTCCCATATCGGTGCTCTTTGCATATCCCAGGAATATCGGATATGGATCTGACTTACCCTTAAGATTTGCCGAGGGCCAGGGGCCTGTTGCCCTGAAGAGCATATGAATGGTCTTTCCATCTTCATCAAGAACCAGTGCAGGATTCAGCACCATCGTATCCGCCCAGGCACAGCCTTCTTTAGGCTCCAGCACAGGCTCTTTTGAATAAGTGATGATTGGTTTTTCTCTCATCGCTTCGATCACCGCCTTCCGATCTCACGGTCTGTCTCGGAAGTTTTGCTGTGCTCCTTAATATAGTCGATGATCTCATCGGTATATCCAAATGCCAGCCCAACATAGCTGTCGGCTGCTCCGTAATAGATGGCGATCTGTCCGGTCTCTTTGTTCTGGACAGTCGCGCAGGGGAAGCAGACATTTGGCACAAATCCTCTCTCCTCATACCACTCCTGCGGAGTCAAAAGAAATGTCTCACACCTGTACTTAACAACAGAAGGATTGTCTATATCCAGGATTGCCCCGCCGATAGAGTACACATAGCCGTTACAGGTTCCGGTAACACCATGGTAGAACAAAAGCCAGCCTTCGCTTGTCTCAATGGGAGTTGCTCCTCCGCCTATCTTAAGCGATTCCCACCAGTTCTCGTTTGGTCCCATAACATGTCTGTGCCTTCCCCAGTAAGTCATATCAGGACTCTCACTTATAAAGATATCTCCGAAAGGAGTGTGACCTGAATCTGACGGTCTTGAGAGCAGCATGTACTTTCCGTTTATCTTTCTTGGGAAAAGAACTGCATTCCTGTTAAAGGGAATAAAAGGATTCTCAATTCTCACAAACTTCTTAAAGTCTGTTGTCTTTGCAATTCCTATGGATGCGCCGTAGAAATCCTGGCACCAGATGATATAGTATTCTTCTTCAACTTTTACAAGGCGCGGATCATAGGCGTACTGAGGCATGAAGGGATTTCCGTCTTCATCTGTAAAAGGAATCTTTTCACTGTCTATATCCCACTTGATTCCATCTGCACTCCTGCCCATATAGATTGCAGGAATACCATTTGTCTGCTCTCCTCTGAAGACTCCTATGAATCCGTCCTCATAGGGCATTACTGCACTGTTAAATATTCTTGCAACTCCCTCCACAGGATTTCTGTCAATTATAGGATTGGCATTGTATCTCCAAATAGGAGCTCCTTTAAGTCCCTCGGGCTTATCCTGCCATGGCATGCGTTCTGTTCCGGGTCCCAAAATCTCGTACTTCATTAATTTACTCTCCTTAATAGTTCAAGGTTTCTGTTTATCAAATCGTCTCTTTGTCTTACACACAGGACCGACCTGCCGGGATCCTGCGGTGTGTTAAAGCAGTAGTCAAGAAGCTTGTCCACTGTGGTTGTTGCAACATGCATTCGTG
>JAEEGH010017978.1_pt1 | contig 14990 bp, 8 predicted proteins | sample 9134181 | NCBI WGS metagenome assembly JAEEGH01 (sample SAMN16246544, study PRJNA631951) | gut metagenome | biome: gut microbiome; feature: rumen; material: DP-attached | host: Bos | place: Iran: Karaj | collected 2018-10 | reverse complement strand
AATCTCAGCAGTATCGACAGATTCATATCTGATCACAGGAATGCACCACAGCGGACAGCAGTCAGTGTATATGGTGTCCGGTCTTTCTCTGAACAGCGAAAACCGAACTGGCGAAACTGAAACAGGATACCACAGCAGAATTACGGCTATTCCGTCAAAAGTCCAGTACAGACATGCTATGACAACCCCCGTTCCCCAAATTTTCGGATGCATTCCGGCAATAATCGAGGGTCCGGACAGCAGTACTTTCAGTCCGTATATGGACGAACTAGGAAGATACAGGATCAAGTTTCCTTTTGACAAGGAGTCCCGTCTTTCAGGCAATTCATCCTGCTGGATCAAACTGATGACACCATACGGAGGAAACGTGAACACCATTGGCATGCACTTTCCTCTTCTCAAGGATACTCAGGTGCTTGTTGGTTTCATAGAAGGAAATATAAATCATCCTTACATCATGGGAACTCTGCAGGACGGTTCAGGAAGTATTGTCACAAACAAACGGGTAATGAACAACATTATCAGAACTCCCGGAGGAAATCTTTTCGCCATGAACGATGCTACAACCCAGGGCGGAGAATCAATTCTTATGAAGAATTCCTACGGCTATAACTCAAGAGGTCCTAGCAGTGACGATCTGCTGAATATGTAGTTATAAACGGACAAGAGACTATGATAGAACAGTTACGCCAACAGATATTGAAGTTAAAAAATATCAGCAGAGTCAGGTTCACCGATGACGAAATTATCTCGCCTGAAATAGTTCAGATACTCCAAAACTCCCTGACCGAGTTTTCATCGGAAGATCCGCAGGAACTGCGTGATATGATAAATGAGATGCTACCGGTAATAAACTCCGGTCCAGTCAGACTGTGGAACAGACCAACGGATTTTTCAGGGAAATACTTCAATAACTGTCATTTCAGCAATCTGGACATGAGTCAGTGGGATATTACTGATACCTTCTTTAGCCAGTGTATATTTGATCATGTAATCCTGCCTGTCAAACTTAATACGGTAACGCTGCAGAACTGCAGCATCACAGACAGCCATATGGCAGGGAAAAGTTTGCGTCACAATTTTAGACGCGTAAAAACTTACGACTGCGAATTTGTTAATACTGATCTTTCGTCAACAGATACGGCACACTGCGAATTTTCAACGACAAACTTTGAGAACTGTGATTTCAGTTTCTTTTCTAACAAGGCAAAAACGGAATTTTTCAAATGCGGATTTAAAAACACCAGTTTCATTAACTCAAATCTGAATCATGTGTCTTTTGAGGAATTTACCAATGCCGAGAACGTTAATTTTTCCGGTTCGGTCATGCGTTCTTCAATGTTTACCGGGCTTCAGATAACAAAAGATAACAAAAACTCCATTGATGGCTGTGATCTGACCTGTGCCAATCTCAGTCAAAGTGTAATAATCGGAGTAAATCCAAAGGCTGTTATTTTAGACAGAACTGTATTCTCTGACAGTTCTTTTAAAAATGCGAGGTTTGAAAGGCTGAATTTAAGTTGCGTATGGTTAAGTCTCTGTACTATTGAAGCTTGCATTTTTGACCACTGCAATCTGTCCAACGCAAAATTTGACGGAAGCGCAGTAAAAAATGTTGTCATATCAGACTGCCAGGCTTCTCAGTTATTCGCCGATAATATGGATTTTTCATCAAGCAGTTTCTGCAGATGCATACTTGATTTTTCTTCCATGTGTTACTCCACATTCACAGAATCAAGTTTTCTAAACTGCTCAATGAAACTGATTAATCTTCACGATATAAAAAAGCTGCACAGCTCAATGCAGGACTGTGATATGACGGATGTTCGCAACACTGATCCTCTGCTGTATAAAGCTGAACATTTTGTATTAGGTCTTAAACCCTAATTTTTAAACTGTTCTGAGTGGAATTATACCATCTAAAAGATGGTCGATTTCACTCAATTTTTGCCTGTAAATTTTGCGAGATATACATCACATTCCGGCGTAAAAATATTTTTTTTGAAGGTATGTCGTAAATTGCCTCTAGCAAGCATTCTACGGCGATGTTTTTTCTTTGATGGCAGTTTTGTCATTTTTTCTCGTCAGCGATCCCTATGAGCAAAATACAGGCATATACGGATCTTTTAGAGAGTCAGTGTTGGTAAAAACAGGAGTTTAAAAGCCCGAAAAAACGTGTTTGGTATAATACTTACATAGCATAATATCAGCAATATCAAGGGTTGACGATGTCAAAGGAAGAGATTAAAGCTCAGTTTGATTCTGTAGTAGAGCAGTTAAATGGAGAATTATCCACACTGCCAGAATCGGTATCTCTTCTTGTTAATCTTCTGATTGCGACCTTCAATATGCTTTTTGAACTTACTGCAAGTCAGACAGATAATTTAAAGGCATCTATAGATTCGCTAAAACAGACGATAGAAAATCTAACAAGGTCAAATCAGAAACTTGTAGAAACCCAGGAACTGAAGAATGAGCAGATATTACAGTTCCAGGAACTGATAAAGTCTTTGAGGACTCTTCTTCATTCGAAGAATGTAGATTTGGATGCATTGAGGCGACTTGTGTTTCAGGGAGGAAGAGAACAGAAGGAGCAACCGGCGCCTCAGGAAATAACAGAAAAACCGCAGAGTAAAAGAAAAAACAGCAAGACAAGAGAAAGACAGAGTAATAAGACAAAGCTGGACTGTTGCGATATTGAACGGACAGATTTTCTTGATGTAAACGGAAACGTTTTAGGAGCATCAACCAGAGAGGAAGCAACAGCAAAGGTTCCTCAGCAGATAGAAAAGGACGGGAAAAAGTATGTTTTCAAAGGTTGGAAAGAATGTTCCGACAGCAGGGTAATAACCTATACAACAAAGGTTAAGGTTACAAAATACGTTCCTTTATATGAAGAAATCCGGGAACAAGAATCAGCACCGGATGCTGAAGCAGAACGTATTGCAGAACAGGATTCAGCAAATAGAAATACTCCTGCTGCAACAATTGTCGGATTAAATCCGGAAAAGGATTTTCTTCCAAAGACAGTTGTAGGTTTCGATTTTATGTCAGAGATGATTGAATCAAGGATGATGAATCGAATACCGATGAACAGGATAGCACAGGCGGTCAGTGATGCACTCGGGTTCAGTATAACAAGGCAGCAGCTTGCAAGATATTTTATTTTTGCGTCAGAGTGGATAGAGCCTGCTTATCAATATTTGATTACCAAAGTGCTGGATAACAAGGTAATACATCTTGATGAGACCTTTATTCATTGTCAGGCAGAAAAGAACAACCGCCAGTACATGATAGTGTTTACATCAGCAACCGGATGTTTCTATCATTATGCGAACACCAGGTCGCAGACAGTTCCGTTTGCAATTCTGCAGAATCATTTTGACGGCAGGAACTGGGTCGATAACAATGGCAACGATATCGTGATTTCAACAGACGGCTGGTACGATGTAGAATGGTTAAAGGATGATAAAGAAAACTTCTACGCAGTTCTGGTAGGTTGCATGGTTCATCTTCGCAGATATTTCTGGGAAGTCTATGACGTGCATGAGAATCACAGAAAAGCAGACAGTGAAGATTACAAAATTTCGGAGCAGATAATTAATCTTCTGAAATTCATCTTTCACAGGGACAAGGAATGCAAAACCTCTGAAGAACGAACAAAAATAAGAAAAGAGGGAGAGGTAAGAGAAAAATTCGACGAAATTAAGAAACTGGTTGATGAATGCTACAAGAAGATGCAGAAATGTAAAAATCCATCGGATGTATATACAGCCAAGTTTATAAAAGCTGTTAAGTACGCATATAACCAGTGGGAAAAATTCACCAGAATCATGGAGGATGGGGATATTCCTCTGGATAACTCTGACGCAGAGAGAGCCATACGTGACTTTGCAGTGTTAAGGCATTCAACCGCCAGTGGATTTGCTTCAGTTGAAGGAGCAAAGTCTACAGCCGTATTCTCATCATTCCATGAAACCTGTAAAAAGCACGGAGTGCATCTGGGAGAATACCTTGCATACCTGTTCAGGTATATTGGATTGCATCGAGAAAAATTGACAGATCCGGGTATTCAACCTGAAGAGAGAAATGCAATTCTTGAAAAGGCTATGCCTTGGAATTTTAAGAAGGTCTAAACTTGGATTTTAGACCTAATACAAAATAGGTAGTAGCAGATTTTTGTTTCCTGAATCACGCCGGTGTTCATCCAGCACTGGCAGTTCGGCAGAAGTTTGCTGACGGATGATTTCAGCAAGCAGGGAAATGTGTGAAAGTGTTTCATCAGTTGGAAAACTCCGGCAAAAGGGGCAGAACTTTGAGCTGATTTTTCCTTGCGTATCATCTGATCCTTCTTTCCGGTTCTGGCACCTGAAAAGATGATTTTCAGCATGAAAATAGGGTAAAAAATTGATCTGTTTAACAGTTTTTCATCAGGGTTATCAACAAATAGTGTTAATAAATTTTGTGATGACAGAAATTTGTGAAACTGCAGATCGCAGTCTGTTTTACGGTCGAGACTTATGGAAGAAACTGTTTTAACTATATGGTTTTATTATAGTTTTGTCTTGAGTTTTATCATTTTTTCAAAACAGAAAATGTTTGAGTTTTGTACATTCTGACCGGTTTTGCTGAGTTTCACGGATGATTTATTTTAATGTTATTGTTTCTGTCAGTTCAGCATCTGCCGGAATTCTGTTTTTTTTGCAGACTGTTGACGGATTTTGTTAACAGATTGTTGTTATTTTGTTGTTTTCAATGGAGTTTTATATGGTTCAGACTGTAGATTTTCTGAAAGAAGTTCAACCTAACAAGTCTTATCGTTTGCTTAATATAGGTGCCACAGGCATTGTTTCTGCTGTTCATGACGGAGTTGAGGATTTGATGCCGGCAACCTGGATTTGTCCACTGGATCTGTTACCCTTCAAGGTTACTGCCGTTATCGACAAGTCTCATTTTACCCGTCCTCTGATCGAGAAGAGCGGTTTTTTCGGCATTTCTCTTCCGACTGTATCAGTAGCAAAGGAGATGATGTACCTTGGTACGATCAGTAAAAACGATGAGAAGGACAAGGTGGAAAAAAGCGGAGCTGAGATTTTCAGGTTTCCCGGCTACGACATACCTTTCATGCGGGGTTGTGCCGCCTATATGATTTTTAAACTTGTGCCTGAAGAGCATAATCAGAAGACTTATGATTTGTTTATCGGCGAGTGTCTTGGTGCCTGGGCTGATGAGCGTGTCTTTCGGGATGGTCACTGGATCTTCGAGCAGGCGGATCCATCTCTCAGCACTGTTCATTACGTGGCTGGCAGCCATTTCTACACTATGGGTCGGCCGCATGACGTCCTGCTGTAATGTGATTATGAAACGGTTTTACCGGGAAGCAGCATTTTTCGGGAATTTGAACGTGAGTATCACGTTCCGGTGTCAGCGTGGTATGTAATTCCGGTTGCACATTTAAGTCAGTCTGTTTTGTTTTTCGCATGCACATTCTGTTAAATGCTGTGGCGGTTTCTGCCGGGATAGTGGCGGATTGTTTTGTTGTGCCAGGTTAAAGTTCGATATGGACAGTGTTGAAAAAAAATCTCTTTTCAGTGACGAAGATTTCCAGTCTCTGCTGGAAAATTATAATCATGTCTTTGACAACAAATTTCAGCTTGTATCTTCCTACAGGCCGTCCGGAGATCAGCCGGAGGCCATAAGGGAACTGGTTGATAATATCAGAAGCGGTGTTGATCATCAGACGCTTCTCGGGGTAACAGGTTCCGGAAAAACCTTTACCATGGCAAATGTTATAGCCAGCGTAAACCGGCCTGCCATCATCATGGCTCACAATAAAACTCTGGCGGCACAGCTGTACGGGGAAATGAAATCATTTTTTCCTTACAATGCTGTTGAGTATTTTGTCTCCTTTTATGACTACTACATACCGGAGGCATACATACCGACAACTGATACCTATATCGAAAAGGACTCAGCCCTGAACGAACATATAGAGCAGATGCGACTTTCAGCCACCCGTTCTCTTCTGCTTCGCAATGATGTGATTATTGTTGCAACGGTTTCTGCCATCTACGGTCTCGGTGATCCGATGCAGGAACTCAAAATGATGCTCCCCCTTAAAGTCGGTCAGAAAATGTCCCAGCGCACGCTTCTCAGATCTCTTGTATCAATGCAGTACCAGCGGGATGATTTTGATCTTTCCCGTGGAACCTTCCGGGTGAGAGGCGACGTGGTGGATATTTTTCCTTCCAGTTCGGATCAGCTGGTTCTCAGAGTTGAACTGTTTGATGACGAGATCGAAAAACTTTACATGTTTGACCCGCTTATCAATAAAAAGATTGGAAATCTGGATTCTTATGTTGTTTTTCCCAAAACTCACTATGTGACTACCCAGGATACTCTTGCAGGAGCTGTGGAGCAGATCAAGGATGATCTGCAGATAAGACGCAGGGAATTTATTGACGAAAACAAACTGGTGGAGGAACAGCGCATTACCCAGAGGACAAACTACGATATCGAGATGATCCTGGAAATAGGGACATGCAAGGGCATTGAGAATTATTCCAGGTATTTATCCGGCAGAAAGCCGGGCAGTGCTCCGCCGTGTCTTCTGGATTATATGCCGGATGACAGCCTGATGTTTATAGACGAATCCCATGTAACTGTTCCCCAGATCGGAGCCATGTACCTGGGAGATCGTTCACGCAAACTGAACCTTGTAAACTACGGCTTCAGACTTCCTTCAGCTCTGGACAACAGACCTCTGACCTTTGATGAGTTTTCCAAAATAGCTCCTCAGACGATTTATGTTTCTGCAACTCCGGCAGATTACGAACTGGAGCAGTCACAGGGTATTGTTGTGGAGCAGGTTGTCCGGCCAACCGGACTGCTTGATCCGGTGGTGGAGGTTCGTCCCGCCCAGACCCAGGTGGATGATGTGATGAGTGAAATCAGGGCTGTCACAGCAAGAGGTGAGAGGATCCTTATCACAACCCTGACCAAGCGAATGGCGGAGGAACTGACTGATTTTCTTCATGAAAACGGAGTAAAGGTCCGTTATCTTCATTCTGAAGTAAAGACTGTGGAAAGAGTTGAGATTATCAACGATTTAAGGACTGGAACGATTGATGTTCTTGTTGGAATCAATCTTTTAAGAGAGGGACTTGATATTCCGGAGGTATCACTGGTGGCGATTATGGATGCGGACAAGGAGGGTTTTCTCCGATCCGGCAGATCTCTCATTCAGACCATCGGCAGGGCCGCCCGCAATATCAACGGAAAGGCTATTCTTTATGCTGACAGCACAACAAAGTCCATGCAGACTGCAATTGATGAAACCGCAAGGCGGCGAAAGAAACAGGAGGAGTACAACAGGAAAAACGGTATTGTTCCGAAACAGATTGTCAAAAGTGTTGAGGATATTCTTAATACAGATCCGGACGGGGAGAAAAAGTCAAAGAAGGGAACAAAGGGGAAAAACTCCAGAGTGAAGAATGCAGCATCGACCGAGAAAAAACCTGAGACAGTTCTTGCTCCGAATGAGATAGAAAGTCTGATTAAGGAAAAGGAGCAGAAGATGAAGGAATTGGCCAGAAATCTTGAGTTTGAAAGAGCTGCAGAGGTGAGAGACGAGATTGCAGAGCTTCGGAACATGCTTATGACAGTTTCCTGACCGTGAATTGCTGCAGGGTGATGCAGTGGCAGATGCTGGGAACTGACTTCTGCACAGGATACAATGTCAGTTCTCTGCTGAAAAAATTTTTCTCCTGCTTTATAATTCAAGGCAGCTGTTCTGTTAAGGAAATATCTACCGCGGGGTTCCGAGTGAATTACTTTAAATATTTTGAAATAGATGTTGTAAATGGAAAAGGTACCAGATGCACACTTTTTGTAAGCGGGTGCGAGCATGCGTGCAAGGGCTGCTACAATCAGGCCACATGGCCTCTTGATGCAGGTTTTCCTTTTACAGATGAGGTTGCGGACAAGATTATTTCCGATTTGTGCGATACAAGAGTGCGGCGCCGCGGACTCAGTCTGACCGGCGGAGATCCGCTTCATCCTGCCAATGTGGAGACAGTTTATCAGCTCCTGATGCGTGTGAGAAATGAATGCCCGCCGGAAAAGGACGTCTGGCTCTGGACAGGATACACAATTCAGGAATTTACACCCGAGCAGCAGAAGGTTGCGGATCTTGTGGATGTGCTTATTGACGGGAAGTTTATTGAATCCCGGAAGGACAGGAAGCTCCTGTGGCGCGGCAGCAGCAATCAGATCATCTATGAGTTTGATCGCAGCGACGCCTGGTGGAAAAAGAAGTAGTGCGGTGCAGTCTGCAGGGAAGCGACAGGATCAGTACGTTCTGTTTTTCACATTTTTCTGATCCGGACCATTTTCTGCATACGGTGTGATCTGTAGTCTCCGCTGACCCTTCATCATCCCGAGGGACTGTGACTGCAGAAACTGAACACCGAGGTTTCCTGTTTCCGTTTTTTTTTTTCGTTTCCGAGTGACAGTTTCAGTACTGGCATACAGTTCAGATGCTGTTCTGATTCAAATGCACTAAACGAACTTCTTTTAACTCATCTTTCCTGTTTCATAGACGAAACTGATAATATAAGCGGGATTTTTTGCCACGAAACTGGCGTTCCAGAGCTTTGGGTCGTCATCCGGTCTGATATATCCCCATGTGGCGGCACAGGTATAAGCTCCGGCATTGTTCCCGCACTGGATGTCTCTTATGTGATCACCTGCATAAAGAGCGTGCTCTGCTGTTATTCCAAGGGCATTGAGTGCATAGAGCAGAGGTGCTGGATGCGGCTTTTTTTCCGGTACGGTATCATTGCAGACGGTCACTGCACAGTCTGAAAGTTCAGGAAAACTCTTTATAAGAGGCTCCGTAAGAAATCTGAATTTGTTTGTCACTATTCCCCACCGGATCCCGCTGTTTCTGAGGAAGGGCAGGAGAAGATTAAAACCGTCGAATATTTCAGAGCAGGTTCTGATATTGGACAGATAGTAGTCCAGAAATTCTTTTTTAAGCTGTTCAAAGTCAAGGGAAGCAATCTTTTCCTTCATCACCGAGCTGAGCATGGATTTTATGCCGTCGGTGGCCAGAAGTCTGGCTTTTGCCGGATCCATGTTTTCGAAGCCGTGAAGTGCCAGTACATGGTTGGATGCTCCCATGAGATCCATCCAGGTGTCGATGAGCGTACCGTCCAGATCAAAAAGCACAGCTTTGATGTTCATTTGGATCCTTTTTCTGTTTTTGATTCGAATAATTTATTTCTTTGTGCCGGTTCAGAGCACTCTTTTCATCTGTTCTGACGTTCCAGGCACATCAGTCTGTCTTATGGGCAGTGTCCCGGAGGACATGATTAATCTTTTCAGTTCTATCTTACCAACCGGCAAAAATTAATCAATTGGAATTGTTTTTCTGCGGATCCAGACGGGCTCTGAACTTTTGACTCATTGTGTGATGTGAGAGCAAAAATCAAGAAAAACTAAAAAATTTTTTATGTTTACAAGCTTCATATGCTTGTATATACTTAACAACATATAGTGATTTGCACTGTTCTTGTGTCAATACGTTGTGTTTATCAGAAAATGACTGCTGATGTCAACTGATAAATTTTTAAGATTTGTGATGTCTGATGCAGCCTGAATTTTTCTGTGATGCGGGGACGGTGATCAGGGGGAAGGATCGGTGCTGCCGGTGCTTTTTGTTTGATTTATTTTGAACTCTGATTACTGAAATGTAATAAATATATGATTAATCTGTAATGTTGTCAGAGCATAGATACGGAGAAGATAGGAGAAGATAAGTGAGTCTTGTTGTAATTAAGCGTGATGGCGGAAAAACACCTTTTAATGCTGAACGTATAGAAATTGCGGTTGCCAAGGCTGCCGATGCAGTCGGCGTAAGGGATGAGGCTTTTTGCAGAAGAACAGCCTCCGAGGTTGAAAACCTGCTGAAGAACCGCCGTGAGGTTGATATCTCCGAGATACAGAAGCACGTGGAAGATATCCTTATGTCAAGCAAGTACAAGACACTTGCCAGAGCGTATATTGAATACCGTCACGAGCGTGATCGCCTGCGTGAACTGAAGGGCGGTCTCAGCAAGGAAATCAGAGGTCTGATCAATCAGTCCAATACTGAAATTCTCAATGAAAATGCCAACAAGGACAGCAAGGTTATTCCTACACAGCGTGATCTTCTGGCTGGTATTGTTGCCCGTCATTACGCAAAGCAGGATATTCTTCCCCGGGATGTTGTCAGAGCTCATGAAAGAGGTGAAATCCACTTCCATGATCTGGATTACTCTCCGTTTTTCCCTATGTTCAACTGCATGCTGATTGATGTCGGCGGTATGCTTGAGCGCGGCTTCAGAATGGGCAACGCCGAAATCGAATCTCCGAAGTCCATCAGTACCGCAACAGCTGTCACTGCCCAGATTATCGCCCAGGTTGCCAGTCATATCTACGGCGGAACCACTATCAACCGCTGCGATGAGGTTCTTGCTCCGTATGTGACCAAGAGCTATATGAAATATCAGAAGATTGCCGAGGAGTGGAATATTCCGCAGGCAGACGACTTTGCCCGTGCGCGTACTGAAAAGGAGTGTTTTGATGCCTTTCAGTCTCTCGAGTATGAAATCAATACTCTTCACACCTCCAACGGTCAGACGCCGTTTGTAACTCTCGGTTTCGGACTCGGCACCTCCTGGGAGTCAAGACTGATTCAGAAATCAATTCTCAAGAACCGTATTGCCGGTCTCGGCCGCAATCACCGCACTGCAGTGTTCCCTAAACTGACGTTCTCCATCAAGGAGGGACTCAACAGAAAGCCAGGCGATCCTAACTATGATATCAAGCAGCTCGCTCTTGAGTGTGCCTCCAAGAGAATGTATCCGGATATTCTTAATTACGATCAGGTAGTCAAGATCACAGGATCTTTCAAGAATCCTATGGGATGTCGCTCATTCCTTGCTCCATATGAGGAGAACGGAACACTTATTCATGACGGACGCAACAATCTCGGTGTGGTCAGCCTTAATCTTCCGCGTATTGCTCTTGAGGCAAACCATGATGAGACCAAGTTCTACAAGATCCTGGGCGAGCGTCTGAATCTCTGCAAGAAGGCGCTCATGTCCCGTATCGAGAGACTTAACGGCGTGAAAGCCAGAGTTGCTCCGATACTCTATATGGAGGGAGCCTGCGGTGTGAGACTCAAGGCTGATGACTGCGTGGCCAATATATTCAAGAACGGGAGGGCCTCCATTTCGCTTGGATATATTGGTGTTCACGAGGCGGTCAATGCACTTTATGGTACTGACGTTCATGTATTTGACAGCGAGGAGCTTCGCAAAAAGGCGATCAATATAGTCAAGGCTCTCAGAGATTCTGTTGATGAATGGAAGGAGGAAACCGGCTACGGATTCAGTCTTTACGGAACTCCTGCGGAGAATCTGTGCAAGCGCTTCTGCATGCTGGATTCCAAGGAGTTCGGCATTGTGGAGGGTGTTACCGACAAGGGTTACTACACCAACAGTTTCCATCTTGATGTGGAAAAGAAGGTGGATCCTTATGCCAAGATTGATTTTGAGAAGGAGTATCCGGCACTTTCCAGCGGCGGCTTCATCTGCTACGGTGAATACCCTAATATGCAGAATAATGTGGAGGCCCTTGAGGACGTGTGGGATTATACCTACGACAAGGTTCCTTACTACGGCACCAATACGCCGATAGATGAATGCTACAACTGCGGTTATGCCGGCGAGTTCGAGTGCACGTCAAAGGGTTTTGTATGTCCTAACTGCGGTTGTCATGATTCAGACAGAGTTTCTGTGATCAGAAGAGTCTGCGGATATCTTGGCAGTCCTGATGCCCGTCCGTTTAATGCCGGAAAGCAGGAAGAGGTTAAGCGTCGTATCAAGCACCTTTCCAACGGTCAGGCCTGCTGACATCCATTTTAATTCAGGCAGTTGCGAAAACTGTCGCTGTAAATTCTCCGTGCAGCAGATTCGCCGCACGGTTTTTTTGTCTTCAGATGACTGATCCTGATTTGAATACTGTCTGAATATTTCCTGGACTTAAAAGGACAAATCTGCATTACTGGAGTTCCGGTTTGGTAAACTCTGTCCTTTTCTGCATATTTCCGGTATTTCAGCTTCGGGATGTGTGAAGGATATTGCTCCAGTCAGAAAATATACAGCCATGAGCGGATTTGTGATCAGGGGCAGATTCCATGAACCTAGACCGTGGTTTTCAGTTCCGTTGCTGAATGATATGGCACCGCAGAACATTTTTTGGATATTGGTTACTGAATCAGTGTTCCAACTGCTCAGATCCTGGTTGAAGGCAAGAGCGTCCATAAACATTAAGGACATATCCTTAACTGAAGATGTATCCCAGTTGTCAAGAGGCTGGTTGAATGCCGAATTCCCTGCAAACATGGAACACATATTTTTAACATGGGAAGTGTTCCAGTTGTTGAGAGGTTGATTGAATGCGGAGTTTTGAGCAAACATACCGGTCATATTTGTAACATGTGAAGTGTTCCAGCTGTCGATTGGCTGGTTGAACGCAGAATTTGTTGCAAACATTCCTCTCATATCAGTAACGGAGGAAGTGTCCCAGCTGCCGATTGGTTGGTTGAATGCGGTGTTTTCTGCAAACATGGTGCTCATATCTGTAACACGTGATGTGTTCCAGCTGCCGATTGGCTGGTTGAATGCTGAATTATGCTCAAACATGCAACTCATATCAGTAACGGAGGACGTATCCCAGCTGCCGATTGGCTGGTTGAATGCTGAATTATGCTCAAACATGCAATTCATATCAGTAACGGATGACGTGTCCCAGCTGCCGATTGGCTGGTTGAATGCTGAATTATGCTCAAACATGCGGCTCATATCAGTAACGGATGACGTGTCCCAGCTGCCGACAGGCTGATTAAATCTTTCTGCTGAAAAAAACATGCAACTCATATCAGTAACCGAGGATGTGTCCCAGCTGCCGATTGGCTGGTTAAAGTTTGTTGCTGAACTGAACATACTGTTCATATCAGTAACGCGTGATGTGTCCCAGCTGCCGATTGGCTGGTTAAAGTTTGTTGCTGAACTGAACATACTGCTCATATCAGTAACGCGTGATGTGTCCCAGTTGCCGATTGGCTGGTTAAAGTTTGTTGCCGAACTGAACATATTTCTCATATCAGTAACGAGGGATGTATTCCAGTTGTTTATAGACTGATTAAAATCTGCAGCTTCGTCAAACATGCAACTCATGTTAGTAACATGTGAAGTGTCCCAGTTGCCTATCGGCTGGTTAAATCTTAATGCTGAATTAAACATGCTGCTCATGTCAGTGACGCGGGACGTATTCCAGTCGTTTATGGGTTGATTAAATCTGATTGCTGAATAAAACAAGCATCTCATATTCGTGACGCGCGACGTGTCCCAGCTGCCGATTGGCTGGTTAAAGTTTGTTGCTGAACTGAACATATTTCCCATATCAGTAACGCGTGATGTATTCCAGTTGTTTATAGACTGATTAAAATCTGCAGCTTCGGTAAACATGCAACTCATGTCAGTAACATTTGAAGTGTCCCAGCTGCCTATCGGCTGGTTAAATCTGCTTGCTGAATTAAACATGCTGCTCATGTCAGTGACGCGGGATGTATTCCAGTCGTTTATGGGCTGATTAAATCTTTCTGCTGAATAAAACATTTTACTCATATCGGTAACGCAGGATGTGTCCCAGCTGCCGACAGACTGGTTAAATCTTTCTGCTGAACTGAACATCTGGCTCATGTCAGTGACGCGGGACGTATTCCAGTTGTTTATGGGCTGATTAAATCTTTCTGCCGAACTGAACATATTGCTCATATCAGTAACGCGGGATGTGTCCCAGCTGCCGATGGGCTGGTTGAATCTTCGTGTCGATGCAAACATTCCGTTCATATCAGTGACACGGGACGTATTCCAGCTGCCGATGGGCTGGTTGAATCTGTTTGCCGAATAAAACATGAGGCTCATATCTGACACCCTGGAAGTGTTCCAGCTGCCGATGGGCTGATTAAATTTATCGGCATCCATAAACATTTCATCCATACTGCAAACCTGAGAAGTGTCCCAGTTGCCGATTGGCTGGTTAAATTTCCCGGCTCCGGAAAACATTCCGCTCATAGAGATTACCTTTGATGTGTCCCAGTTGCCGATAGGATGATTAAAATTCTCAGCATCGCTGAACATATGACTCATAGTAATAACGTTAGATGTGTTCCAGTTTTCCAGACCTGAAAAGTCGGAGCGACTTGTGTCTTTAAATAATTCGCTCATATCGGTGATGAGTGAGGTATCAATGTCTCCGAGAGATACTTTCGGATCGTTGACAAGGTTTACAAGTTCATCTTTATCGACTGGTTTGTATAAAAACGGCATGATAATCTCCTCTCTGCTTAACTGTTTACCTGTGCTAATCTGAACAGGATTTGTTTGGTCGGGAAACACCGGGTTATGTGCTTTGTTCAGGTTCAGACATCATTTTTCATTGTCTTTTCAGGTGTTTCGCCTGCATATTTCAGGTATTTCCGTATCGGTAAAATTAAAGGAAACAGCACCTGCCAGAAAATGTTCCGCCTGATCAGGATCGCTGATAAGAGGTAATTTCCAGGATCCAAAACCGTGGTTTTCCGTTCCGTTGCAGAATGATAGGGCACCGCAGAACATGTTTTGGATATTGGTTACTGAATCAGTGTTCCAGCTGCTCAGATCCTGGTTGAAGGCAAAAGCGTCCATAAACATTGATGACATATCTTTAACTGAAGATGTATCCCAATTGTCAAGGGGCTGGTTGAATCTGTTTGCTGAACAAAACATAAGACTCATATCGGTAACACGTGAAGTGTTCCAGCTGTTGAGGGGCTGATTGAATGCAGTATTTTCGGCAAACATGCATTTCATATCAGTAACCGAGGATGTATCCCAGTT
>JAEEGH010017977.1_pt1 | contig 14991 bp, 14 predicted proteins | sample 9134181 | NCBI WGS metagenome assembly JAEEGH01 (sample SAMN16246544, study PRJNA631951) | gut metagenome | biome: gut microbiome; feature: rumen; material: DP-attached | host: Bos | place: Iran: Karaj | collected 2018-10 | reverse complement strand
CCCAGGACCATTGCACCAGGAAGCGATGAGAGGTAATCTAACATTTAATGTCCTCAATTATTTCTTCATAAATGAAGAAAATACTTCAGCGAGCATGCTTGCTTGTTCACTAAGTGGAGCTAAATCACTTGTTCCAGAAATATTGCGACCAACAACTCCGTTAAAGTTTTCAATACCAAGAGCAACTCCGTATTCAGTAACTGATGTGCCTAAAACTGGAATTGTGCTTGTAGCATTTGCTGCTGCTTGTAAAGCTGGAGTAGCATTTGCCATGATTAAATCAACGTTATGTGAAACAAATTGGTTAGCAATAACTGAACATGTTGCACTTTCTCCTGCTGCATTTTGGAGGTCAAATGTTACATTTGGTTCGCCTAATGCGGCTTTAACAGCATCTTGGAAGCCTTGTGTTGCAGCATCAAGTGCTGGGTGTGTAACTAATTGGGAAATACCAATATTGAAATGAGTGTTTGCAGTGTTTTGGAATTCTGGAAGAGCAGATGTTGATCCACCTTCAGCATCTAATTGAACGTAATCTGCAGGAATTGTAATGCCAACTGCCTCGCAGAAAGATTTGTTGTATTTCTTTACTGGATTTTCATCATATGCAATTGGAAGAGATTTGATATCAGAATTTCCGAGTAATACGCTTGCAGCCATTTCACCTGTTTTAACGCCAATATTGTAGTAGCTAATTGATAATGTGATAGCGCCACAGCCTTCACAAATACCTTCTTCACCAGCAAAAACAGGAACTTTCTTAGCACGTACAACGTTGTCAATAATTGAAACGTTACTTGCGCATGTATTATCTGTCGGAATATACATTGTATCGATTCTATCGATATTTCCGTTTAATACAGCAGCTAAATCATTTGAATCTGAGAATGAAATTAACTTTGTTGATAAGCCTTTCTTCTCAAGTTCTGCTTTAACAACATTAACTTGGTAAAGAGAATTTGCCTCTGCTGCACAATAAAGTAAACCAACATTAGCGTGGTTACCTTTTCCGCATCCTGCTAGGCATGTTGCAGCAAATGCTGTTAATGCGAATAATGTCTTTTTCATAAGTTTTCCTCTAAAGATCTTTCTATTTATTTTCATTCACTAAATGTGAAATTTCGTTAATAAACAACCAATAACCGAAAATAAAAATAAGTGCTTAAATTTTACTTAATTTAAATTGAAAAGTATATAAAAAATTTTTGGGGCTATAAACATTTCACTTGTTTTAATGTATCGGCAATTTTATAATTATACCGAAAATGGAGAAAAGGTATAATGTATTTAACTGTTAAACAAGCCGCTGAAAAATGGGGCATTAATGAACGTAGAGTTCGTCTTTTATGTCAAGAAAATCGTATTGAAGGTTTAAAGAAAGAAGGGAAGAAATATATGATTCCTGAAAACGCATCTAAGCCAAGCGATCTTCGTGGCAAACGTGTATTAAAATCTAATATTAATAAGAAAATAGATTTCTCAACATATCGTAAAAATTATCCAGATATTAATGGATATTTCGGGAAATATGGAGGTTCTTTTGTTGATTCAAAATTACAGAAATGCATGACTGAAATTTACAATGCCTATCTTACGATTTGTAAATCTAGCAAATTTATCAATGAATTACGCGAAATTCGTCATCATTTCCAAGGAAGACCGACTCCAATTTACCATTGCGAACGTTTATCTAATTATTTAGGCAAAGTTCAAATTTATTTGAAAAGAGAAGACCTTAACCATATGGGCGCTCATAAATTGAATCACTGTATGGGCGAAGCTTTACTTGCAAAATATATGGGAAAAACCAAGTTAATTGCAGAAACTGGTGCAGGTTCTCACGGAACAGCAGTTGCAACTGCAGCAGCATATTTTGGACTTAAATGTGACATCTATATGGGTGAAGTTGATATGGAAAAACAAGCCCCGAATGTTGCTCGTATGAGAATTCTCGGAGCACGTGTAATTCCAGTTAAATTTGGAACTAGAACTCTAAAAGAGGCGGTGGATGCAGCTTTTGAAAATTATGTTAAAGAAACTAAAGACGCTTTCTATTGTATTGGCTCAGTTGTAGGTCCACATCCATATCCATTAATGGTTAGAGAATTCCAAGAAATTATTGGCCGTGAAGCACGCGAACAATTTAAAGAAATGACAGGTGAATTACCAGATTGTGTTTGTGCATGTGTTGGTGGCGGATGTAACTCTATCGGTATTTTTGAAGCATTTTTGAATGACCCGGTTAAATTAGTCGGTGTTGAACCAATGGGTAAAGGCAAAGCTCCAGGCGAAAACGCTGCATCAATTACCTATGGAAAAGAAGCAATTTTGCATGGATTTAAATCAAAAGTTCTCGTTAATGAAAAAGGCGAAGTCTGTGATGCATATTCAATCGCATCAGGCTTAGATTATCCTTCAGTTGGACCAGAACATGCATTTTTGCATGACATTGGCAGAGTAGAATATGAAAGTGTCACTGATGAAGAGGCGCTTGAAGCATTTAAACTACTTTGTAGACTTGAAGGAATCATTCCTGCACTAGAATCAGCGCACGCTCTCGCTTACGCTATCCGTGTCGCCCGTACTTGCCATTCTGGATCAATCTTAGTTAATCTAAGTGGTCGTGGTGATAAAGATGTCGATCACGTTATCAAAAAATATCCACAAATTCTTGAATAAGTAAAAAAAGACACCTCAATAGAGGTGTTTTTAATTCTGAGTTTGTTCGTCTTCTCGTTTTAAGGCGAAGTCGCCATCTTTTATCCAACCGATTTTTCTGAATAATAGATCGATACCAAATACGAGCGCAATTGGTGCTATTATTTGTAATACAAATATTCCTACCCATGTTTGCCATGTGTTACCCATAGCGGAGAAAGTGCCGATTTGACCTACGAGTCCTGCGGTGCCCATACCTGAGGATGCGCCTGGACAGACAAGTTTTAGTGCACATGTAGAAATTGGACCTAAAATTGCTGATGCGATAATTGTAGGTAACCAAATAATTGGTTTTCTAATAATGTTTTTAATTTGAAGCATTGAGGTTCCAATGCCAATTGAGATGATTTGGCCGATATTATTGTCTTTTCTAGATTGAATTGCGAATCCAACCATTTGAGTTGAACAGCCAACAATTGCAGCGCCACTTGCTAAAAGCAAGCCTGAATAAGCAGGATCTGCCATGGCAGCTGAAACAGTCATTGTGGCTGGAAGGGAGAACAAAATCGCGCCAATAGCCGCGCTTGAAATAGGTGCGGTAAGCGCCATACCCATAAGCACAGCAACGACAACGCCCATGATGAATGGAAGAGCATTTGTCGACACGTTAATTAACCATTGAACTGCAAATGTTACGTAGGCTGCCGGATAACGGATTCCTAATGAAAGAAGCAAGCCAACAGCACATGAAAATAGTGGAATAATTAAAATATCAACTGAAGTTTTTTTGCGAAGTACCAATTTGATTAGTAATGCAACTGAAATACATACTAAGAAGATTGTAAGAGGGTCGCCTACTTTGAAGGTATTATTTTCTACTAAAACGCCACTCTTATTAACAGTCATTGAAAAATAAGAAGCTAATTCGCCAACAACAGCAAGGCAAATTGTCTTTAGCGCGTCCATCTTTAAAGCAAGCGCGATACCAACGCCTATACCTGCGCCGGTTAGAAGTTGTAAAACATATGAAAGACCACTTTTTTGTGAATTTGTGCCGATTACATCGACCATAAAATTGCAGAAACCAGAATTTGGCCAAATTGTAAAAAAGGTTCCAATTGTCGCGAAAATAGTGCCAATAATTAGGGTAGCAAATAACCCATTAGCCATTCCGCCTAAGGTAACTGTAAAGAAATTAAGAATGCGTTTTTTCATATTGTTTTTAACAATGCGAGTATTATATACAATTTTTGCTGTTTTACAAAAGAAAGTTTTTTGAAAATTAGATAAATAATATATTTATTGTTGATTTACAAAGTTTATTTTATTATAATAACCCCTTATGAAAAAGGTATTTAGAAATTTATTAATACTCTCGATCAGCGTAACAGGCCTAAGTGGATGTGATCTTTTCTCCTCTTCCGAAGGAGTCGTTGAAAAAAAAGAAGAGAAGGGGATCGAACTTAGAGATTACACACAAACTGTCATTAAGGATGAGTCCTATACATTTGACGGTAAAGTCTTTTTAAAGTATGAAGACGAGAGTGAGAAAGAAGTCACGAGTGACTGTTCTTTCGATTACAGTGAATTAGATACTTCTAAAGTTGGTACCAATACTCATTTCTTCGTTAGATACGAAGGAGATCAATACAAGTTTACTAAAAAAGCTTATTTGAGAGTTGAAACTCTTACTTTACTTAGTATCGATGCGATCGATTACACCGAATCAGTAAAAGCATTAGAAACTTACACTTTTGATGGAAAAGTTATTGCTTTATATAATAACAATTCAACTAAAGATGTAACTTCACAGGCTGATATCGGAACAATTGACACTTCAAAAGCAGGGACCAAAGATCTTAATATTACTTATGCTGAAGAAAACAACCTAAAGAAAGTTACAAAGCAAATAACCGTTACTAAAGAATTATTAAGTATCACAATTTCTGGTTACACAGCTTCATATGAAGTTGGCCAAGGTAATTACACATTTAATGGCACTATTATCGCAAATTATAGTGATGGCACAACTGAAAACGTAACTAATAAAGCTGATAAATCAAATAATGTAGATTTATCTACAATCGGAAATTATGAATTTAGCGCTTCATTTGAATATGAAGGTGTTACAAAAACTGCTAGTGTTGAAATTCGTGTTTGCGAACATACTCCAGTCCTTCAAAGTATTGCTGCTTCAGGTTATACAAACCAAGTTGATAAAGGCACAACATATACATTTGACGGTGTTGTTATGGCAACATTTGATGTTGGATCACCAGTTGATGTTACTACCTCTTGCACGTTTGCTTCAATTTCCACTTCTTCAGCAGGTAATAAATCTTTAAAGATTAGTTATACTGATCCAAATAAGTCAACAAATACAAAGAGCACAACTATCACAATCACAGTTATTTCAAGAGTCACAGGAATTTCTGCTGGAGATAGTTATAAAGTTGCTGTTAATAAAACTAAATCACTTAACGCAAGTGTTTTACCAAGTGATGCGAACAATAAGGGATTGAACTATAGTTCAAGTAATCCTTCAGTTTGTGGTGTTAATTCATCTGGTGTTATTACTGGAAATGCAGTTGGCACAGCAGAAATTACCATCACTTCTCAAGAAAATGCTTCAATAAAAAAAGTCGTTTCAGTTACAGTTGATACTGTTGTTCAAGATGAATGGACAATTCTTATGTATGTTTGCGGAGCTGATCTTGAATCAAGCTATGCTTCAAGCAATCAAGGCGCAGCCACAGATGACTTATATGAAATTGCTCAAGTTTCTGGTCAACCAGATGATGTCAACGTAGTTGTCCAAGCTGGCGGTGCTTCAAAATGGTCATCAAGATATTCATCAGTCATCAATAAAGATAAACGTAATCGTTTCCACTTAGAAAACAAGACTTACGTTTCAGATTCACAAACTAGCAAAGTCAATATGGGTCTTTCATCCTCACTTCAAGATTTTATTGAATGGGGACTCACTGAATACCCAGCCGAAAACGTTGGTTTGATTCTTTGGAATCACGGTGGAGCAATGGGCGGATGTTGTTATGATGAACAATTCAGTAGTGATGGACTTACTCCAGCTGAAGTTAAGAGCGCAATAAAAGCTGCAAGAACAACACTTGGCATTACTGAAAAATTTGAGTTTATTGGTTATGACTGTTGCTTAATGCAAGTTCAAGATATTGCAGGCTTAAATGCTGAATATGCAAAATACCAAATCGCTTCTGAAGAATCAGAATGGGGTGATGGTTGGGAATACACCGCATGGATTGATGACTTATTTGCAAAGAAATCAACCACAAATATCTTAAAGGCAATTGTTGATGGATTTAATGCATCTACAACCTCAGGATATGGTAGTTATACAAATGACCAAACCTTATCTTACTTAGATTTATCTAAATGGAGTGCTTATGAAACAGCTTGGGAAGATATGTCTTCCTCATTAAGCACAATCATCACAAGTAGTTCTGCTTGGTCAACATTTGAATCCTTGCTTAATTCTTGCCAAAGATTCGGTGAATCATCATCAGGTTGGAGCACAATTTATCCATTTGACGTATTTGATGCCGGTCACTTCTTAACAAAGATTAAGTCAAATTCAAATTACAAGAATAACTCAACACTTATGAGCAAGGTTGATGCTGCTAAAACAGCTTATAACAACTTAGTTGCTTATGAATGGCATGGTAGTGGATCACCAAACGCTTCCGGACTTTCAATGTTTGCTCCAGTTAGCGGTTATTCATCACAAAGTGATTACTCCACTTCATCAACTACACTTACCACTTATAGATCAATCTGTATTAGTTACGGTAGTTGGTATTAAAAACAAAAAATAGAGAATCCGATATGGGTTCTCTTTTTTTGAGTCTTTATTTGACTCATATTATTTTCGTTATATAATAAATTAACTCCGATAAAAGAACTTGCCACTCTTTTGGAGTCAATGAAAGTTGACGTAGTTCTGCGTTAAAGACAATTAATTAAGTGCAATACAAAGTATTGAATTAGGATGGTACCGCGAGTCATTCGTTCCTAGTTTATACTTTTTTATTTTGTTTTAGGAGGCCTAAATATGAGAAAGTTGACAGGTCAAGAAATTAGAGAAACTTGGTTAAAGTTTTTTGAGTCTAAAGGACATCACATTGAAAAAGGCGCAAACCTCATTCCATATAATGATCCAAGCTTACTTTGGATTAATTCTGGTGTTGCAGCACTCAAAAAATACATGGATGGAAGTGAAGTTCCACCTAATAGAAGAATTACCAATGTTCAAAAATCTATTCGAACAAACGATATTGAAAATGTAGGTTTCACTGCAAGACATCAAACATTGTTTGAAATGTTAGGAAACTTTTCTATTGGCGACTACTTTAAGAAGGAAGTTATCGCCTGGGCTTTTGAAATTTTGACTGATGAAAAATATTTTGGAATGCCAAAAGATAAACTTTATTTCACTTTTAACCCAATTGATGAAGAAACGCATAAACTTTGGTTAGAACAAGGTGTTGAAGAATCTCATTTAATCCCACTTGAAGGAAACTATTGGGAAATAGGTGAAGGCCCAGCTGGCCCAAACACCGAAGTCTTCTTTGACCGTGGTGAGAAATATGACCCAGAACATTTAGGAGAAAAACTCCTTAGAGAAGAAATTGAAAACGATAGATATATTGAAATTTGGGGTATTGTTTTTAGCCAATATAACGCTGTTCCAGGCACTCCACGTAGTGAATATAAAGAACTCCCATCTAAAAATATTGATACAGGAGCAGGTTTAGAGAGAATTGCTTCAGTCTTACAAGGTACTGATACAAACTTCGAAACAGACCTTTTTGAACCAATTATTAAAGCTGTCGAAAAGATTGCTAAAGTTCCATATAAAGCACCAAACCAAATTCCATATAGAGTTATAGCAGACCACATTCGAGCAGTTACTTTTGCAATTGGTGATGGTGAAATGTTCTCTAACGAAGGCCGTGGCTACGTTTTACGTAGACTTGTCCGTAGAGCAATGAGATTTGCCAAGAAAATCGGTATTGAAAAGCCATTCATGTACACTCTTGTTCCAGTCGTTATTGAAAAATATAAAGGCTTCTACCCAGAATACGTCTCAAAAGAAGCTCACATCATTAAGATGCTTAAGGCTGAAGAAGAGAAATTTATTCTTACACTTTCCAGTGGCGAAGCTTTGCTTCGTGAAATGATTGAAGGTAAGAAAAAACTTGCTGGTAAAGATGCATTTAAACTTTACGATACATTTGGATTCCCACTTGATTTAACAAAAGACATTTGTAAAGAAAGCGGAGTTGAAGTCGATGAAGATGGCTTTAACGAAGAAATGAAAAAACAAAAAGAACGTGCTAGGAATGCTCGTAGTGACGAACAAAGTATGCACAAGCAATCCAAAGACTTATTGGAATTTAAAGAACCATCAGAATTCTTCTATGAAGATGCGCCTCTTGATGCAATAGTTATTGGAGTCTTTAAAGATGGCGTTAAAGTGGATTCAATCGATGATGAGGGTGAAATTATCTTAGATAAAACTAATTTCTATGCTGAATCAGGCGGTGAAGTTGCTGATACTGGTAAAATGGTGGGAGAAGAGACAAAACTTGATGTAGTAAGCGTCCAAAAAGCTCCAAATAAACAAAATCTTCACTTTGTGAAAGTTGAGTGTGGTTCAGTTAAGGTTGGAGATAAACTCCATCTTGAACTTGACAAGGAAAGACGTGAACTAATTAAGAGAAATCACTCTGCTACACACTTACTTCAAGCTGCACTTGATAAGGTTTTAGGTGGAGACCATATTAAACAAATGGGCTCATATGTTTCAGATGAATATATGAGATTTGACTTCACTCATTATGAGAAGATTTCAAGCGAACAGCTTAAGGAAATTGAAGCAGAAGTTAATAGACTTATTGCTAAAGCAATTCCTTCTGATATTCGCATTATGAAGAAAGATGAAGCATCTAAGTTAGGCGCGAAAGCATTCTTCTCTGAAAAGTATGGCGATGAAGTTAGAGTTGTTCGTTTTGGTGATGAATCTATGGAATTCTGTGGTGGTTGCCACGTTAAAAACACATCTGACATTGGAGTTTTCGTAATTGAAAGCGAATCTTCAATTGCAGCAGGTGTCCGTAGAATTCAAGGTAGATCCTCAATTGGCGGCTATAAACTTCTTAAAGAGAAGGAAGATGCATTAATGGCAGTTTGTAACTCAATCGGATGTTCAAATCCAAAAGATGCTCTTAATAGAACTAAAGAATTACTCGCTAAATTAAGCGAAATGAGCAAGAAACTTGAATCACTTATGGACAAGCTTTCACATCAAAATGCGAACGCTGTTTTAGATGAATTTGAGGACTTTAAAGGTTACAAGTTACTTTGTAAACATTTCGAAAATCAAACAATTGATAACATTAACTCAATTGGTGATGAACTTAAGGTTAAATTCCCGGATTATATCTTATTCTTAGTCGGTGGAAAAGACGGAGAACTTCCAATTTCCATTTTTGTCGGTGGTAAAGCCCTTGAAAATAATAAAGCTGGAGACTTAATTAGAGAAGTCGCAAAAGTCCTTGGTGGAGGCGGCGGAGGTCGTCCAAACATGGCTAATGGCCGTGGTCGCTTACTTGCTAAACTTCCTGAGGCAATTGAGGTCTTGAAAGGACTTATTAAATGAGCAAAATTTTAGGCTTAGATTTAGGAACAACAACACTTGGAATTGCTAAAACTGATTCCTTAGGAATCGCTGCACATGGTGTTGAGACTTTTAGATTCGAAGTTGGCAACTTTAAAAAAGCTCGTGAACATGTCATCGAAATTTGCAAAAAAGAGGACATTAAAACGATTGCATTAGGTATGCCACTTTACGAGTCTGGAGACGAGTCACCACATGCGAAAAGTTGTATCAGATTTAAGGAAGATTTGCTCAAGCTTGATCCAAGTTTACATATCGAAATGATTGACGAATCATATTCAACAATTGAGGCTGATGAAAAGTTAAAAGTAACGGGATTAAGTTATGAAAAACGAAAAGAAATTATCGACGAAATGGCAGCGGTAGTTATACTAGAAAGGTATTTAGAAAAAGCCTTTAAAAAGAAGTAAAAAATAAATCCTGGTTGACAAGGCAGGATTTTTTATATTTAATATATAACGTAGAATCCAAGGCACAACCATAGTAATGTGGCGTCGCAAAACTATCAGGGTCCTATAAGGATAGCCAGCTACTTCTATGAAAAAATCATGGAGGTTTTTTTATATGAATAAGTTAGGATTACAAATTTTTGGAAGCGTAATGGGTTTCTCATTATTAGGCACCGCCATTGGCGTTGATGTAGCCCAAGTTTCTGGGAAGAATTTTTTAGTCTCGCGCGCTAGTAACGACAACAACATTACACTTAATTCTCAAAATTCTCCTACTTTATCAAATGGTAGCGGAACAATTATCGATGATAAAGGAGTCACTTGGGAATACTTTAATGCAAGTGATTATGCTAACGGTCACGTTACTTTAAATAGTCAAAGTTACGTTGGCGTTTCAAGTGCTTCAGCATATGGAATTACAGCTATTAATGGTATAACCGTTGACTTTTCGGGTGATGAACTTTGGTTATTAAAATCACTCGATGGAATTAATTGGAATGAAGAAAGAATATTAACTAGTGAAGAAGAGGTTATTGGCGCGAATGGCTGGAGATATGTTCGTTTTTATAGTTATGCCTCACAAATAAATATCAATTCTATTTCTATTACTTATGATTGTTCTGGAATTAGTGCATTTGAAGATGTTGATGGTGCGCGACTTGAAAACGTTATTTCAACATCGGAAGGTATAATATATCAACAAGAAACAGAAGACTTATCTCCTTTAGGAGTAAGTAGTGAGGCAGTGCGCTTTTCTAAAACCGGATCCGCTTCAACATGGTTCATTATTGGTTTTGGTAAGACATACAAAATTGGTGATGTTCAAAACGCAGCCGTAGAATTCGATATGAAGGCAACTAACAATTATGGAAAAACAATCCAGCTTTATAACGGAACAACATCTCTTGGCTCTAATATTGAATCGAGCAAAACAGATGTATATAAATTTACAAATATCGAAGGTGATTGGTATCACGTAGAAGTTCCTATAACAGCTTTTATTTCAACAATTTCTGGAATAACTGTTAATGGTGTTATAAAGGATAAACCTCATACTGAAGTTTTAAATAAAGAATTTAATGCTATAAAAATTAATGCAGGTAATACTGTTATTGATAATTTAAGAATAAGTGCTACTCAATGCGAACTTGGGACATTTAATAGCACTTCATACACGCCTTCTGTTGGAGAATTTTTCTGGTTCAAAGTTGCTTGGGTTGGAAAATTATACCCAGAACAAGTTCAAATCTCCATTAGTGATGACACTCTTGCAAGACGTGTTCAAATTACTGATCCAAATCTTTTGAATGGAAGTCCATTCTATGTTGAACTTTTAGCAGCAGGAACAGTAACTTTTACTTGTACAGTTGTTTCAGGTTATAATAGAGTCTCACATACTATTTCTCGTACGTTCACAATTAAGTAGGAAAAAACATGATTTTTGATGATGAAATGATTATCACCACTGATTCAGGTGAAGAAAAAGTAATGAAAATTCTTTTTACTTATGAATCTGAACAACGTGGGAAGGAATATGTTTTTCTCTATGAGAAAGATAATGAAGATGACGTTTTAGTGTTCGCTGTAAACGAAAAAGAAGAGTCTCTTGAAGAAATCGAAGATGATGAAGAATATGCTGAAGCAGAAGAAGTCTTTAATGCATATATGAACGACGAAAAAATACAGGAGATTAAAAAATAGTTTTACAAAACAAAAGAGTATTGATAAACTCTTTAATGTTAATTTTTTGGAGATAAAACCATGGTAAATAAAATTGAACTTACAAAAGAAGGCGCAGAAAAGTTAGAAAAAGAACTTCGCCGCTTAATTGATATTGATCGTCCAGAAGTCATCGAAGCTTTACAAGCTGCACGTTCACAAGGTGACTTAAGTGAAAACGCTGATTATGATGCTGCAAGAACAAAACAAGCAGAAATTGAAGGTAGAATAAAGGAAATCGAGAATATTCTCGCAAATGTTAAAATCATTTCTGAAAAGACCACCAAATCAAAAGGTGTTGTTCTTGGTTCAAAAGTCACAATCAAAGATTTAAGCGATGACACAGTTGAAACTTACACAATTGTTGGAACAGTTGAAGCAAACCCACTTAAAGGTTTAATTTCAAACGTTTCTCCACTTGGTCGTGCAGTTGTTGATAAAAATATCGGCGACATCGTTTCTGTTCACGCCAACAAAGAGTACAAAGTCGAAATCTTAAATATCGAATATAAATAATTTGTATTAATCATTAAAGAGGAATCCGAAAGTGAAGTGCACCCCAAATAGTGCACAACAAATAAAAAGGAACTCTTTAATTAACAGGGACTTTGTCCCTGTTTTTTAAACGAGAAGTATTATAGAAAAATATCCATTCTTCAACTAATTTTATGTAATGCTCAATCGATGTTATATTATTGTTATATAAAGTTTCTTTTTTGAGGATTCCATGCCAACTTTCCATTGGAGAATCATCAATAGGCGTGCCCTTTCTGCTCATAGAAATTAAAACGCCTCTTGAATTCAGAAGAGCTTTGTACTCAAAGGATGTATATTGGAAACCTTGATCGCTGTGAACGATTAATCCATTTACATTCTTTTCTTTTTCAAAAGCTTTCTCAAATGTATCCATCACCAATTTTATGTTATTAAATTTCGATATCTGATATGCCACAACATGACGGTCATACAAATCAATTACTGTTGATAGATAAGCTCTTTTATTTCCAAATATTAGATAAGTTATATCTGTACACCATTTTCTATTAAAACCTTTGGTTTTGAAATCTCTTTTAAGTAAGTTCGGCATAACATTTTCTTCGATTCTTTTATATGAATAATTTGGACGTGTTCGCTTGATATATTCTGGTTTTAAATTAAATTTTCTCATTATTCTTAAAATCTTTTTCGCGTTCATTATTATGCCGTATTTGATTTTTAGGCCTTCTTGGATTCTTCGATAACCATATGTGCATTTTGATTCTGTAAAAATCTCTTTTATCAGTTTGTAATCAAAGTAATCTACATCGTTTCTATTTCTGTACTTATAGTAAGTTCGCTTTGAAATTTGAAGCGCAGCGCATAGGTTATTCAATTTGTATTCATTTATATGAACGGTTATAAATGTTACTTTTTCCCATGTCGGGCTTCTAAGAAGGCCTGGTATTTTTTTAGGATTTCATACCTTTCCTTGTAATCCTCGATTGTTAAATCCTTCGTTCTCGGACGACCATTCCTGCCTATTTTATTATTTACAAAAATGTCGACCCCCTTCTTTTGCAAATAGATCCATGTATCAATGGTGTGCCTAGAAACATTGTATTTCTTTCCCAACACATGAGTGCCGCCGTTTCCATCATAATACTCTTTGAGTATTTGCCTCTTTAAATCATCTGGAACTTTCATAAATTTCTGACCTTTTGTAGCCATAATAAAAACCTCCTGACTAGATTATAGTGGAGGTCTTTATCGGAGTTCTCTTTTTTATTTTGTGAACGTTTTGGGGTTCACTTCAAAAGGGTTCCTTTTTTTTATTACTTTTATGACCTCTAAAAATATTAAAAAATTTTATTAATTAAAATATTTTAAAAATTAAGAAAAAACATAATTATTAATTTTAGACGGATATATATAGTGAAGGGGGATAAATTTATGAAATATAAATTATCTAGCAAAGACATGAAAACTATTATAACCGGAGAGATTGCTTTAGCTACTGTTATGGCTATATGCGCGATCGCACTCATGGCCGTAATTGTATATAAGTTATTTATGTCTAATGAGGGCACTTCTCAAGTTCCTGGCGGTTGGAAGTTTTCCTGGAAATAATGAAAATATCTGATATTCCTATTAATTTACGCCCGCGCGAAAAAGCGTTAGTGTATGGAATAGAAGAACTTTCGGATCAGGAACTTTTAGCTCTCATCATTGGCTCTGGTGGCAGAGGTAATTCTGCCATCGATATAGCTGGAGAGCTACTAAAAACCCACGCGAACTCGTTGGAGTCTCTTTCAAATACGAATTATCGGTCTCTTTTATCGTATCTAGGGCTTAAAAAATCCATAGCTTTACGTCTTTTAGCGACCTTCGAATTTAATAGAAGACTTAATACTTATAAGTACAAAAATCCATCCAAAATTGATGCCATTCATGATGTCTATTTTCGTTATCAAAATATGGAGAATTTGGACCATGAAGAACTGGTAATTTTGATGCTTGATTTGAAGCATAGAATTATTAAAGAAAAAGTACTTTACAAAGGCACTTTTGACTCGTTTGAAATTGATGTTAGACAGGTTTTACAAGAGCTTGTTTTAGCTAAAGCTAAATTTTTCTATTTAATTCATAATCATCCAAATGAAGAATCTGGTCCAAGTGATGATGATATTTTGTACACAAAAATAGTAGAAAAAGCCTCAAAAAATATGGGAATAAATTTACTTGATCATCTTATTATTTTTAGAGGAGGATTTTCGTCTATCAAAAACGGAAATGAAAGAGGATAAATACGATAAACATATTATTGAAGAACTAAAAAAACTTCCTGTTCCATTAAAAACATTTGATGGACATGATGTTTATTTTGATCAGGATAAAAGATATGAAACTATTTATGAGCACATTTCAAATAAAAAACATCATTTACATATTAAGGATATAAAAGTAATTCCAATGATAATTAAAAATAAAAAATGCATTGTGAATGATAGAAATGGGCATAAATATAGAACATATATTGGAAAAAGGGGCAAACAAAAAGAAAGATTTAAATATTTAAAAATTGTAACTTACATTCAAAAAGATAAACATGAATCTATTGTTACAATTTGTACTGTTAAAAGTTGCAATAATAAATAATTTTTATTAAAATAAAATAGCCAAAGGTGGAAAACAGCAAACGACCACGACGCGCTATAGCCATATAGTGATACGGTGATGCGGGGGTGGAGCTAACAGATGACCTCTGACGAATAAGTCGCTCCCTTAATTAAGGCTGGCCCGCTTGGCGATAGGTGTCCTGACGAGGATACCTTTTTCTATTTTTTAGAAAATCCGCTTTACAAAAATACTCCGTAATATTATTATATTAAGCGTTGTCGCCTCACAAGCTACAACCGCATAGAAAAGGTATAGTCAACTTAATGCCTATGGCATTAGACCTTAATAGCGAGT
>JAEEGH010017976.1_pt1 | contig 14991 bp, 8 predicted proteins | sample 9134181 | NCBI WGS metagenome assembly JAEEGH01 (sample SAMN16246544, study PRJNA631951) | gut metagenome | biome: gut microbiome; feature: rumen; material: DP-attached | host: Bos | place: Iran: Karaj | collected 2018-10 | reverse complement strand
TTCGGCGTGTAGGTTTTCCATTCGTCTGGCTGCCAAAAGACTTTGGCAAGGAAGAGGCCTTTAGCGGGGGCACTGTCCGCCGCTTCGCTACGGTTTTTCGCCTCCATGACGCGCAGGACATCTTCAGGCTTCGCATAGCCCTGTCCGACGTGGACAAGATAGCCTGTCAGGCCACGAACCATTTTGTAGAGAAAGCTTTCGCCGACAGCAACGACGTACAGAAGTCCATCTTGCTCAACGAGTTCGAGACGATACAAGTTACGGACGGTGGAACCGATGTCGCGGCCTGGATTAGCGGCAAACGACGCAAAATCGTGTTCGCCCTGCAGGTAAGCGGCGGCCTGCCGCATGGCGTCGATATCGAGTTCGTGCGGCGTTCGCCAGACGTATCGTGAGACGAGCGGGTGGGTACGACGGCCTGGCGATAGGCAATAAGTGTATGCCTTTCCGTAATTTCCGAAACGGACGTTGAAGCCCGCTTCGCGCTCCGTGGCGGAAAGGACGATGATGTCGTCTGGCAGCCAGCGGTTGAGCTTGCGGACGAATTCGGAGGCGGTGAATTCTGGCGGCGTGGGCGCTGTGAAGCAGACCTGCTGATCTAATGCATGGACGCCTGCGTCCGTTCGACTGGAGCCGCCGACCACGAGTTCGGGGCAACGGAGCATGAGCCGCAGCCGTTTGCGGATTTCGCCTTGCACGGTTTTCAGCGTGCTTTGAACTTGCCAGCCGCAGTAATCCGTGCCGTCGTAAGCGACGACGAGATGCCATGTTTTCATGGGATATTCTGGCGGCGGGGTGGTTTCTTCTTGGATGGTATTTTCTTCAGACATAATGAGTAAACTAGAAGGCTAGAATCCTAGAATTCTAGAAGCTTAGAAAACTAGAAAAACGTAATAGCAGACTTTACAGAAGCCGCGCAATCATAAGTGGTTGTGAGATTTTCAGGCGTTAAGGTGACGTCGGGCGGGCCGTCGGCGACGACGGCGCCGTCCTTCAACAGAACGAGTCGTTTGGCGGCGTTGGCGGCCAGTTCGATGTCATGGGTGATGAGCAGGATGGCGGTGTGGTCCAGCAAAGAGCGCAACGTGTTGACGGCGTTGACGACATGGGATGGATCGAGAGCGGAAGTCGGTTCATCCAGAAGGAGATACGTCGGTTTCTGGGCGAGCGCGGCGGCGAGCATGACGCGTTGCAGTTCGCCGCCGGAGAGCTGGTTGCAAGCGCGGTCGGCAAGCCGTTCGACATCAAAGATATGCATGGCCTGCTGGATGTCGCGTTCGTCTTCTTCCGTAAATTTTGTGAACGGCGACAATCGCGCGCGGCGGCCGATGGCGACACGTTCATAAACGGTGAAGCCGAACACGGGCGGTGCGGCCTGCGGGACGACGGCGATTTTCGATGCGCGTTGCGTTCCAGACAGTTTCCGCAGAGAGGCGCCGTCCAGCAGGACGTCGCCATTTTGCGGGATGAGCCGTCCCGCAAGTAGTTGAAGGAGAGTGCTTTTTCCGCTTCCGTTGGGGCCGAGCAGAACGGTCAGATCGCCTGGAACAAGCGACAGCGAAAAGTCGCGGACGATTACCTTGTCATTGTATGCGAATGACAAGTTGTCCGCGCGAAGCGATGTTGTGCTGTTCGTTGAATCAGGCATGGTGCTGTTTATTGAGAAGCCAGAGGAAAAGCGGGCCGCCGATGACGGCCGTCATGACGCCGATGGGAATTTCGTGTTGCGTTGAAATGCAACGAGATAGGATATCGCATATCATCAGGAAGGCGGCTCCCCAGAGAGCCGTCGTGAGGACGATGTAGCGGTGGATGCAGCCGAAGCACTGTCGGACAATGTGCGGAATGATGAGGCCGCAGAAGCTGATGATGCCAGCCATGGCAACCGTTTCGGCGGCGAGAAATGATGCGGAGGCGACGAGAATGACGGTCAGTTTTCGTGGATTTCCCCCCAAATAGAAGGCTTGTGCATCGCCGAGGGCGATGGCGTCGATTTTGTCCGCCATGCAACGGTAGAGGACGAGTGCGACGATGAGTAGGACGACACCTGGCCAAAGAAGGCGTGGATCGGTGCCCTGCAGATCGCCGAGCGTCCACCATGTTATACCCGCAAGTTCTTCATTCTGAGCGAACGAGAGAATCTGCACGAGTACGTTGGAGGCGATGGTTCCCGCGATGACGCCCGAAAGGAGCAAACTTTCTGTGCCATTGCGGCCACAACGGCTAATCCAGAGCACGATGGCCAAGGTAGATATGGCGCCTAAAAACGCTCCGATGGGAACGGCGAAGACCCATTTGGAATAGAAGCCCAAGACGAACGCCAAGGCGGCGCCGATGCTCGCGCCGCCTGATAGGCCGAGCGTAAACGGCTCCGCCAGTGGATTCCGCAAAACGGCCTGCAAAATCAGTCCCGCCAACGACAGGCTGCCGCCGATGGTGATGGCTGTGATCATCCGCTGAAAACGCAACATGAAAATCGGCCGCGTAGTGTCGAAATCGCGGATGAACTCCATTGGCGAATACCATCTGGAGCCCCAGCAGATTCCAATAGCCAGCAGGGCGATGTTCAAAAGGATGGCGATGATGTTTCGAAGACGCATGACGGTTGGCGGTTACGGTTTCCTAAGTTGTTCGGCAAGAAGCTTGTAGCCTTCCGTGATGCGCGGGCCGGGCCGTTGCACAAGATCGTTGTTCGGCAACATGACGACTTTGCCCTGTTTGACGGCTTTCAGATTGCCCCAAAAGCGATGCTCCTTCAGATTGTCGCGCTTGGAGGCCGTCCAAACGATGGCATCCGGCTGATGCTCCAATAGCCAGTCGTAGGAGCTTTTGAAATAGGCGATTTTCACATTGCCTGCGATGTTTTCGACGCCGACGCGCTGCAGCAATCCATCCGCCAGCGAACCTGCGCCCGCGACCATCAGAGGAGAGTCCCAAATAACCCATAGGACTTTTCGTTTGATTTTCGGCAGCGGTTTTGCTTCGCGTTCGACGCGTTCGCATTCCGCCTTCGCCGTTTCGGGGCATTTGAGCACGTCACCGAGCAGTTTGACCCATTCGACATATTCCTCTATCGTGCGGCACTGTTTCTGCACGCAGCGGATTTTAGCGTTCTCCATGACGGTGCGAACGCCTGGATTGATCAGATCGTTCGTGATGACGATAGTCGGGTGGAGCGTGAGGATGCGCTCCATGTCCGGATCTGCGAAACGTCCCGCCACTGGCAGTTTTTTGACTTCCGGCGGATAATCGCACGGCTCGCTTCGCGCGATAAGCTGCTGGCCTTTTCCGAGCTTGAAGACGAGTTCCGTCAGCGCAGGAGAGAGCGAGATGATGCGCTCCTCCTGCGCGATGAGCGGCAGGGCGAATAATAACAATATGGTAAGAAGTTTGTTCATTTATGATGATGATTATGACGTGGGATTCAATTGATCAAACTTAAAATGTAATCGTTGATGGATAAAAAGTCTAATGAATGGAAATATGGAAAAATCAATTGAACGATAATGGCAGGATCTCAATAGCGGACGGAGTGACTTTTCCAACTATGGTATATCCCAAGAAACTTTTTTGTTTGTTTTGTTGATAAATGTATAGATAGTGAGTAAATTAACTTTAATCAAATATAAGAAGATATAATACTGTCATGTATATAGGAGAGTTAAGAATGAAAACACAGGAATTGGCAGTTCAAGGCGTCGGCATACGCATCACGAAGGTCGATGGAATGGATTTTGTCTGTCTTACCGATATTGCAAAACAGAAAAATCCTGCTTTTCCCGCTGATGTCATCAAAAACTGGATGCGTTCAAAAATGACTGTCATGTTTCTTGGGTTATGGGAGCAACTGAACAATCCGACTTTCAAACTGGTCGAATTCGACCAGTTTAAAAATGCAGCGGGTACGAATGCTTTTGTCCTTCCTCCGCAAGTCTGGATTGAGAGAACACATGCCATTGGGCTTATTTCAAAATCTGGTCGTTATGGTGGCACTTATGCCCATAGGGATATCGCTTTTGAATTCGCCAGTTGGGTTTCCGTAGAGTTCAAATTGTATTTGATTACCGAATTTGAACGTCTGAAAGCAGAGGAGCAAAAGCAGCTTGGTTGGTCAGCCAAACGTGAACTGACAAAGCTAAATTACAGAATTCATACAGATGCTATCAAACAGAACCTTATTCCGCTCGAAGTCAGTTCAAGACAGGCAAACCTCATCTATGCAGACGAGGCCGATGTGCTCAATGTCGCCATGTTCGGCATGACGGCAAAAGAATGGCGGAATGCCCATCCCAACAAGGAAGGCAATATCCGTGATTATGCAACTATAAATGAACTCATCTGCCTAGCCAATTTAGAGAGTCTGAATGCCGTCATGATAGACGAGAAAATCCCGCAACGTGACCGTCTTCTGAAACTCAACCAGACTGCCATAAGGCAGATGACTATACTGGAAGAAGTTCATTCTCAACAACTTTTGAAAGAGGACTGCCAATCATGAGCAAGATTGAAAGACCCATCTGTCATGAGTCTTTCTTCCTTCTTTATCATGCTTATGGACATATCATCTCTTTTGGTGGATATTCCACATGGTCATATTATTTTTCTGTACCAACATAGAGATTGACAGGGCCTAAAAGTCCGGCGGGCAACAACTTGTCGTCTTTGGTCCAATGGTGCCATGTGGTGAAGGCGATGCGGCCTGTGGGGCTCGGTTTGCCTTCCTTGAACCATTGAGGCCATGCCTTCAGGGCGACACCACGCCATTCGACATCCGGCGGAAGCTGTTCGTCGCCGATAAGGCGGTTGACCCAGCGGTTCGTCACTTCAATCCGCAAATCGTTCTTTCCTTCTTTCAGAAGTCCCGTGACATTAACACGATAGGGTGATTTCCAAAGGATGCCGCAATCGTGGCCGTTGACGAAGACGCGGGCGTTTACCATGACGTTGCCAAGATCCAACAGCAATGGCGCGTTGACATTTTGCGCAGGCAGATCAAAGGATTTCATGTAGGTGGAAGTGCCTGAGAAGTAACGGATTCCGTTATCTTCACTATCCGTGTAGGACATGAGTTTCGGGAAGACGGCGGAGGCGGGAGCACCGAGATTCGGCGGGAAGGAGACATTCCATGGACCATCGATGGTGATTGGCGCGGGGAGGTTTTCGACGGTGATTTTCTGTTCACCGTTGAGCGTTTTTACGGCGAGCGACCCGTTGGCCCAAGCGGTCAGACGGATTGCGTTGTTGGCCATATGGAGCTCGTAAGTCGGTGTGGATGTGACAGATGTGGGAATAGAGACTTCGCTGTTTTCAGCATAGACGGCATGGACAGGCTTGCCGTCGAATTCATAATCCATGACGAGCTGCTTGTAACGCATGGGCGTCGGATCGCCGCCCATGGTCGCGTTGTTGGCAGTGAAATTGAGCGTGCCGTCTTTCATGACCATTTTCTGCACAAGTTCCGTGACATTCTTTCCGCCAGCCCCTTCAATGGCCTCGTAGGAGGCTTTTTTGACGACGAGTTTGTGCAAGGAGGTATCACTGTTAGCTGGTGTCCAAGTGGTTGCGGCAAAGGCGCTTTCGGTGGCTCTTGTTACGGCAGGTTTGCGGAAGACGACGAAAATGGATGCGCATTCGTCGAGATGCATCTGAACACTGGTGGCGCCGTCCTTTTCAACATAGACAGGAGCGGTTTCGCAACGACCTGTTTCGGCGTTCCAGAGCTCCGGAACTTTGCCGCCGATGCGGAACGTCGCCGTGAAATCGGCGGCGATGTTGCGTGCGTTGGTGACGAAATACCAGTCACTTTCGGTGTCATCACGACGATGGAGGTAACGGATGTCGAGCCGCTTGCTATCGGTGGCGGCGACGGCGAAATCCGGCTGGACGGAAATGGCCTTCAAGACGACTTCTGGCGAGATACCAAAAAAGACGCGGCCTTTGCCAAGCTGACGGGAGGTCTTTTCCTTTCCGTCCATATCACCCCAAAGCTGTTGCGCAAGAACGCCTTGGCGATTATCGGCGGCAGGATAGTTCGTCAGGCCAAGAGGGCTGACGGGCCGTTCACCGAGCAGGATGGAAGCGCCGTTTTCGGCGAGTTCGGCGATTTTTGCAAGTAATTCTGGCGATGCGTTTTTCGTGTATTTGACGATCAACAGCGGGACGGAAAGGCCGCTTGGCAGAACGACGCGGCCGTCTTTAACGATGACAGATTCGATGAATGTCTTGGCATCGACGCAGTTGCCGTGGTAGCCGTATGGCAGCGCAGGCGACATGTCCATGCCGCAAGGCGCACTTTCGGAGGAGACGTAGAGCGCATCGCTGACGACATGGCCTTGCTGCAGCATGAACTGTGCGCGGCCGAGATAGGCGAGCCACGCAGGGAACGTGCGCCACAGCGTGTTGTGGCGGTTGAAATGGAAGCCCCACTGGCCCATCGTCATGCCGGGCGACGTGACGGTCCATGGTTGATGAGCGTAACTATGGAAGATGAAACGATTTACGCCTGCAATATAGGCGTTGTCGCCTTGGATTTTACGGGCGGCGGGATGCATCTGCCAGCGGCCGTTGGCGGGATTGGCAGTGAATGTTTCCGTACTGGCATATTTGCGGCCATAGACCTGTGCAAGATTGCCTGCGAGATTGGCGTTGCCCGTTCCCGTGGCGTTGGGGCCGCCCCAAAATTCGCCCATGGGAACGTCCGCTTCACGGCCTTGCAACAACTGGTCGAAGGGGCCGCCGTAGGGCTCGGAGAAGAAATCAAGCTTCGCCTCATGGCAGAGTTGTTTGAAATAATCAGCGTAGCATTCTGCAAACAAATCAGTTACGGTGCGGCGGTAGTCGTTGAGGAAACGTTCCGTGTAGTCGGCGGATTCCATGAAACGGCCTGTCAGAATCGGCAGAAGCGGAAGGACATCATAGCCGCGCATACGGCGGAAATCATCGCGGAACGTGTCCGTCCAATTCTGGACACCGACTTCATAACTGTCGATCAGCGCGCCCTTAAGAGCAGTTCCGGCCAATGGGCCCGCGTTTTTGACGACGATTCCCATCATGCCGTCCCATGCGGCTTTGACGGCTTTTTTGGACATTTTGTCACATTCGAGGCCACGACCGTATTTCGTCGTGGGATGGTTGTAGCGGCCTGTGAGCGTATAACCGAAACGGACGATCGTCCATTTTCCGGCGGGCGCGTCCCATGCAAGTTTGCCGTCGGTGGACATGAATTTCGTGACATCGATGACGCTGTCTTTGGTGATAATGGAAGCGGGCGTCGGATTGGCGCCACGCGCAAAGTTATTGTTTGCAATGAAATACGCTTTTCCTTGCACGTTCTGGATACGCTGTCCGGGCTGAATCGAAATTTGAATGAGCGGCATTTCGGGCTTGTTGATCGTGACGAATTCGAACTTGTAGAACCGCGCGTTTTGCGTATCGAAGCTCAGCTGGTTGAAGCTGTTGATCAACGGCGCGTTGCTGATGAATTTTTCGAATTTCACGCCGTCGTTGGAGCTGTAGGCGTTGAGGCGGGCAGACAATTGATAGACGGTGGCCAGTTCGACGCTGATCGTGCCGACTTCGAACGGCTTGTCGAACTCGAATGTGATGGAGTCGCCTTCGCCTGCCTTCGCATGGCGCGGGAATTTGATCGTTCGGCGGATGTTGTCATTGAGGACGTAGTCCAGCCGCGGTTCGCCTTGCAGGGTGGAGGTCAATTTCGGATTCGCGGCACGGAAATCAACGCCGTCGCCAGCGATGGACGGAAACGCCAAAACGGCGATGTCGCGATAAAATTCCATGATGGTTTTCGGTTGTGGAAGGTTGATTTCCAATCGCTTACCGCCTTCCGCATAGGTTTCAGAGAACGTGACGGTCTTCATGCCGTCTTCCTTCTGGATCCACGGGCCACCACTGGACGACCACCCCGGGCAGTTGTGAAGGCAGACTTCCATGCCGTGAGACGCCGCGCATTCAATGGCGTACTGCACCATCGCAAACCATTCAGGCGAAAGGGTTTTGATATCGCCGTCGGGAAGCCCCTGCCCGATGTCCAGAATGGTGAATCCGCCGAGGCCCGCCTCATACATGGCGTCGATATCGGCCTTGATGCCTTCTTTCGAGATATTGTAGTCGAGCCAATGCCACCATGTCTGCGGCTTGGCCTGCATGGGCGGTGCGGCGAAACCGTCGTCGAGATAGTCCGCATGGATGGCGACGGCCATGACGGCCATCAACAGTGCGATAAAGCGTTTCAGCATGGGTGCTCCTTTTGGTTGTGATGCCTGTGGACGAATGCCTTTACCTAAAATGTAATGGCATGTTGATGAAATGTCTAACGATGGAAAGGAGTTCGTGGGGCCAGTAAGAGTTTTTCTAGAAAATAAAAAACCGTCCATGTGAGCGGTTGCGGCGCATGGACGGTTTTGTGGGTTTCAATTCAAATTACAATCAGGCTTGCTTTTGAGCGGCTTTTGTCTCTTTCATCTTCTTGAGAGAGAGGAGCAGCAAGCCGCAGGCCATGATGAGCAGGAATGCGGCAATGAGAACCAGCGACCAGTTCTTGTTGACGTTCTGCATGATGAGAATGACCAGAGCCCAACCACTGATCAAAAGCATGAAGAACATGGGCAGGAGGGCGAAGAGGACAGGGCGTTTCGTGCGCATGAGCCAAAGCGAGACGGCGAGAAGCGTCAGGGCGGCGAGCAACTGGTTGCCGGCGCCGAAGATCGGCCAGATGTGGTTGCCTTCGCCGGAAAGGACAAGCCATCCGCCGAGCAGGATGATGATCGTGGTGGAAGTCCAACGGGAGGCGAGGAACTGGCGCGTGGGGCTCATGGCGGGCTGCGGGGCGTCGGCGTTGTCGGAGGATTCGGCGCTGCCCTTCGGGAGGACCATTTCCTGCCAGATGAAACGTGCGAGGCGGGCGGCGGTGTCGAGCGATGTCAGCATGAAAGCGGAAATGGAGAGGCTGACGAAGTTGAGGGCGGCGGCATAGTTGATGCCGAGCTTCGTGGAGAATTGCGCGAGGCCTTTCGCGAAAGCGACCGCCGGCGGGACTTTGTTCGCGCCGCTGAGCATTTCTTTCAATTCGTCGAGATTGAGATAGCAGACGCTGATGATGGTCATGGTTGCAAGAATGCCTTCGACGAGCATGCCGCCATAGCCGACGGGCAGGGTGTGGCTTTCCTTAGCAATTTGTTTGGAGGACGTTCCGGAAGCGACGATGGCATGGAAACCAGAGCATGCGCCGCAGGCGATGGTGACGAACAGCAGCGGGAAGAGATTCGGAGAAATTTTGCCTTCGCAGGCGAACGCGGGCACTTTGAGTTCGGGATGGTAGAAGGCGATGCCGAGGAGGCCGAGAATCATCATGACGTACAGCAGGTAGGAGTTAAGGTAGTCGCGTGGCTGGAGGAGGACCCACACAGGCAGGATGGACGCGCAGAAAGCGTAAATGAGAAGCACGACGGCCCAGATGTTCGTGGCGGTCGCTTTTTCGCAGCCGAGGATTTTCATGAGATCAAACGGAATTACCGTGCCAAGCCAGACGCAGACGAAAAGCAACGGCACAAAGATGCAGGTGGCAACCGCCAGCGAGAGGATTTTCTTGTTCGTCAGCACACCAAAAATCGGGGCGATGAGAATGAAAAGGATGGAAGACGTGGCGACGGCGGGCGTTGTCACGAAGGACGATGCGACCTGCGATGTGAAGACGGCCACGACGAGAATCAGCGTGGCAACGCAGAAGAACAGGAAGATCTGTCGGCCGGCGTAACCAAGCTCTTTTTCAATAATGTATGCAATGGAACGGCCGTCGTTGCGCACGGAGAGGAACATGGCCGCGAAGTCGTGCATGGATCCGATGAAGATACAGCCGAGCACGATCCACATCATGGCAGGCCCCCAGCCGAGATACGCGGCGAGCACGGGGCCGACGATCGGGCCAGCGCCCGCGATGGAAGCGAAATGGTGGCCGAAGAGGACGCACAGCGGCGTCGGAATGTAGTCGATACCATCTCGTTTCGTCTCAGAGGGACACGGATGCGACGGATCGACTCCGAATGTCCGCTTCAGGAAGGCCCCGTAGCCGAAATACGCGAGCAGAAACAAGACGATGACGCCTGACAACAACAGCATGCCGTTCATGGCAACTCCTTTTTTTTCGTGGTTAATGATTAATGCTTAATGATTAATGATTAATGCTTAATGATTAATGATTGGCGGTTAGTGGTTATTTTTAATGTTGAGAACATTTAACCCCACTAACCACTAGAAAACAAATTGACTGTCCCAAACGTCGATTTCGTTGTCTTCGAAAACGGATTTGAGCTTGTGGTGGACTTGTTCGCGTTTCACGCCTTTCTTGAGGATAACCTGCAGGAAGCCGCCGCCGCCTGCGCCGCAGATCATGCGGCCGTCGATGAATTCCTCTATGGAGGCGAAAATTTGGTCGATGAGTGTGTTCGTGCTGCCTGCATCAACCTGCTGGGAGAGGCCCCAGTGGTAGTTGAGCAGTTTGGCGAATTCGTCGATTCGGCCGCGTTCTAGTTCGAAACGCATCAAGGCGGCGACGCGTTGGATTTCGTTGAGGGCATTGAGCGATTCAGGCTCGTTGCCGACATATCGGCCGACGACGTCTCGCAGCAGGTTTCTGGCGAGTCGCCGCTGGCCTGTATAGATTAACGCAAACCGTTCTTCCAGTTCATCTTTCGTCGATTGCGGGAGGACGATATGCTGGACTTGAATCTGTTGATCAAGGCCTGGCATGGAAGTGATGTATTTGATGCCTTCCGTGACACCGCCGACTTGGTCCTGCCAGCCGCCGCCCGTTGACATAATCTGTTCCATGCAAAGAACATGCGAATAGAGATCGTCTTCCGAATAGGGGATGCCCATGAAATCGAAGACGGCCTTGACGCAAGCGGCGGACAGGATGGAACTTGTGCCCAGACCGCTGCCTTTCGGTACGCCTGTGACTTCCGAATGCATGACGAAACCGCCGCCGAGGCGTTTCAGGATGGACGGCAGGTCGCCGCCATTCTTTGGGATGACGCCACAGGCGAGCAGGGCGGCTTTCTGGAGGGCGAACGGATCGTAGGGGTCGCCCGTGAGTTGTAGCGGGGCGAGCGTGTCGAATTCGCCGTGGACATCCATGTCACGGCTGTCGAAAACGATTTTCGGTTCGTTGATGCGTTCCAAACGAACTTCGACGGGGCGCTGTCCGTTGAGGAGGATGGCCGCGTTGAGGACGGTGCCGCCGTTTTCGTTGCAGTATGGTGGCGTGTCGCTCCAGCCACCGCCCCAATTGACGCGAAGCGGCAGTTGGACGACGTGGCGTTCCTTCGTGATGCGGCAGGTTTCGTTGTATTTAAGGTTATCTAACGTGCTGTGGAGGATATACTTCTGTATAGTGCGGAAGCATTCGGCCGTCTGTCGGTCTCCCGCGACGCCGTCGAGCGCCATACCAACATAATAATGGAGCCGCATGGCTTCGCTGAAATCGGCGATTTGGAGATGCTTTTCAAGCCATGTTGTCTGGATGGGCGTCAAGGCTTCTTCCTGAAGAGCGCCTTTGATTTCGCGGGCGGGGCGTTTGGCGCGGATGGCCTTCGCGATGCCGTCCATGCGGACGAGTTCGCTCATGCGGTGCGTCCAATCGACGATGGCCTGCGGATCAGCGTCGTTAAATCCTGAACACAAAGACTTTCTGGAAGCTTTTCGCCAGATTTCAACATTGCCTTCACCATGTGCCATCGCGTAAAGATTGAGGGCGGCGGCGATGGCTTCTTGAATGCTGTCACATTCGGGGTAAAGTGCTGCGTTCCAAAGGGTTTTGGCGGTTCCATCTGGCCAGAGCTCTTTGTCGGCGATGTGGTTTTGAACCATGAAATCCTTCAATGTCGTGCCGAGGAATGTGCAACCATCGTCCAATGCGGCTTTTGGATTGTCCTGTATGCCGAAAATACGTGCGACGAAACGGCCATTGCGCTGCTTCAAACCATGCAGGACGACATTGTCCGGAATTGTCTCGTCATGGATGTCGATGAACGACAGCACGACGTTGTGGCCAATTTTCGCGCCATGATGGACGTAACTGACTTCCAGATAGCACTTTTCGCCAATTTCGGCCTTGTCCGAAAGGACGCTGCCGTAGCCGGCGGTATGACCGGAAATGGAACTGGCAACTTGATGGCTCCAGCCGAGGCCGCGATAGTCGTCTATGCCTTTGCACATCAGACCGAGAATTTCGCGTGTCGTGCCGAAATGGATGAATTTGGCGGGAGCCAATTGGAGAAGCTTCAGACGATAGGGGTGGAGGGCATCCCAGACGGCTTCGCGGGCGACGGTTAATTCATCACAAAATTCGCCTTCAGGTGCCTCTCGCTGAAACGCTTCCAGCGTAGAATCAGTGGCCAGCGGATAGAGGAAATCGCCGTAGAGGGAGAGGCGGACTTTGTCATTGACGAATTGGTCGTATTTCGCATTGTCCGGCTTGCCGTTCGTCGAAACGAGACTGAAGAGCGACTTCAGCATGGCGGAGGAGAAGAGAACGGCACCTGTGTCGATATCAACGCAGTTTCTTGTATTTACAGCACCGAGGGAGCGCAATTTTTCTTCGCTCTGCTTGTGGAGGAAACGCGCGACGTTGCCGTCGCCGCCTTTTAGGAAAACGCCATGGTTTTTGCCGGTGGCAACATCTTCCTTGAAAGAAATGGCGGCGGCGCCGTTGCCCGAGAAGTCGATTTGCAGAGGATTGAAGAGGAGAAGAACGTCTCCGGAAAGGAGAAGCATGCCTTCACGGATGCGGGAGGGCACGGAGGACATGACAATCATAAATTCATCAAACAGCGTGGAGCTACGGCCATTCGGAAGTTCGTGCGGGACAGGCGAGAAGAGCTTTCCGAGAGCGGAATATTGCGGGACCCGCTTGCTGTCGCCGCCGCTATGGATGACCATCACGCGAAGATGCGAAAAGTCGTCGCTTCCTGTTTGTTCGGCGATATAACGAATGGCGCCGAGCGTGGCGCCGCCGCTGCCGACGCGGACGCCGCCTTTGTCTGGAATGATGGCGAATTTTGTGCGGACGGGAAGGAATCCGGCGGCCTGCCGTTCATCCAGCTGGGCTTGGAAGGCGGCGGCCTGCTGGTCGTTGGAAGCCGTCAAGATGATATAGTCCCAGCAGATGAAATTCGGATTGGAGAGCGACCGTTTGTAATCGTCCCAAGTGTCCTTGTAGGATTGCGACAGGAAAAGTGAAATTAATGATTGCATATTGTTTTTCTCCTAGAATTCTAGCATTCTAGTATTCTAGTTTCTAAGGAGTTAGAGGACGCAGCCCTTTACAAGAAGCAAATTGCCGTATTGGCGTTCTTCACCGCTTTGGATGACGACGAAGGCCTTTTTGGCGCGTTCGTAGAATTCGAAGCGTTCGATTTCGCCAAGCGTGAGAGCAGGATATTTCGGACGGAGGATGCCTTCAAAATCCGCCCAACTTTCAGGCCGTTTCATGCCTTTCGCGGCATCGCCGGGCGTGAGCTGCATGACGGCGGCGGGATGCTCCGTGTAGGCGACATCGAGCGGGAAAAGATCCACGATGGCTTTGAGAATCGCACTGACATCGACGCCCGGGCAGCGGATAAGACGTTGCGCTACAGTGTCTCCGGGGAAGTTGGCGTCCGAAATGATGAGAACATCTCCGTGCCCCATGTCGCAGAGAGCCTTGAGCATGTCACCGGTCAGGATTTTGCTGATGTTGTTAAGCATGATGCACCTTTCACTGGTTGAAAATCCGTCTAAATATCCTATTCTATATTAAGATAGTACGTTTTTCAATCGTTGCATCTTTTTTGTATCGATTCTTTTGATTTTTAACCATCGTCCATTCTTTTTTCGCTCCAAGACTGGAAAAAACAAGATAGCCGTCTATTTTACTACTATCATGGATAATTGTTTTCATGCTGAACTTGCCTCGAAGCAAGCAGTTAAAACAAATTATCGTATCTGGACGGCCCTGTGAAACGGCCATCGCCCGCATTTTTCATCCATATTCCACCGACCATGACGTATATGAAAAACTGGACATGCCTATTCTTCTGCCTGGCCGTGACTATGCTCGCCGCGGCTGAGCTGCCGTATGATTTGGAGCTTGACGTCGAATTCATCCAGAAGCTCGGCGAAATGGAGCTCAACGACTATGCGGATTTGCAGCTCAAGCAGATGGCCGCCGCCTATCCGAAGCAGCAGGAGCTTATCGGCCTCGAACGTGCGCGTTTCTTCTACGCCACAGGTAATAGCAAGCAGGCGGATGCGGCCGTCGCCGCCATTCGAAAAGATTCCCCCTTCTATCCGCAGGCCTTGATTCTCAAAGGGCAGGTCCATGCCGCGAGACGCCGTTTCAATGATGCGGAAAAGACGTTCCAGGAATATTTTGCGATGATTCCAACGGCACCGAAGAGACGGTCGGATCGAGAAGATTTCAAACGCGCCATCCGCATCTTCAACCGTGTTCTCACCGAGCTTGGCAAAGGAAAGGAAGCCGCCGCCATTTTGGACAAACTTCCAAAAGAAAATTCGTCGGACGGCGAACATACGGCGGAACGGCAGGTCGCATACCTTAAAATACAGGCCCTTGTGGACATCCAGGAGGCCAATCTGAAGGAAAAGAAGCCAGTCGATGTCGCAGGGCTGAAATCCTGCATCGCGCAGTTGAAGCCGTTGCAGTTTGGGCGTGATGGTGTTTCCGCCTCCGCGTCGTTGCAAACGGCGCGTATTTACAACATCATCGGATTCAACGAATTGAATACGGCCAAGGAGGAAGCCAAAGGCAACATCAAGACGTTTTTGGAAGCCATCCGCACGATCAAAATGGTCGATCCGTTTTTAGAGGAAATGGAAAAGGCTCGCGGCAAGGAGTCGTCGCTCATACCGGAAGCCATGTATTTGAAAGGCTTGGCCATTCGCGGCAACGCGGAAGTCATGCATTTCGCGAAAAAA
>JAEEGH010017971.1_pt1 | contig 14995 bp, 16 predicted proteins | sample 9134181 | NCBI WGS metagenome assembly JAEEGH01 (sample SAMN16246544, study PRJNA631951) | gut metagenome | biome: gut microbiome; feature: rumen; material: DP-attached | host: Bos | place: Iran: Karaj | collected 2018-10 | reverse complement strand
TAATCAAGTATATGCTAATGAATCATATGTAAAAAGCGGGGATACAGATTACTCAGCTCGTTATAAAGAATATATAAAAGCTTTGAAAGATGAGTATATTGAAGCACTTGTAGATTATATAGATAAGTACCAAGATTATATTGAAAAATACGAAAATGGTGAATATGATGCTAATAGAAAGATAAGAGCTATAAATAACTATATAAGAAATATTGATAGTGTATATAATGCATACACTAAAACTGCTAAAAAGACATATCAAAATAACGAAATTGATGAAGAAACATATAAGTTTATAATTGATGACTTTAAAGAGCCACTTGCAAAGTATAAAGAAATGCTTAATAGTAATTTACAGGTTGATATAAATGCTTTAAAAGAGATGGAAATTGATAATAGGTAAATAATTATTTTGGAAGATTGATATTAAAGGCATTTGTAGATTAATAGTGGGTGGAGGGATAAATATGAAAGATAATAACAAGAATAAATTAGTAGAATCGTTAAAGGATTCGTTGTTTGAACCGTTAAAACAACCATTGTCAGAATATGCAGAATTAGGGATAGATACTTTAATGGATTCCGAGGCATTGAAACAGATACCAGTTGTGTCAACGATTATTGGCTTTTGCAAGTTTGGTTATAATTTACACGAAAGACATTTGATTAATGAATTAATTAAATTTTTTGATGCTTTAGATGTAGGTAGCATTGATGAAGAAAAACTAAAAGAGCATAGAGAGTATTTAGAGAATAATCCAAATGCAATGGAAAAAGAATTATCAAGAATTCTGATTATACTCAATCACAATTTAGAAGAAAGACAATCAAAATATTTAGGTAAATTTTATAGAGCACTTTTAAACAAAGAGATTAAATATGATGAATTTATAGTATATTCAAGAATTGTAGTTGAAATGTTTGATAGTGATTTTGATATATTAAAAAGTTTTGAGGAGGGTACTTGTAATAAAATGAATGAATATCAGAGGCTATGTTATTTGAATTTAATGTCTGAAGAACCAAAAATAAGCAACGGGGAAATTGAAGCCTTTGATGAAGGCTATGGTATGGTAACTTATCAGCAAGCACAATCTGATTGTGGGTATAATTATAAAATAACAAAATTAGGTAAGGATTTTTTGCGATTAACTGTTTAGTGTATGTTTAAGGTAAAAGATGGTGATTGTAAAGAAAATGGTAGAAAAGGCAGCTAAAGCTGTCTTTTTGCTTGATTAAATCTTATAAAAAAACATGTTGAAAAAATTGCATGATTTTGCTATAATAGGACTATAAAAGTTTCGTAAAGGAAAAAGGTGGGAAACAAATGAAACCAAAAGTTCGATTAAAAACGGTTAATGAAGTTGCGGATGTATTTCAAATGACACCACAGAATGTTCGTAAAATGGTAAAAAGTAATAAAATTAGAGCGACAAGATATGGTAAACAGTGGTTGATTGATTCTGCAGACATAATTGAATTTAATAAGGAAAAGTCTATAAATATGCCATTGCCTAAAGATCATTGTCGCTTGTCTAAATCTACACCTAAAATCATAGCACTTAGTTTTTTTTCTGGAGCAATGGGATTAGATATAGGAATGAAAAATGGTGGAATTGAACCTCTTTTAGCTTGTGAGAATAATAAGTATTGTAGAATGACTATTGAAAAGAATAACCCTGACATAGCTTTAATTGGTGATATAAATAAATATTCAGCAAAAGAAATATTAGAATTAGCAAAAATACCAAAGAATAGAAAAGTTGATATTATATTTGGAGGACCACCATGTCAAGCATTTAGTACTGCAGGAGCAAGGAGAGCCCTTGATGATGCGAGAGGAAATGTGTTTTTAAGATACATTGATATTATTGAAGATATAAAACCAAAGTATATTGTCATTGAAAATGTTAGAGGGCTATTATCTGCTCCTTATCCATATAAAGATATTAAAGAGCCAATAAAAGGTGGAGCATTATGTATTATATTAGATAGGTTACACGAAATAGGGTATACTGTATCGTTTGAGCTTTATAATGCTGCCAATTTTGGTGCACCACAAATAAGAGAACGTGTAGTGATTATTGGAAAACTTGGAAAAGAAAAAGTTGATTACTTGACACCTACAAACTCTGAAGGTGGTGGATTTGGATTACCAGAATGGAGAACATTTAGTGATGCAGTAAAGAATTTAAAAAATGTGAAACATCATTTTATACAATTTCCTGAAAAGAGATTAAAATATTTTAGAATGTTAGAAGATGGGCAGTGTTGGAAAGACATACCAGAGAAGTATTTGAAAGAAGCTATGGGGGCAAAATTAAATTTAGCTGGAGGAAAAACTGGATTTTATAGAAGAGTTAATTCAAAGAGACCATCACCAACATTAGTCACAAGTCCTATAATGCCAGCTACTGATTTGTGTCATCCTACTGAAGATAGACCATTAAGTGTAGAAGAATACAAGAATATTCAAGAGTTCCCAAGTAACTGGGAAATAACGGGACCAGTGCTTGAGCAATATAGGCAAATTGGTAATGCTGTGCCAATAAAATTGGGTGAGGCAATTGCTAAAACTATAATTGCAGATATGAATGGGAAAAAACTTGATAAGATAGATGGATTTGAATACTCAAGATATAAAAACACAAATGATATTACATGGCAATTAGATATGGATAAAAAAATATTAGAATATAAACAATTATAGACTTGTTATTAGATTATGATTGCTATTCGCCACTGTTGTTAGAAAGTTTATATAGTCGTCTTCTGATAAATTGCAAGATTTGTTTGTGCTTTGAGTTTTATATTCATTAACTAAATCATTAAGTGTTGACCATCTGTAATTTGGAATTTTAACTCCATTTGCAGTTTTTGAACTTAATCTATACCATTTTTTAATTGAAGTTCCGACTCTTATATTACTACTTGAACTATTCTCAGTGTTGTTTTTATTCTTGATTTGCAAAAGAAGAGAACCATTTGAATTACAAAAATCTACAGCCCTAAGAACATTACCATTGCACCAATGAAAGCCAAAAGGTTTAATACTAATTGATATAAATTCTTCTAATAGATTCCCTTGGATGTTTTCTGCAGACATAAATAAATTATGTGTAATTTCGCCAGCTTTAGCATCTTTGTCTGTGAGGTTGTGAGCAGATTTTACGATTGTTCTTATTGCTGGGTCTGTACAAGTACCCTTTGGATTTGCAATACGGTTGCTTGGTAGATTATTCATAGCCTCATAATAACCACCAATCCATCTATTAATATAAGCCTCAACTGATGTTTCGTTGCCAAGTTTTATTGCAGGGAAAAGGTTTCTATTATTTGATGCAATGTTAAAAATAACATCTAAAGAGTTCCAATTAAACTTTTTATAGTGTTCTTTAGATAATTCATATGTTTTTAATAAATCATCATTTGAAATTTTTTGATTTGCAATTGTAAATATTGACATATTTTAATTTTATCATTATTATACATTTTTAACAATAGAAGAATTTAATAGATAAAGTAAAGCACTCGATATAGGACAAAGGGTGCTATTTTATTGTAAAATTAGCAATTTTATGATATTTCATAAAATGTAAAGTTTTTAAAGAAAAACTATTGACAAACATGTTGAAATTTTATATAATTTGTATTATATTAAGACAATACAAACTACAAGGAAGGTAATTATGAAAAAGTTTAATGAATTATTTATGACAACAAAAGAAAGTATAATCAAAACATCAGAAACAGGAATTGAACTGATTAATAATATGGCTTCAAAGGATAAAACACATAGTGCTGCATATTATTCAGCATTAAAGGATAGGCTTAATGATTTCATTAGTTACGTAGAAACTTGTAATTTGCCTATACTAAATGATGATTTTGCTTATTTCGTGGAAGTAAAAACTGATGCAATCACATTATTTATGAAATATATTATGGAGTATAAATTGATAGAAGGAAGTGACAAAAAAAAGTATATCAATGCAGATGAGTATGAGATTATAAAATTACCATTTAAATTATTAACCATTGAAGAGTATGCAAGACTTAATGGGGTGACATCTTATGTAATATCACAGTGGATTAGAAGGGGCAAATTAAAAAATATTAAAAAAATTGGCAGAGAATGGTATATACCAGAAATTGAGGAATTTGCGAAAGATAACAAAGAGACAGTATATGTATGGAAAACATCAGACGAAAAGATATTTGACAAAGATTATGACTATTTAAATAATTATACAAGAGCAACTATTAGACAAAGCGAAAAATCAAAAATGAGTTTTAATGTAGATTTATATGATAGTGTAACAGGAAATAGTGAAATAAAGGAATTAGATACTAAAGAAAAACAAAAATTTGAAATAATGCTTATTTCAAATGACAGAGTAAAACTTGATAATAATATGATTATAAGAATAGGTTAACAAAAATGATACAAAGTAGTAATGAATTTGAGTAATAAAGATGTAAGAAAACAAAGTATGAAGCAACGCTGAAACAATGTTACAAAGTATCAAAAAGCGAAGATAACAAGGTATCAATAATATTATTCATAATAACTATAACGAGAATTAATAATAATTCTCAAAGGAGGTGCGAGATGATACAATGTGGAAATCTAAAATGTCCTATATGTAATAGAACTTTTACAAAGAGAGATGTTAAAAATGAAGTTTTAGCAGTAGGACATTTTGATAAAAATATACATGATACAAAATACTATGATTGCAAACCTGATTATAAAGTCTGGTATGAGACAAAATGTAAGAACCCTAAGTGTAAAGCAATTATAGTATTTAGAGAAGTAGCATAAAACAAATACTAACTGAGCACTAAGCAATGCGACTAAGAGCCAGTGAGAGAAAGATAAAACTTTCTTTTGCTGGCTCTTTTCTTTTTGAAAATTTTTGGAGGAAATATTATGGAAAAAGAAATTTTAACACTTAAAGATTGTAGTATTATTTTGGATTTAAGTATGCCATCAATTTACAAGTTAATTAAGAATGATAGTTCATTCCCAGTTATTAAAATTGGTGATAAGTATGGTGTGCCAAGAAATAAACTCAATGAATGGATTGATAATAAGGTTAAGTTTAAGAGTTAGGTGACTATTATGACAATTATTATGAGATATGAAAATACATTTAAATCATTTGACATAACTAACGAGGAAGCAGGAGTGTGGGCTAAAAATCTAGGTATCAGTGATTATGATACATTTTCAGATAAGCAAACACAACTTCAAGAAAAAGTAGATGAACTCTTTAATAAACCTGAGTATAACAATATGCATAAATTCTATAGACATAAAGGTTATATTCCAGACTATTTAAGAGATTCTATTACTGAATATGATAATACACTTACACTTTCGATTAAACACTGCACCTTAAGAAATTATCTTAGAAGACATTTTGCTAAAAGACCGCATTATGCTGACACACTGATTTCTTGTTATTTAGATGATGTATCAATAGATGCTTATGCCACACACACGCATCGTGATAGAACAACTATCTCGAGAAGATGTCAAAAGGCTTTAAAACTATTAAAAACTGATAGAACTTATAAATTCTTGCACGAATTAGGTGGTTTCGTGGTTATATAGTGGAGGTGGTTTATTATGACATTACTAAAACTTAAGAAAAAGAAAATATGGATACTTTGGAAATTTGAGAAGAACAAGCAGGGCGAAACAACAAAAGTACCATATTCATATAAAGGTTTTAGAACAGGCACGACATCAAATCATAAAGATGAGTGGTGTGATTTTGATACTGCAATGAAATGTAAGGATGAAATAGGTGCAGATGGAATAGGTTTTATTATTCCCAAAGGTATAGTTTTTGTAGATATTGATGACCGAGCATTAGATGATGAATTGTCAAAAGAAATAAGAAATAATCTTAATACATATGTAGAAACATCGCCAAGTGGTAGTGGGTTACATATTTATGGATTATGTGATTATGAAAAAATGCCTAAAAAACTAATTGATGGGAAATATAAGTTAGACCCTAAATACTATGTTAAAAATCCACATAATGAAGTGGAAGTATATGTAGGTGGGCTTACTGATAGATTTGCAACATTCACATCAAATGCAGTTGACTCTGAAGATATAAATGAATGTACAGATGCTTTATTAGAGATTCTTGATATTTATATGCTTAAAGAAAAATTTAGTGTATCAAATGAAGAAGTAAATAATGTGGTTCAAAATCTACTAAAACAGAAAAATAGTAAAAAGTTTGAAAAATTATATGTTCGTGGAGATAAATCTGATTATGGTAATGATGACTCAGTAGCAGATTTAGCACTTTGCTCTATGATTGCTTTTAGAACAGGAGATAATCCTATACTTTTAGATAAGATATTTAAGAAGTCTGCATTATATCGTGATAAGTGGGATAGGGAAGATTATAAAAATACAACAATTAGAAAAGCGATAGATGGACTTAATGGTAATTATCATATATCAGTAAAAGACCATCCAAAGTTTGTTATTTTTAAAGGCAAAGAACAAGAGCCTGTCATATCAGAAATATTACTTGCTAACTATTTAAGAGAAGAATATAAGATTTTACTTGTAAAGAATGCTATTTATGAAATGGTAAATATTTATGTATATGAGCATGGTGTTTACAATTTGTATGATGATTCAATGTTTAAAGGGCTGGTAAAAGAAACGGTATGTCAATATAATGAATTACTTTATAAATCTAAAATTGCAGATGAAGTATATAAAGATTTGATGAATGATAGGCATTATATAGATTCGGATTTACTAAATTCTGATGAAACAATAATTAATTTTAAAGATTGTCTTGTAAAGATAAAAGAAGATGAAAAAGGGAAGCATTATTTTGAAACAATGTCACATACACCCGATATTTATACAACTATTCAGCTGCCATGTAATTATTTTGATGAAAATGTTGATACTAAGTATTTTGATATATACCTAAATAAACTATGTGAAAACGATGAAGAAAGAAAGAAAATATTAATTGAGTTTATAGGTGTTGTAATATCAAATATTAATGGACCAGATTTAAAAACATCATTATTTATTGTTGCAGATGGTAATGCTGGTAAGTCGCAGTATTTACAAATTATACATCATCTTCTCGGAAAGAATAATTATGCAGTCATGTCATTTAAGAATATGGAAGAGAGATTTGGCACAGCATCAATACTTAACAAAAGGTTTATATCAAATGGTGATGCAAGTTATGTATCAGTAAAAGAACTAAACATATTTAAAATGATAACAGGTGGAGATGATATACGATATGAAGTAAAAGGTAAAATGGCATCAACACTTAAATTCACAGGTCTTGTATGTATGCTTATGAATAAACTAATAAAATTTGGTGGAGATAGAGGCAAACATTTGTATGACAGAATAATCACAGTTCCTTGTTGTGCAGAAATACCAAAAAATGAAAGAATAAAAGGGTTGTCTAAATTGATGATTAAAGAACAAGCAGGAATTGTAAAGAAAGCACTTAATGCACTTTTAACTGTACTTGACAATAATAAGGAGTTTTCTAAGTCTAAAGCTGCGGAAGAATTAAAACAAGACTATATAAAGAGTAATAGCCAATATGTAGAGTTTTGGGAAACATTTATGGTTCGTACAAATGGCGATAATGATAGGTGTGAAACTACATCAAAGATATATGAAATATTTAAGCGTTGGTGTAATGACTTTACTTATTATGTAGGGAATTTTAATGATTTTAAGGATGAAATAAGAGATTATCTTAAAATTAAGGGCTTATGGGCTAGTGAAAAAGATTTTATAGTTCATATGAGATTTGGCAATGTATTTAATGGTTGGATGTTGTCAGAAGAAGCAAAGATGAAATTTTCTTCATTTTCTCTAAATTAGCAATAAATTATGCTATTAAAATTACTAAAAATAAATAAAAACCATCTATGTTTCTTCACGCTTGTCACACTTTCTTCACAGTTGTCATTACTGAAAACATTGATTTTACAATACTTTTTATATGTTGTGAAGAGTGTGAAGACTGTGAAGGTAATTTTTTAGAAAATTAAAAAATATGAAAATAAAATTATGGATGGAATAAAAATGGGCATCACAACTGTCACATCTTCACAAGAATGTGTTGAAACAAGTAAAAAATTGTAAAAAGTATGAAAGGAGAATTGTGATTATGACTAAGTACGTAAGACTGCCACGAAGTGATATGATGGCATAGTAAATCAAACTAAAACAAATAAAGGAGATGAGTAAAATATGTTTAATAAGAGCTATTGTAAATTAGTTAATGGACACCCGATTACATATAATTGTAATAGTGTTGATAAAGCACTTATATCTGATATGCCAAAAGATGTGCAAGATAGAATATTGAACTGGATTAAAAGGGATTTTATCAAATCAAAAACACCATATATGGATAAGACAAGTTATGGTCTTAAACACATAATACAGCATATTGATAATACTTATATGACCAATAATCAGTTTAAGGATGCAATGCTTATATGTGGATTTAAGATGGTTGATGAAAGCGAATTTAACTGTCACTTTTATATTTCAAAGATATCACCAGCAATATTAAAAGATAGAGCAAGGTGGTATAAACCATTTGTAAGGCATTACTATGGTTATAATTTGCTAGGAGCCATGAATTATGAAGATGCACTAAAAGAGAAACTTACTAAAGTTGAGAATGAGATAGGACACGAAAATGTAGTAAAGGCTAAAGCATGGATGAGTGATAATCTAATCAAAATAGCATCTTACAATAGGAAACATAGCACATCTGATATTAAAGAATGTCTAAGGAAAGATGCGAATATTAATTTAACAAATGATGAGTTTAACTGCTTAATGTTTTCTTGCGATTTTAAACCAGCAAATGTGGATAATAAAGAATGGGTGTTTATGATTAGTAGTTATTCGCCAGCATTTGTTAGAAGATTAAACAATTATTAATGTGGAGGGTTAGAATTTATGAGAAAATCAAATTATTTTGAAAATGCCAAGAATTATAAGTTTTATAAGAACTTGTGGAATGAGACATGGCAAATTGGAACTTTAAGAAGAGTTGGTGATAGTTATGACATAATAGTGGATTTACCAAGAGGTTATCAATTGCAGCTTGAGAAAGCAATGCAGAGTAACGATATAATGGTTTCACTAAACTTCACATATAAGTATGGCTATAAGGATGTAAACACTGCAACAATGAAAGTGGCATTTGATATTGTGAGTACTATCTCTGATGTAAAGAAATCAATGAAGGCATTTTGTGAAAATGTGCATTACTATATCTTGTGCAGAATGAACAATAGGGATGTAATGCTTGTGGTTCAAGAGAATGGTTTAAGAAGTAGCGAAAAGAAATAGATATAAATTGTACCATGACAATTGAAAAAGAAGAATGTGTGATGCTTAGCCAAGTTTTCTGTAAAAAAACTTGCCTTTTTAATTCATCTACGGTTTCATATAGGAAAAATTAAGTATGGGGGTATTGTCATATGAACAAGTATCATAAGAAACGAGAAATGCAGATAAGAATCAATAAAGTAAGAGTTGATGCGATTATATGGAATCGTAATGGTAAGACGCTTGATGAGGCAATAGAGGAAGCAAGAGCTTATGCAAGAGATAATGCAGTTAATAAGGAAGAGTTTGAGTTTTATAATATGCTCATTAAAAGGCGAATAATGAAAGAGCATAAATGCGACAAGTTAAACCATATACTTTATAATGAGTATTTGGAAACTGAAAAGAACTGTGTGAAACTTGGCATAAAAGCAAAACAAAAAGTGTTTGCTGATAATGGTAGGGGATTAAGATTTTGATGGACATATAAGCCAGTGGGGGCGAGTTTTTGAAAAAGTATTATTTTTGTGTATAGGGGCTTTAATTTTTAAGAGCCAGGGGGCCAAGAAGTTTAAGAAAAATTATCTTTAAAAATTTCCGAGTATTTATATTTTTAAGAATTATATATTGAGATTAAGGCAAGATATTATGTAAAAAGATAATGTGAATTATAGACTGAATGTATATGCAGTGAGCAGCTTGACTAGTGTAATATTTGCAAGATGAACAATTAAGTATACTATTTAATACAATTGGGCTGTATTAGTATCATAATGGTTGTCACATAATATATCTACACTAATCCCTACAAAAAAAATCTGTAAATCCGTACGAGTTATTATGAAATGTGAAAATTTGCAAATCCCTACGAGCAATTTTGAAAGTCAAAGACTCTCAGATCCCTACGACCTAAATTTGAAATTCCTACGAAAAAATCTACGGCTTTATGTGAAAAGTCAAAGTGCTACTTACTGGTCAAAATAAAACTCAACCAGCAAAAGAGAGGAGTCTTTGCTCCTCAATCTTTTGTTTTTTGCTATTTAACTTTTTTTTACGAACCTTCCGTGTTCGTCACGGAGTTGCTTTTTTGAAATTTCTCTTCGGCGGTTTTTGTAGTTTTCACTTGAGAGTCCGTAAAGGTAGGTTTTTACGGTTCTTTTAACTTTGTCGGTTTCCTTTCCGTCACCGTCGTCAACACCAGTAAAGTTCCTCATGTCGTTTTCTACTCTTGCTTTCATAACCTTTGCCTTTGGCAGGCTGAAATTTTCGTAGTAGGTTTTGCCATTAGGAGCCGTGCCGTAAAGTTTGAAATCGTAGGCTTGCCTTTTTCCTTTGGGTAAAACCACCCGCCAAACCCACTCGGCTTCGGCTTGTTCCTCAGTCAGGAGCTTAGGACCTGCTACCCCATCTTCAAAAATTTCTAAAAGCTCTTCCCTTTTCAAAGGGCTTCCTTCCTGCAGGTCGGTTGAAAGCATCCAGTAGAGGTCTGCCCCTACTTCGTAGCCGTGCCTTTTGTCATTTGCTAAAAACCGTGCTGGTTTTGGGCTTTGGTTCTTTGTTCCAGAACCACCTTCTAAAAAAACGAGAGTTTTCATTGATTCCTTCCTTTCGCCCGCTTTCGCGGGACTTTCAAATTTTCATGGTACTTTGGGCTTCAAACCCCTTTGCCTTTCTTATTTGTGGTGTGAACATTACCGTAAAAACGGAAGAAAGCCAACGACAAAACTCTTAAGAACTTCTTATTTTTTAGCGTCCTAAGTGTGTTCTAAAAAAATTTTAGAACAAAACATGGACAAACTTTTTACAAAGAAAGGAGGCAAAACAAACGCTTAAGGTAAACACACGACGGACAACTCTTGGAAGCAAAAAGGACAAAAATAGAACGTAAACTCTTGACAAGAACAGGACAAAGTTAGGACAAAAATGAAAAGCAAAAAGGACAAAGAGAGGACAAAAAGTTTTTAATGATTAGAACAAAGAAAAGACAAACTGTGGACACAAACAATTCGCTTAAGAAAAAATCTCAAAAGAGAACAGGACAAATGAAGGACAAGGAAAAGACAAAAAGCTTTTTTGAAAAATTTTTCAAGCCCCCCGGAGGGGCGGTTTGAATCTCTACGAGAATCGATTTGTGGACCGCCACACAGTCGCACATAAAAAAGTCAATAATCAAGAGCAAAATGGCAATAATCAAGTTTCGTTGATTTTTCAAGGTTTTTTGACCTTAAAAATTTTTCTTCTTTTTCAAAAAAAATAATCAAGATAGGATTTATTGTGATTTACTTTAAAATAAAGCATTTCATTAAAATTACAATTAAAAAATCAAGTTCGTATAAATGCAATAAAAAGATTTTTGTAGAATTTACTGCTAAATTATCTAAAAATAAATAAAAAATAAGTAATTTGAAAATCGTAAAACCATTTAATTTAGAGTTATAAAATATTATTAAATTTTCAAAAAAGAGTTATATCTAACTAAAATGTAAAAATTAAATAAGTAATATTAAAATAAAAGCAACTAAAAAGTAATAAATAGTATTAAAAAAGGAGGATAAACTTATGAGTTATGGTCATGGAGGCTATCGTGCAGGAAGTGGAAGACCCTCAATGTCAAAAGAGAAGAAGGCATTAGAAGGCAAGTTAAAAGAAGAAAAAATAAATGCTGGTATACCAGTGTTGGAAGAAGTAAAAGATGCTATAGGAATTGATGATATAAATGAAGTATCTGATATAACTGATGTAGAGGAAAAAGATATGCCTAAAATGGAAGAATACCTAAAATCAAAAGAGCGAAGTGGTAAGCCACTTGGTGCTGATTATGAGTATAAAAAGATGTGGTTATGGCTAAAGAAAGTAAATTGTGAAAAAATAGTAAATCCTAAACTGATAGAAATGTATGCTATAAATGCTGCAAGAACAAAGCAATGCCACGAGATGTTATCAAGTCTTGGGCTTGTAGTGAAAAATGCTTCTGGTAATCCTATAGCAAGCCCATTCGCTGATATGGCATTAAATTTTGAAAAAGGTATGAATAATGCACTACTTACTATAAATCAAATTGTTAAAGAGAATGGACACTTGACAAGATTAAATTATGATGAAACTGCATTAAAGATGGAAAGTATATTATTTGGAAGTAATAAAACAAATGGTATACATTATAAATAATTGTTAAAGTTAAAAAAGACAAAAATATCATATAAATGATAATTTATTAAATACATGCACTTTTTTTGCTCTCCCGTGGCTATATATTAGAGGAAGGTAGAATATTTTTACAGGAGTGTGTGTTATGAGTGAAATATTTGAACCTATAACTTTAAAAATTGGAGATGTAAACTATGAAGTTGTGTCAGAACCATCAGATGATGCTAAAGAATCATTAATTAACAAATTTAAGAGAATTATAAAAGATGATATTGAAAATGTCCTAATATAATTCTCGATATAAGAATCTTGACTTACTTTAAGGTTTATGGCTATATATAAGCAACCTTAAAGCCTGTCAGAAAGGAGGAAAATTGAAAAGACAGGTTGATTCGTACAATGACAAAATAACAGCACTTTATTGTAGATTATCAAGAGATGATGAGTTGCAAGGAGAGAGCAATAGTATAACAAATCAGAAACTTATGCTTAAAAAGTATGCAACTGATAATGAATTTAAAAATATTGAATACTTTGTAGATGATGGATATTCAGGTACAAATTTTAATAGACCAGACTTCAAAAGACTTATGAACTTAATTGATGCTGAAAAAGTTGGTGCTATCATTGTAAAAGATATGAGTAGACTGGGTAGAGATTATCTAAAGGTTGGATATTATACAGAGATACTTTTTAAAGAAAATGACATTAGATTTATTGCTATTAACTCTGGAGTTGATAGTGCTAACTCAAATGACAATGATTTCACACCATTCCTAAACATAATCAATGAGTGGTATGCGAAGGATACATCAAAGAAGATAAAAGCGGTAATGAGATCAAAAGGTATGAGTGGCAAGCCTATAGGTGCAAGAGCACCTTATGGATATAAGAAAGATGACAAGGATAAAAATAAATGGATAATAGACCCTGTTTCATCGAAAGTTGTTAAAAAGATATTTACGCTCATTAAAAAGGGCTATGGAATATCAAGTGTAGCTCATAAACTTGAAGAAGATAAGGTCTTAACACCAATAGCATACTCTAAAAGCATAGGTAGACCAGCACCAAATAATAGAGTTCGATTTACGACTGATTATTCTTGGACACCACAGACAATACTTGAGATAGTGAGAAATGATGCCTATATTGGCACATTAACTAATTTTAAATCTTATAAGAAATCATATAAGGATAAGCATAGCATAAGAAATGATAAAGAGCACATGGTATCATTTAAGAATGCACATGCACCTATAATTGATGAAGAAACATTTAGTATTGCAAAGAAAATGACAATTGGTCATAAAGTGATAGAGTCAATGGGTGAGTCATCTGCCTTAAATAAAATGCTCTATTGTGCCGATTGCAACGAGATAATGTATCTAAATCGTGCAAGAAAACTATCAGATAACTGTCAACATTTTAGATGCAAAACTTATATTAAATATGGTAAATGCACATCACATAAGATTAGAAGAAGTGTTATAGAGAAGATAGTCCTTGAGAAACTCAAATCAATCAGTAAATTTTATATTGAGAATGAAGAAGAGTTTAAGAAAATGCTTATCAATAGAATTGATACTATGACACGAGAAAGTGAAAAAGATGATGAGAAGAAACTTGCTACTTCAAAGGACAGAATAAGTAAACTAAACTCAATAATATCTAATCTTTATGAAGACAAGATTAATGGTGTCATTACTGAAGAACGATTTGTAACATTGTCAGAAGGCTATGAGAGAGAACAGCAAGAGCTAAAACAATTAGTTGATAGTTTAACAAATAAAGTAAATGAGCGAAATAGTAAAAAAGAAGATATAAACAAATTTATAAAAGTGCTTGATAAATATAAAAATATTAAAACATTAGATGCTGAAATGGTAAGAGAGTTTATTGACAAAATTTACATTTATAACGAAGAAGTGATTAATGGTCAAAGAACTCAAAAAGTAAAAATACTATTTAATTTTGTGGGTGAAATTCCCACATAAAAAAGTAATCACTACATAAGAGCACCTTTTGAGGCACTAAAAAATGATTTTGCAATTCAAATTGATAATTACAATTATTCAATAGATAATAAGATTGATGGAGCAATTGCATCTTACCTTGCAGGAATTAAAGTTGAAAAAAAGGAAACTGTCTTAACAGGAATTGATTTAGTTGGTGGTGTTAATAAGAGAATATGGATTGGTCATAATTCTACATATGGGTTTAATTTAGACAATCAATTATTTGCTCGAGATCAGATTTATCTTTTTGCAAATGGAGCTTATCAAGGTGGCGCTATTAAATATGATCATGATTCTTATGATAATTGGGTTTGGGAAGCATATAGACAGACAGGAAATTCTACTAACACATTATTTTTACTTGATAGTAATAATTGTGTTGTCGAAAAGCTAAGAAATGTTAATTTAAGAGTTAATCGTGTGTATGCATTTTATTCAACAACAAATGCTCGAG
>JAEEGH010017970.1_pt1 | contig 14995 bp, 12 predicted proteins | sample 9134181 | NCBI WGS metagenome assembly JAEEGH01 (sample SAMN16246544, study PRJNA631951) | gut metagenome | biome: gut microbiome; feature: rumen; material: DP-attached | host: Bos | place: Iran: Karaj | collected 2018-10 | reverse complement strand
TCCATTCCAAAGCGAAAAGCGCCTTTTTTGAAAAATTCTGCGGTATCTGTAGTCAAATATTTAACATTTCCGCCCTTCGAAAGCCGTTTTTCCATGTCCACATGCCGACGAAGATAATCGAGAGTCTTGTCGGCGACAATATCGCCCTGGACAATCAGTCGAACATGGGGTGGAAGTGCGGCCCGAATTTCGCCTTCGAGAAGCGGATAATGCGTACAGGCCAGCAAAACCGTATCGATTTCGGGGTCTGCCGCCAGAAGCTGTTCGACGTCCTTTTTCACAAAAAAGCGTGAACCCTCGGTTCCGCGCTCGCCGTACTCCACGAGCGGGACCCACATCGGGCAGGCATGCTGGGTCACATGCAGGTTCGGGAAAAAGTGACTGATTTCGAGGACGTAACTGTTCGAGGACACCGTCCCCGCCGTTGCGAAAATGCCGATATGTCCCGTTTTCGAGAACTTGCCGATTTCTTCGGCGGTCGGCCGGACAATGCCAAGCACGCGGCGGTCCGGGAACTCGACCGGGAGCACCTGCTGCTGGATGCTGCGGAGAGCCTTTGCCGAAGCGGTATTACAGGCGAGAATCACCAGCGGGCACCCGCGGCGGAACAGTTCGCGCACCGACTGGAGCGTGTAGCGGTAAATCGTTTCGAAACTGCGGGAGCCGTACGGCGCACGCGCATTATCCCCCAAATACAGGTAATCGTACTGCGGGAGCGTGTGGCGGAGCTTCTGCAAAATGGTCAATCCGCCAAAGCCGGAATCAAAGACGCCTATCATACACTTCTTCCATCTTGCCGCGGACGTACGGGAGCAGTTCATGGCGCGGGTCCATTTCGTCGCCACCATGCGTTTTCTTGAATTCAACCGTATCTATCGGTTCAAGAATTTTCATGTTGACCGGGTGGTGCTTGGAATCCTTGCGGTGTTCCCAAAGCAGGTCGGAACCTTTTGTAACAATAGGCAAAATGATAGCATTCGCATCGACAGCCAGCCTAAAGCAACCGCTCTTGAAAGCGACCATGCCATCGCGCTTGCTGCGAGTGCCTTCCGGGAAAATGAAAAGCCTAAGCATCTTGCCCGACTGGACCGCCTTCTGGATGGTTGCCGCACCGCCGCCTTTTTCCCTATCGATAAAGACACAACCCAGCTTGTGCATCCAGAAGTTCAGAATCGGGATGCGCTGCAACTGCGTCTTGGCAATGAATCCCACGGTACGCTGCAACGCGAGGAACGCCAGCGGAATATCCAAGTACGAACGGTGATTGCCCATGACAAACACAGGGCGGGTCCAATCGACTTTTGCAAGCTGTGCTTGGTCTTCAATCGTCAAATCGACACGCAAGACCTTCATGCAGAACCGGGAAAAGTACTGCACCTTTTCTTCAATCCAAGAATCCAAGTCTTTGCGATGGAACATATAGACAAAGGCAATTTTTACAATATACCGGAGCATAAAGAAAAAGATTCTCGCCACGGCGTATATTCTAAATAACATAACTGGCATATTTATATCGACCTTTGAAGTTTCCCTGGGCAAAAAGCGAGACCGTTTGAATTTCGCAAGGCGCCCTTTCCAATACCTATGTTTGCAATATAGTAAAACCAAAAAAGATTCTGCCCGCGTGACCCCGACATAGAACAATCTACGCTCTTCATCCAGCTGTTTTTTACGCTGCGCACGGCTCCCCGAGCAAGAACCCGGCGTAAGTCCCTCGGACATTCCCGCATAATAGACCACCGCATACTGGAGCCCCTTGGACGCATGGACCGTCTCGACGTGGATTCCGTCTTCGAGGACTTCACCGCCGTTTATGTCGCCAACAGCTTCTGCGCCGACCACGACAGAACCGTCCACCACATCCCCCGCAATCGGGAGGCGGGCATCGCGAAGAGCCTCCTCGTAATAAAGCCGCTGACGGTTGTAACGGACGAGAATAGCAAAATTTTTCCATTGCAAGTCATAACTTTCGCGAAGCAACTTGATGGATTCGATAATTTTCTGCATTTCCTCGACCGGGTCTTCGCTCACCCAAATTTCAGGTTCCCGGTTTTCCTTGAAAATAAGCGAACCGCCCGAACCGTTCATGTTGCCGGCACGCAAAACTTTCCGCAAGTGGATGGGCTTGTTTTCGAAAATGCGGTTCGAAAAATGCAATATGTTTGCGACCGAACGGTAATTCCATTCCAAACGGATAAGCGAACTCTCCTTGAAGTCATCGCGGAAGCGGTTGATGTTCCCGATGTCAGCACCGCGAAACCCGTAAATGGCCTGGTCATCATCGCCCACGACAAAAAGCGACTTGCGTTCGCCTAAGAGTGCTTTGACAAGCCTGTACTGAGACGGATTGATGTCCTGGTATTCATCGACGAGAATTTCCGTCCATTGGTTTTGAAAAAACATCCGAGCGTCCTCGTGATTTTCGAGCAAATGAATTGCCTGGTAGATAAGATCTTCGAAAACGACTTGTCCGGATTCCAGAACGCGATTACGCAAGGGTTCTAGCTTTTTCAGGAGTTTTGCAGGATGCGCATCCGAAAATAGTTCTTCTCGCGAGAAGCGGAACTTGCGCCCGCCCACTTTTGCTAGTTCCTGCATAAACGACTTGTCCGCCGATTCCGTCGGCACCGGCATTTTCTTGAAGCCGACAAGTTCGTATGCAGGGCAAGAGCTGTAAGCCTCCGCTGTCATCCCCGATTTAGTCGGGGATCTCCATCCCGTATCTTGTTTAACAGGCACTTTCGACTTGAGGATAAACAGCGCAAGCGAGTGAAACGTACAAAGTCTCACTCCCGCATCGGGGAACAGCTTTTGCACGCGTTCCCGCATTTCGGCAGCAGCCTTTGCCGTAAACGTGAGCGCCAAAATTTTCTCAGGCTCGACACCCGACATAATCCGGTACTGAATCCGTTTGGTCAATACCGAGGTCTTTCCCGAGCCCGCCCCCGCCAAGATTAAAAGCTGTCCGTTCTTTTCGTGATCGTGCAACACCGCCGCACGCTGGTCGGAATTCAACCCCTTCAAAAGATTTTCTACATCCATGTTTTTTTGCGCCCCTTAAGCGCGAGGTTCATATAGCAAACGGATATAGATAACGGATATAAGAAATTATGGATCCTATCGCGTCGGCCTTACGGCCTTGTTCCAGGATGACCATTTGTTTGTTCTGGCGTTGGCTTCTGCCCCATCAAAAACACAACAGCTCCGAACAAGCTCAATATCAAACTTACAAAATAGGCGAGCAACTGAATCACGACCGATTCAAGTCCTGGCACGCCAGCACGCGCAAAAAGCGACTGCGCCAAAAATTCACGCGGACCGAACCCGCCAATCGAAATCGGAAGCGCACTCACAATCGCGACAAGCGGAATGTAATAGAAGTACCACGACATCGAGAGGTTCACGCCCACGGCAATTCCGCAGAAGAAATGCACAAAAATTCGAAGCGACTGCGTCACCATCGAAAGGCAGATAATGTTTATCCAAAGCTTTTTCGAGCGGAACTTCTGGAAACGCTCAAACATGCGAAGCAAACGCGTCTCAATTTTTTCAGGCAAAATTTTTGCTGCGAGGTCACAAAAGAACTTGCCTATGCGACGGCTCAAAAGCCCGGCAAACATCACACAGAAGCCCAAGAAGATCCAAACAGACGGCCATATAAACGCTCGCTGTTCGGCATCATGCACAAAAAACAGCGCACCGACCGCAAGAGCAAACAACGTAATGAAGAAAAGCCCAAACAAGCGGTCGAATACCGTCGCCGTAAAGCCTGCGCCAACCGTATCCTGCCCGCCCTGCATGCGGATATCATAGACCTTTTTGACATCGCCGCCGACGTTCCCCGGCATGAAATTGTTAAAGAACAGTCCCACATGATAAAGCTTGAGGAGTTTGCCGTACTTCATGCGGACGCCCTGTTTTTCAAGCAAAAGTTTCCACTGGAAGCAAGCCGTAAAGTTCGAGACCGCAAGGCAGAGCAACGCAAGGAAAAGCGGAATTACGCTATTTTTCTTGAACAGGTTATAGAGGTCGCCGACATCCCATTCCGGGTCATTCACAATGTTACAATAAACAAAGTAAGCGGGAACAATCGTCACCACCAACTTTAAGCAAAAAATGATTAAGGACTTTAACTTCGGATTCATCTTCATTTTCGTACGCTCCCCTCAACCGTACGTTGCAACAGCTCTAGCGTTTCGCATGCAGACTTTTCCCAACTGAACGATTCGGCATAGCGTTTGGCATTACGACCGAGATTCGTCCGCAGTTCTGCATCGCCATAAACTTTTTCCATCGCAGAGGCACACGCGGCAGCATCGCCCGATGGGAACAGGATTCCGGTTTCGCCATCACGAACGCTATCGCGCAGTCCCGGCACATCGGAAGCAATCGTCGTCTTGCAAAGCTGAGCAGCTTCCATCACGGTAAGACCCCAGCCTTCCTTGTAGCTCGTCTGCAACAGCGCAAGCGAAGACGAAAGTAGTTCGTACTTGCGAGCCGCCGAAACATACCCCGTCAATTCCACCTTGCCATCCAGGCCGTGCGATTTAATCCACGTCGGGAGCTTTTTCAAAAGCGGACCATCGCCAACGACCAAAAGTTTGACTTCCGGATGCGACTTCGAGAATTTTTCAAACGCTTCCAGCGCCGTCCAAATGCCCTTATAGCGATGCACTCGCGAAAGCCAAATGAAATAAGGGTTCGTGGCACTCGTCGCGAGGTTCGCAGCGTTTTCGTTAGAATCCGCGCACTCCACAACTTTAGGCTTTTCGGACCCGTTGTAAATCACGGAAATCCGGCTTTCATCTACACCGATTTCGGCAAGTTCTTTCTTGGTGCTCGGGCTTACGACGACAAACGGCTGCGTGCGGTAAAAGAACGGGATAATCCGCTCAAAGAACCAAACGCCAAACGCTACCGGGAAAAAGGCCTCCGCAAAAATCGACTTGCGCCACAAGTGGTGCATCTGCACCAAAAGCGGTTTGCGAACGAACCAATGCGCAAAGACCGGCAACTTGTTCAAATCTTCAACGACAACATCAAAGTTGAATTCGCGGTCAAGCTTTTTCAAGTTCAATGCAACCGTGAATTGGAACATCAAATCGCCACCCTTGCGGATGACCTGAATTCCATCGACAACCTCGCGCTCCTTGGCTCCCGAAAAAGCCGTCGTAAACAGGACCACTTCGTGTCCCATCTCTACAATCCTCGAGAAAATGCGATGCAAATGCTTTTCGGCGCCGCCGGCAGCCGGATGCATGCGATCCCGATAATTTACGACGAGAATTTTCAAGCAATCACCTAAGGTTTACGCCCGATAACGCCAATGCAAAGTTGTGTGTAATGCATCACCGGCACGGACTGGAGCGAGTCCAAAATTTTATCCTTAAACTTCTGATAAGCGGTTCCGTCAAGCGGATACTTCGGGAGTTCAACACCGAACTTGAAGCCGAGTTCACGAAGAATTCGATAGAAAAGGTTCGGGCGCATCCAGTCGCCATACTGGTAAACGCATTCAAAGCCCGCATCGCGCATGAGTTGCTTGAGTTGTCCCATCGTAAACTGCTTTTCCCAACCCGCAAACCACTTGTCCATCGCAATCAAGATATGCTTGATAATCGTATATGGATGAACCGTCTGCGGCACGTCGCAAAGGCAGCAACCGCCATGCTTTACAATGCGGAAGTTCTCCTGCAAAAGCGGGAGCGAATCCTTGAAATGTTCGGCCAAGCCCTGATGGAAAACCAAGTCAAAAGTGTTGTCCGGGAACGGCGACTTGAAAGCGTCACCACGCACCAGGTGCAAATTCGTGAGCCCTTCGCTCTCGCGGAGCGAATTGACAATTTTCAAGCTGTTGTCGGCAAAATCGAGCACATAGACATCTGCGCCCAAACGAGCGAGTTCGGCACTGTCGCGGCCGGTACCTGCACCGACTTCGAGCACCTTCAAGCCTTCGAGCTTAAAATTCTTCTTGATAGCTTCTATAATAGACGGCGAAGACGGATAGACCTTGTCCATGTCGTTCTTACGCTGCCAAAAACGGTTCCATACGGATTGATCAGGCTCTTTTATTGACATAACGGGGAAAATATACGAAAAAATGAGAGTAGAAACATTCCAAAATGAAACACCAATAGCCAAGAACGACAAAACGAAACAACAACCTTTACATTTCCCTCCTACTTTCCACACTCCAACGCCGGCCTAGTTGTCACGTTTTGAAAAATTTGTTATATTTTTACGACAGTTTTTGCAAAATTTCAACAATAATTTGAGGTTAAACTTGATTTAAAACACGTAAAAAGGCTATTTAACGTCCTATTTGTAAAAAATTTGGAAAATTTTACACAATTGGCACGCAACTTGCTTTAAAAAAGCGATATTATAAGGGCAAGGTTTTTAAAATGCATATTGATTCTACCGATACTACTCTCAAAAGATACTTAGAAGACATCCGTCGTACCGCACCCCTCTCCCGCGAAGAAGAACAGATTCTTTTCCAGAAAGCAAAAGAAGGCGACAAAATCGCCCGTAAAAAACTGATTTCTGCAAACATGCGTTTTGTGCTCAAAGTGGCTATCCAGTACCGTGGTTGCCCGATTCCGCTGCCGGACCTGGTCAGCGAAGGCGCTATGGGACTTGTCCGCGCAATTGAATCCTTCGAACACACCCGTGGTCTTAAATTCATCAGTTATGGCGTCTGGTGGATCAAGGCTTACATTACTCGTGCTATTAACGAACAGGGCAACCTCATCCGTTTGCCGGCAAACCAGCACCTCCGCGTGCGCAAGGCTTTGCACGAGCAGTCCCGCGGTAAGGAAATCAACGAAGAAATCCGCGAACTCATCCAGATTGGTCAGCGTGGCGTTTCGTTCGACAGCCCGCTCAAGGCAGATTCCAAGGCCACTTACGCCGAAGTCCTCCCGGATAGTGGCGCATCGAATCCAGAAGCCGACTCCGAAATCCAGAGCGTCGAAGCTCTCGCTCGCGACCTCATGGAACAGCTCCCGGAACGCGAAGCCAAGGTCATCACCGGCATTTTCGGCATCAACCAGGAAGCTCCGCAGACTTTGCGCGAAGTGGGCGAATCCATGAACATCTCCCACGAACGTGTACGTCAGCTGCGCGACCAGGCTCTCCGCCGCATCCGCAAGTACAATAGCAAGGACTTCTTGCAAGAAAAGAAAGACGCGTTCTTGGCTGCGATTAATAAGTAGCAAGCCGAGAGTTGCGACCATGTTTACATGGTCATAACCGAGGCGAAGCACTTATGTATGCGAAGCATCAACAAATAGTCAAAAGTCAAAAATTAAACTTGTCATGCCCCGCACCGACGGGGCATCTCCTTTTTATAGCAAAAGCTTTACTGGCAGGCGTTCAACACGTCGGTCACGATGCTGTCCATGAAAATCCAGCCACGTCCGACGAGTTTCAAGACGCCATTTTCGACCGTCGCAAAGCCTTTTTCCACCCACGGTTCATAGCCTTCAGGCGAAATAATGGCACCTTCAGCCGCGAGTTTATTCAAGTCAAGCCCGGAACGTTGCCGCAGCGAAAGCCAAACCCGCTCCGTCAGCACATCATCCTTGTCTAAATCGTCGTATGTCAGCAATGCGTCTGGCGAGCCCGCATTTACGTAATCGCGCCAGCGCGGATACACCTCCGGCGCACAAAAACGGCGACCGTCAAAATAGCTATGCGCACCCGGCCCAAAGCCAATGTACTCGCCGCGATTCCAATAGTTCATATTGTGCAGGCTTTCATCACCCGGCTTTGCAAAATTCGAGACCTCGTAACGCAGAAAACCTTTTTTCTCCAGAATCTCGACGCCACCAAGATACATCGGCTCGTACAAGCTATCGTCAATTTTTTCTTCGCCACGAGATACACGACCACCCAAAAGCGTCCTCTCGCCCACGTTCAAACCGTAAAAACTCAAATGCCCCAGCGGAAAATCCGACAAGCGATCGACATCGCTCAAGAAAGAATCCACCGACTGCCCCGGCAAATCGAACATCAAATCCGCCGAAACTTTCGCCTGCGAGAACGACGTTAACAAACGAAGCGCCTCAAAACCGCGTTCCACCGTATGCCTGCGCCCAATGCGGTTCAGCAGCTGTTGCGAAAACGTCTGAAGCCCAAGGCTAAAACGACGGACCCCAAGAAATAGCGCAGTCTCCACCGATTCTCCGGTACACGATTCTGGATTGAATTCCATCGAGACTTCGTCCAGTTCACGAACGCGAACGCCACACGCCTCGAGCACCGCAAAAATACGCTCAAGGCACGCTTCCGGCAAAATTGAAGGAGTCCCGCCACCCAGATAAAGCGTCCGCGCCTGCGAAAGCGCCCCCTTATGAATCTCGTCAAAAACATGAATTTCACGCTCCAACAAGCCCGCATACTCTTTAAACAGCCGAGCATTCGCGGGCATCACGCGAAAATCGCAATAATCGCAAATTTTCGCACAAAACGGAACGTGAATATAAATACCGAACATAAGACCTTCTCAAAAAATATAACTTTTTCCATCTGCAGAAAAAATTTTTCACTTTTTTCAGACATTTCCCTTTACAATCAAGAAGTTTATTTCTATAATTGGGTCACCCCGCGGGAATAGCTCAGTTGGTAGAGCACGACCTTGCCAAGGTCGGGGTCGAGGGTCCGAGTCCCTTTTCCCGCTCTAAAAAAGAAAAACCACCTACCAAGGTGGTTTTCTTTTTTTTATGTCGTAATCTGGACGAGGACCCGAGAAGAGGGGCCGACTAAATTCTTTCGTGGGCGAAGCCCGTGGAAAGAATTTAGGAATTATCGCGTAGCGATAAGCCCGTAAGGGTGAGGAGCTAGCCGGACGCAAGGCCGGAGACTAGCGACGAATCATTCCCTTTTCCCGCTCTCCCTAACGAAACGTTTTGCTCCATAGAAAGAAGTCTAACGACAATAAAGAAGACCACATGAGAAGTCAGAGAAACGACACAGACAACACAACTGTTGTCTTGCAAGCAATAATTGAGAGCTACAAAAAGCAGGCTGAGGCTAGTGATTGGTAATAATCACGGCGACGACGCCTAGTGACAAAGTCATTACCGGATTGACCGGGAATCTCCCTTTACCAAAGAACCTCGGTGACGAATCGAAGTTTTCTTTTATTTATAAAAATTTTTTTGACATTTATTCACAAAATTTCATCAAGTAAATGCACATTGCCTACAGCAATTGTTGTTATTATTCAATCCCCTTGTCTTTAATCCATTTAGCCAAGTCAGAATTTTGTCATATTCATTTTGATTCTTAACTTTTTGCAATAGCACGTCACCATTGATAGAATCAACAAAATTCTTAACATCGGGATTTTCCTCTACTAGGCGATCAAGTGTATCCCAGTCAATCTGATCATGTATTTTTGCAGGAATCAAGACACTACTCTGCTCAACATTTTTCGCATCCAATTGAATAAAGCCAATACCAAAAGAATTATTCAACCGTTGCATTTCTTCACGAAAATCATCATCCTCGTCATACCTCAACGCAACAAGATAACCTTCATTCGCCCAGCTAGAATTTGACACCGCTTGGAAGTAATATTCACGTAAAGTAGACGATGTTATTTCCTTTTTCATTTCAAAAGAGAATAACTTCATTTTTGATTCATTAAACGATTTGATTATGTCGAGCGTTCCCGCTTGGTACGAATCAAATGGAAAATAAACAGCCATCAAATCAGGATGCAACCAATGATTTTGCCCTTTTTTATGTTTGACCGAGGATTCGTGATAAATCGTTTTCGCATAACAATGAAAATGCGAATTCGAGTAAACAAATTTTGTCAGCAACGGATGTAGATCTCGTTCGGCAAAAAATTCCTTCATCGATTTATTCTTTTCTTCTACAACAGGAACAATTACATCACTAGTAACAAATTTCTTTAGACCAAAACGTACCGGACGAGTTCCGACTTTCGTGAAAATGCTCTTAGGATTGTCTTTCATATCCACATATATCTGAGCACAAATGGAACGCCAAGGTGTTTTTCCAGAGGTTTCACATTTTTTTTGCAAGCCATATTCACCAGCCTTTTCCCATATTTCAGTATGAGAAAGTGCCTGCAAGCCCTCACGTTTCTTAGCCTCGCAAAGAACTTCTTCTGCCAATTTTATGAATGAATACGACATTTGGGCTCCTGTTTTGTATCACAATATACTCTCCTTTGGAAGAAATTGCAACTAAAGCATATATTAAACCTCGTCTTTTATGTAATGAACAAACGGGGAAACAACATCTATTGAGAAAACCAAGCAAAAACCACCCCATCTGAGACCGCCAGACGGTATTCCTAATTGGAACCACAAGGCTATCGCTTGCATTCAGAATGCGGAAAATGTATATTAAGATATTGCAAGGGGGTCTTTATGACTTACGCAGTCCTAGAAAAGAAATTGAAATCGCTTCCGCAATCGGCTCTTGACGAGGTTAATTCTTATGTGGACTATATTTTCTTCAAGTTCACCTCGGAAGAGAACGCAAAGCCGACTTCCCAAAAGAAAGGTTTTGGGTGTCTTAAGGATATTCCTTGCAAAATGGCTCCTGACTTTGACGAACCTCTCGAAGAATTTGCGGAGTACATGTAATGTATCTTTTGGACACGCATGCAATCATCTGGTATGTCTCCGGAAATGCCGAATTGTCCGCAAATGCCCGCCAGTTAATGGACACACGCAAGTGCTTTTTTAGCTATGCATCTCTTTGGGAAATCGCAATAAAGCAGGCTAAGGGAACTCTTGAATTCGACATAAGCATTCCCCAATTGAAGACGGTTTTAGAAAACGAATGCTTCGTTTATCTCCCGCCGACAGAATACGATGCGGAAAGGTTAAAAAAGTTGCCAGACATCCACAAAGATCCTTTTGACAGACTCATTATCGCTCAAGCTATCGAAAACGATTTGACGATAATAACGCGAGACACGAAGATTCCTCTTTACGAAGTAAAGACCATTTGGTAAGAGTTTTTCCCAGTCAATTTGGCTGGGACTTTTTTCAAGCCAGGCGTTACCCCGGAACAGGTCCGGGGCAGGCTCTAGCTGGCGCCTGAAGCCCGTTAGAAGGGGTGATGGAAGCCCCGGCGACCAGCGTTTTGACGAATAAAGGAGATGCCCGCTCGGAGGCGGGCATGACACGTCACATTTTGCATTTGAAAGCCGGGGCTGCAATCAGGGGGAGACGCCCCCCCCCCATCTAATTTATTAGAACGCCATTTTGATTTTGAAATCCGCCATAATCGGGGTATCCGAAACGTCCATTTCGCTCAAAATAACTTCCTCATCTCCCAAAATAGTCATTGCGGAAGCCTGCACGCTAACATTCGGGGTAATCGCATACCTTAAACCGACATAAGGACGAACTGCGAAATCACCCGTATGACTCTCACCAACGTTTTCCCCGTCATAAGTAAACTTTCCAAGCCACATAAACGCATCCGCACCAATAAACGGAGTCAACGGAACGCCCAAATTAAAATCGGCCTCAGCACCGAAATTCAGTTTCAATGGAGATGATACCTTATCTTCACCGCTAGTATTCACAGTAAGGCCCAATTCCGCACCGAAATTAACGACACCCAAATTTTGAGAATACTGTGTACCAAAATTAAAAGACCATTCACTGCTAGCGCAGGTTTCGTAGTCTGTAGGCACTTGAACATTCAAGAACGCATTCAACATCGGCAAGAACTGGTAACGAGCCATAAACATAGGATTCGCAAGTCCGTTTACGTTGTTCTTAGTCAAATTCACAAAATACGGAAGAATCAAGCCCAGTTCAAAATTCGGCATGACCGTATAACGGGAGCCGATATAAGGCGTGAGCCACATGCGATCCCCCCGCTTGAAAAATTCGGTACCAACGGCCATTTCACCCTTGTGATCTTCAAGGACAGGGAATTTGTCCCAAGTTGCAAAAGATGCTGTTGCACAAAAAGCCGCAGCAAGACATAGTTTTTTCAACATATAAATCCTCCTTTTTATTGATTTAATTCTGTATTTTATCAAGGAATATACAAAACAAGCAAATTACAGAAAAAATGATTACCAATGTTTTTAAGTAAATTTTTTTGCTTTCAAATACAAAAAGCCCAGCTTAATTGCTAGGCTTTTTTATAATCAAAAATTTCAGTTTGTTCTATCGCTTATTACATGAGCGTTGCACAACTTTTGTTCATATCGCTTTGGTCATAGAAGTATTTTAATCCACCCGTCAATTCACTGCCGCAAATCTTTGTAGAGGACGGGCAACCTGTTCCAATAGTGCAGGTTATCGTGCTATATTCGTTCAATTCATTGCAGTTAGCCTTTTCGGCAGCTATGATGCGAGAAGAAGAACTACCTGTTCCATATTCAAGGCAATACGTTGACATCACTCCACTATCTGACCTCTTATAATAGAGAGAAACCTTCGTCCCACTTATAGTCGGCAATACTTCAACTCCGCTATCGGGAACACCGAACATAAGTTCATTACAGGATTTCATCAAATCATCGGTATCGTAAAAATATGTGACTGTTTTATCATCAGGACATTTCTTCGTAGAAACTGGGCAGCCTGTTCCAAAAGTCCCGCCTGACAAGTTGCAACTAGCCTGGAAACTCGAGGCATCAGGGGTCGTCTCGCTGATTTCAGCACAGAAATTTCCATAACTATCTTTAACATGGCACGAATAGACTTTTCCTGTCTGTGCGGTGCCAAAATTATTGGACGAGCCGGAATCATTACCAACATCAGCACATTGCGCGTACTTGGCCGCTTCCCCATAGTAATACACAGTCTGCTCACCGATGGTGCATTTTTTCTGGGCTGCGGGACACCCTGATCCAACAGTCGTTGTGGTAACGCCCGCGACGCTTTGATTCCCGCACGCTTGTTTGAACGGTTCCGCCGCCGGAGAGGATTCAGGAACTTCTGTGCAAGATTCGGCTTCGTAGCCGGCTTGGCTGGTCTTGACATTGCATGACACGACTTTTCCAGAGCCACCGCTCACAGCACCGCCAGAGGAGCCGTCCCCGTCTCCACCGCAACCGAATAAGCCCAAACAGACAACGGAAACCGCCGCTATGGAAAGTTCTGTTATTCGGAACATAAACATACTCCTTTTGATGATGATTACAGTTTCATATCGGAAAGTCTAGTACTCTCGACCCTATCAAATTCCAACTGGATTTCGGCAGAGGGTTCCTTAGAGCAGAGGCTCACGACAACAATTGTCACGAAAGAGAGGATAAAGCCCGGCACGAGTTCGTAAATCTGGAAGATTTCGGCGGAGAATCCGGAAAGGTAGAATTTCCAGACAAACGTCGTAAGGCCGCCCACGAGCATACCGCTGATAGCGCCTGCGAGAGTCGTGCGCTTCCAGAAGAGGGCGAGCAGCATAATCGGGCCAAAGGTGGCACCGAAACCGCCCCAGGCAAAACTCACGAGGCTCATCACCACGTCGAGGAAGCTCTTGCCTTGCTTCACACCGTCAGCACTCGGAGCGCCCTGCATCGCGACAATCACAGCGACAAGCGTAATGAGCACGACAACGCCACGGCTCACCCACATCACTTCCTTGTTGCTTGCGTTCTTGCGGAACAAATGCTTGTAAAGGTCGTTACTGAATGCAGAAGCGGAAACCAGCAGCTGCGAGTCGGAGGTACTCATAATCGCAGCAAGAATGGCTGCCATGAGAATCGCGGCAATCGCCGGATGGCAAAGCGCCTGGCAGAGAATCATGAAAATACGTTCCGGGTCATCAACGGTGATGCCATGAGCCGTCACGTAATAGCGACCGAGGAGAGCAATCATCACGACTGCGGCAAGGCAGATAATCACCCAAGTCATGGCGATACGGCGGGAATCCTTGATTTCTTCGGCGTTCTTGATGGACATGAAGCGCACGAGAATATGTGGCATGCCAAAGTAGCCAAGTCCCCATGAGAGGCTAGAAATCAGTGCAATAAGCCCAATGGACTTGCCCGTCGTCGCATTCGTGAAAAGGCTCATCAAGTACGGATTCTGGGCGTTCACGGCGTCAATCGTCGAGGCAAAACCGCCCGAGCCGTTCATGATCATCAGCGGAATCACAAGCACCGCAATCAGCATCATTGAAGCTTGAATAAAGTCTGTCCAGCACACGGCAAAGAACCCGCCCATGAACGTGTAACTCACCACCACGACCGCACCAAGGATAAGCCCAGTCGTATAGCTCATGCCAAAGATAGTTCCGAACAACTTAGCGCAGGCGACAAAGCCGGAGACCGTGTAGAACAGGAAAAACGCAAGAATGAAAATCGAGGCAATGACGCGGATGATTCCCTTCTTGTCGCGGAAACGGTTCGAGAAAAAGTCCGGGAGCGTAATCGAATCGCCGCAGAAATGGCTGTACTTGCGCAACCTGCGACCGACGATTTTCCAGTTAAAGTAAGTGCCGATAACAAGGCCGATTCCAATCCAAGCTTCGGAAAAACCGCTCACGAAAACGGCACCCGGAAGGCCCATCAAAAGCCAGCCACTCATGTCGGAGGCCTGGGCAGACATGGCGACCACCCACTTGTTCATGCCGCGGTTGCCGAGGTAATAGGCGTTCAGGCTGTTCGCCTTGCGGGAGAAATACGCCCCAATGCCAAGCATCATCAACAGATAAAGGATAAAGACGACTAACGTCATAAGACCTCCAAATTGTTTTTTATAAAGTTAAAAATAATATTCTATAAATAAAGATGATTGTCAGAACAAAACTTGACAGGATTCTTCCGACCCTTGGTCGTCAGAATGACGAGACTTCGGAGCAACTATATTTCGCGGAGTTGGCGGTTATAGACAATCCGTTTGCCCTTGACTCCGTCGGTCGCGCATACATGGTCTACAGGCGGCTTGAGCAAATTCGCCACAAGATGCGCAGCGACAGTCTCCGCACGCACCGGACGGAAATGCGCCGGCACCCATTCCGGATGCGCCCCGAAAAG
>JAEEGH010017969.1_pt1 | contig 14995 bp, 9 predicted proteins | sample 9134181 | NCBI WGS metagenome assembly JAEEGH01 (sample SAMN16246544, study PRJNA631951) | gut metagenome | biome: gut microbiome; feature: rumen; material: DP-attached | host: Bos | place: Iran: Karaj | collected 2018-10 | reverse complement strand
AGCGGCCCATTCATCGATATACTCGGCCATCGGCGACGACGGAGTGATAGGATAAATGGCGGCCACTTCACTGAACATGTAGGCAACATGGGCCGCAGCCTGGTTACCATCACATGTCAAAAATTTCTTTTCTGCCATTTTTTAATAATTTAGTATTGAATGAATTATGAATTTTAGCATCGTTCTGTTCCACTTCATGGAATAGGCCGCAAAATTAGGCATTCCACATCAAAAAAACAACCCTATTTAAAAAAGATTTTTTTAAGCAAAAAAACAGGAAAAATGAGCACTTATTATAATTTTTTGTACTTTTGCACGCTCAAAAACAGAAAACAACTTAAACAACAACATTAAACTACTTAAAAATGAAGAAGTTATTCTTAACTTTAGGATTGGCCAGCCTCTTTATGGTGGCCTGCAACAACACGCCCAAGCAACCCGAACAGCCTGCTGCTCCCGCCGAGGAACAAAAGACTGAAGTCGTTGAAGAAAAGCACGAATGCCCCATGGATGCTCTGAAAAACGAGTATGCCAAGTGGGACGAGATGACCGATGAGGCCAAGGCTGAACTCAACAAGAAGGCCTGCGAGCTGTTCACCCAAATGGACGCCAAGAAGGCTGAAATGGAAGCTGCCGGCGAACAAGTCTGCAAGGAAATGGCCGAGATGACCGAAGAGGCCAAGGCTGAATGCGAGAAGAAGTGCGCCGAGATGAAGGCCGCTTGGGACAACTTCGCCAACATGACCGTCGACGAGCAGAAGGACCTCATCATGAGCCGTCTGCAGAACTGCGGTGGCGAAAAAGAGTGCTGCAAGCACGAAGCTCCCGCTGAGACTCCTGCCAAGTAATCCTAATACACAGGAAACAACGAAAAAGAGGGCTGAAAAGTCCTCTTTTTTTGTATCGCGAACACGGATCTCACGGATAGACACGGATGCTATTTTCCGTGCAAAACCAGGGAATCCGTGTTCGTTTTTGTTATTTGCAACAGATTTGCGAAAGATTTGCTTCCCTTCTCTTTTTTTTTGTATTTTTGCAGTTTAATCCAAACTGCGCCCAAATGTACGCCTACATCACTGGTAAAATAGCCGAAAAGTCGCCCACCTACGTCGTTCTCGACAACCAGGGCATCGGCTATCTCATCAATATCACGCTCAACACCTTCACCGCCATCGGCGAGAAGGAAGAAGTGCGCCTCTTCACGCACGAGCAAATCCTTGAGGACGCCCACAACCTCTTCGGCTTCTACTCCGCCAAGGAACGCGACCTCTTCGAGTTGCTCATCTCTGTGTCGGGCGTAGGCTGCAACACGGCCAGACTCATCCTCAGCTCGCTGACCGTCAACGAATTGAGCAACGCCATCGCCAACGACGACGTGAAGACCATCCAAGCCGTGAAAGGCATCGGCGCCAAGACCGCCCAACGCATCGTCATCGACCTGAAAGACAAACTGAAGAAAAACGACTTCCCGACGGAAATTTTCGCCACGCCAGACAATACAATCAAAACTGAAGCGTTATCAGCATTGACGATATTGGGCTTCGGCAAAGCCGCCGTCGACAAAGCATTGGACAAACTCCTCAAACAGATGCCCGATGCCAACGTTGAGACCCTGATTAAAGAAGCACTTAAAGTATTGTAATTCAAACATATATTTGAAACACACAATGAAACGACATATCCTCCTCTCACTGCCCCTGTTGCTGTTCGCCTTCCTCTTCACACGAACGGCAGCAGCGGACAACTTTGAATTTTTCTACCCCAACCCCTATACCGTAGAGCCCGACACGACAAAAGTCATCTATCCCATCCCCGTCAACACCGGCAATCCCATCGAGGACCTCAACAACAAGTCGCCCCTCTACCTCAGCGACCCCGACAACTATAACACTGAAATCATCTACGACCCCGTCACAGGACAATATACCTTCAAGCGCCGTATCGGCGACTTCTATTACGACACGCCCACCACGCTCTCACAGAGCGAATACTTCGATTACCAAAACCGCAAAGGCATACAGGAATACTGGAAGGAACGCCGCAGCCAGAACTCACGTTCGACCACCAACGGCAGCTCCATCATCCCGCCCATGTTTATCGGCGGCAAAGCCTTTGAGACCATCTTCGGCAGCAACACTATCGACATCCGTCCTCAAGGCTCCGTCGACCTCACCTTCGGCTTCAAGCACACCTATCGCGCCGACCCGTCGATGACCGAACGCCGCAAACGCCATAATGACTTCGTCTTTGACCAGGACATCCAACTCAACGTGTTGGCCAAGATCGGCGACAAGATCAACTTCAACATCAACAAGAACACAAAGGCGACGTTCAACTACCAAGACAAACTCGCCCTGAAATACCAAGGCAAGGAAGACGAGATCATCCAACTGTTGGAAGCCGGTAACGTCAGCTTCCCGCTCAACAGCACGCTCATCACGGGCACACAACAACTGTTCGGTGTGAAGAGCAAACTGAAATTCGGCAACACCACCATCTCGTCCATCGTCTCCTATCAGGAGAGCGAATCGCAAAACATCACCGTGCAAGGCGGCGCCCAGACCAACCAATTCGAGCTCAGCTGCCTCGACTACGAAGAAAACCGACACTTCTTCCTCAGCCAGTATTTCAGAGAACAATATGAGACGGCCCTCTCCACCCTACCTACCGTCACTTCAAGCATCAACATCACCAAGATCGAGGTGTGGATCACCAACACCAACACCTCCACGCAGAACACGCGTAACATCCTTGCCTTGAACGACTTGGGCGAAGGCAAGAGCAGCTGGATCTACAACCCGGAGCTCAGCCCGACCAGCAGCACGGTGTATCCGCGCAATGCCGCCAACAACATGCTCACCCGCATGGATACGACACAGATCCGCAGCATCAGCACGGTGACCAACTACATGACCAACGACCCCTTGCGCATCGGAAGGAACGGCTACATGACCTCGGGACGTGATTTCGAGAAAGTGGAGAACGCCCGTAAGCTGAGCAACACAGAATACACCCTGAACTCGAAGCTGGGTTTCATCTCATTGAATGTCACCCTTAACGCCAACCAAACCCTTGCCGTAGCCTACCAATACACCATCGTAGGCTCCGATGCAGTGTATCAAGTGGGTGAATTCTCCGACCAAGGCATCAACACGCCTAAGGTGTTGGTGGCCAAGTTACTGAAAGGCACCACGGTGAACACCAAGATGCCCATTTGGAACCTGATGATGAAGAACGTCTACAACATCAGGGCCTTCCAAATCGGGTCGTCCGACTTCATGCTGAACATCTTCTACAACGGCAACTCCAACGGTACGCCTTACGGCTACTTCACCGAAGGCTCAGTGAAAGGTATCTCCATGCTGCACCTGATGGGTTTGGATAACCTGACCACACAAAACAACCCCATCGCGGGTGGTGATGGCGTGTTCGACTTCCTCGACCAAGCTGCGACCCAAGGCGGTACCATCAACTCATCCAACGGCCGCATCTTCTTCCCCGTGCTGGAGCCCTTCGGCAAACACATCCACAACAAGGTCTTCCCCGACGAGCCCGAACTCGCCAACAAATACGCCTTCGACTCGTTGTACACGATGACGAAGACCTCGGCAGAGCAATACTCCGAGAAAAACAAATTCAGCCTGAAAGGCTTCTACTCGTCGCAATCGGGCAGTGAGATCAGCCTCAACGCCATGAATGTGGCACCCGGCTCGGTGACGGTCACCGCAGGTGGTATGCAACTTGTTGAGAACGTCGACTACACCGTCGACTACACCTTGGGTCGTGTGACCATCCTCAACGAAGGCATCCTCAACTCGGGCACGCCCATCAACATCGCCTTGGAGTCGAACACGGGCTTCAGTGCCATCAAGAAGACCTTCTTGGGCACGCGCATCGAACATGAGTTCTCGCAAGACTTCCGTGCCGGTGGTACCATCCTCTATCTCGGCGAGAAGTCGTACACCCAGAAGATCAACTACGGCGAGGAAGCCATCGCCAACACCATCTATGGCGCCGACCTCAGCTACCATACCGATGCACGCTGGCTGACCACGTTCATCAACGCCCTGCCCGGCATCAGCACCAAAGCGCCGTCGCGCATCAACATCGACGGTGAGTTTGCCCGTTTCATCCCTGGCCTAACCAAGTCGGCCAGCGAACCCGGCACCTCCTACATCGACGACTTCGAAGGCGCCAAGTCAACCATCGACCTGCGCTTGCCCTCGTTGTGGTATATGGCCAGCACACCGCAAAACCAGACCGACCTCTTCCCAGAGGCAGCGTCCAACACCGGTCTCAACTACGGTAAGAACCGCGCCAAACTGGCCTGGTATGTCATCGACAACTCGGTCTTCTACGACCGCAACTCCAACTACCGCCCCGTCAACGTGGACAACGAGGAACTCTCGAAACACACGGTGCGTCAGATCCTCGAAACCGAGCTCTTCCCTGCCCGAGACATCGCCGCTGGCACGCAGACCAACATCTCCGCCTTGAACCTGGCCTACTATCCTGAAGAACGTGGTCCATACAACTACGACGTAAACCCGACGCCTTATTCAGCAGGTATCAACGAAGAGGGCAAACTCAACGACCCGAAGAGCCGTTGGGCCGGCATCATGCGCCGCATGGAGTCGATTGACTTCGAGGCCACCAACATCGAATACATCGAGTTCTGGCTGATGGATCCCTTCGCACAAGAAGAGTTCGCCAACAACCCTGGTAAGCTGTACATCAACTTGGGTGACATCTCGGAAGACATCCTCCGCGACGGCCGCAAGTTCTACGAAAACGGCCTGCCCACCTCCGACAGGGTTGAAAACGTCGACACCACCATCTGGGGCCGCGTGCCTACCATGCAGGACCTCGTCGGTACGTTCAACAACTCGTCGGAAGCCCGCCAGTATCAAGACGTGGGTTACGACGGTCTGCGCGACGTGGACGAACGCACCTTCTTCGAGAACACCTACCTCAACGCCATCAGGAACCGTTTCGGTGAGAACTCGGCCGCTTATGTCAACGCCTACGACGACCCGGCGGGCGACAACTACCACTACTTCCGCTCCAGAGATTGGGACACCCCCGAAGACGAAGAACACAGAAGCATCCTGGCCCGTTATAAGCAATTCAACGGCCCCGACGGCAACTCGCCTGCCGACATCCAGCAGACCGACGGCTACCAGAACAGCAACTCCACCCTGCCCAACGCCGAAGACATCAACGGCGACAACACCTTGAGCGAGTCGGAGCGCTACTACCAATATGTCATCGAATTCGACCCGGCCAAGATGGTCATCGGCCAAAACCATATCGCTGACATCTTCCATTCCACGCCTACCCTGCCCAACGGCACCGTGGGCAGCTGCACCTGGTATCAGTTCCGCATCCCTGTGAGACAACCCGACAAGGTCATCGGCCACATCGACGACTTCTCGTCCATCCGTTTCATGAGAATGTTCCTGACCGACTTCGAGAAACCCGTCGTGCTGCGTTTTGCCACCCTCGACCTCGTGAAAGGCGAATGGCGCACCTACTCGCAGAGCATCCAAGCCCCTGGCGAATATGAACCCAACGACATCAATAACAATACGACCTTCGACATCTCGGCCGTCAGCGTTGACGAGAACAGCCGCCGCGATCCGGTGCCTTACGTCATCCCACCCGGCATCCAGCAGGAACGTGTGATCGGCATGACGCAGACCACCCGTATCAACGAGCAGTCACTGCAAATGACCGTCCAGAACCTCGTCGACGGCGATGGTAGGGCCATCTACAAAGCCACCGACTTCGACCTGCGGCAATACAAATACCTGAAGATGTTCGTCCACGCCGAAGCTGCCCACGACGACGAGCCTCTCGACGACCAAGACCTGACTGTGTTCATGCGTATCGGTACCGACTTCACCGAGAACTACTACGAATACGAAGTGCCCGTGAAGGTGACGGCTTGGGGAACGGCCTACACGCAAAAAGAAGCCATCTGGCCTGAAATCAACAATATTGACATCCGGCTGGAAGACCTCGTTGAAGTGAAACAACGACGCAACGAGGCCATGAACCAGCCCAACAGCAACGTCAGGCTCAACTATATCTACTCCGAAAAAGTCAAGAAGGGCACCATCGACAACCGGGACTACTACCACACCATCAAGGTGATCGGTAACCCGAGCATCAGCGACGTGGAGGCCATGATGATTGGTATCCGCAACCCGAAACGACAGAACCTGGCCGACACCGATGACGGACTGCCAAAGAGCGCCGTCGTGTGGATCAACGAGCTGCGTCTTACCGACTTGAGCAGCAACGGCGGTCTGGCTGCTACGGGTCGACTGGAAGCCACATTGGCCGACCTGGGTCGTATGAGCGTAAGCGGTTCTTACAGCTCCGCTGGATTCGGCGCCTTGGACAGCGACATCACCAGCAACACCTTCGAGGCCCATTCTGCCTTCAACGTCAGCACCGACCTCGAATTGGGCAAGTTCTTCGAGAACACCGGCCTCAAGATCCCGATGCACCTCGACTACAGCGAGAACAAGATCACGCCGCTCTATAACCCCTACGACCCCGACATCAAGCTGAAAGATGCCTTGGCCGCCATGAATAGCGACGAGGAGCGCGAAGCCTTCACCTCCACCATCCACGACTTCACCCGACAGAAGAACATCAACTTCATGAACGTCAGGAAAGAGCGCGTCACGAAGAAGAAAAACAAAGGAGAAGAAGGCGAGAAACAGGAAGGCGGCAGACGTGACCCCAACAGGGCGCTCGGTCGTGGCAACAACGTGCCTAAGGTACACATCTACGACATCGAGAACTTCAACCTCTCCTTCTCCTACAACGAGACCTTCCAGGAGAACACCGACATCAAATACTACATGTTGAAGACCTACCGCGGTGGCTTGGGCTACAACTACGCCGGCAACCCGAAGCCTGTCGAGCCTTTCGCCAAGGCTAAATGGGCATCGAAACCCGCCTTGCAGATCATCAAGGATATCAACTTCTACTATCTGCCCAAGAGCATCGTCTTCAACACCGAGATGTACCGCAACTTCTCGCAACGCGAGATGCGTAACAAGAGCGGCGGCGAGATCATCATCAGCCCGACCTTCTCGAGACAATGGGACTGGAGCCGTAACTACCAGCTGCGTTACGACCTCACCAAGTCGCTGACTTTCGACTACTCGGCTCAAGCACAGGCCTACATCTACGAGCCCGCTGGCTACGTCGACAAGAACACCGACCCCGAGACTTGGCAGAAAAACCAAGACACCATCAGGAACGAGCTCAAGCATCTTGGATCGATGTCAAGATTCCAACAGAACTTCAACGCCAGCTACACGCTGCCTATCAACAAGATCCCGATCTTCAACTGGATCAATGCCAGCGCCAACTACCAAGGCACCTACAACTGGGTAGCTTCCGCACAGTCCATCCAGCCCCGCTTGGGTAACGAGATCGAGAACTCCAACAACATCCAAGGCAACGCCACACTCGACTTCACGAAGTTGTACAACAAGGTGCCGTACCTGAAGCAGATCAACACGCCGCAACGGCGCAATAACAACGCCAACAACAAGGGCGGCAAGAACAACAAGGGCAAGGACGGCGAAGGCGACCAACCTGCCGACTCCACCAAGTCGAAAGAGAAGGTGAACTACGGCAAGATCGTCCTCGACAACGCCCTGCGCATCGCCACCCTCGTCAAGAAAGTGTCGGGCACCTACGCCCTCACCAACGGACAAGTGCTGCCTGGCTTCATGCCCAAGGCGCAGTATTTCGGCATGAACAGCGATGGATGGACACCAGGCCTGGGATTCGTACTCGGTAGCACCTTCGGCCCCGACGACAACGTCTTCGAAAAAGCCGTGGCCCACAGCCTCAACGTGGAAGACGTGAAGCGTTGGCTCACCACCGACTCCATCCTCAGCCAGCCTTACACCCGACGCATGACCGAGGCCATCAACTACCGCGTCAACACGGAGCCGTTGCAAGGCCTTAAGATCGACTTCACTGGAAACCGCAACTATGCGGAGAACAAGCAGCATTACTTCCGTTACAACCAGACGCTGAACGACTTCGAGGTGTTCACACCCACCAACAGCGGTAACTTCACCATGAGTTACTTTATGGGTGCCACCTCGTTTGTCAAGACCGACTCCATCAGCTCGAAGCTGTTCGACAACCTGCTGAGCAACCGTAAGATCATCGCCGAACGCATAGCGCGCAACAACCCGCAGTGGATCGACCAAGTCAACGAATACACCTTCGATAGTATCGCGGGCGACTACTTCCCCAAGGGCTACGGCTCGGGTTCGATGGATGTGTTGCTCTACTCCTTCATCGCAGCCTACACGGGACAAGACGCCAGCAAGATGTCGCTCAACCCGTTCCCGCGCTTCCCCTTGCCCAACTGGACCTTGACCTACAACGGATTGGCCAACATCCCGGCCATTTCCAACATCTTCAAGACCGTGAGCATCACGCACAGCTACAAGTCGAACTATGCCATCAATGCTTGGGCCAGCAACGTATACTACGACGAGAACAACACCATCCAGACCTTCGAGAACTCCGACCTCATCGTCCCGAAGTATGACATGGCACAAATCGTCCTCTCTGAGCAATATGCACCTCTGATCGGTATCGACTTAGGCTTACAGAACTCGATGACGGCTAACCTGCAGTACAGGAAGTCGAGGACCCTGACCTTGAGCTTCGCCAACAACCAGCTCACCGAAGTCAACGGCTTCGAGATCGTTGTCGGTGCCGGCTACCGCATCAAGAACGTGAGCTTCGCCATCACGCCCATCGGAGGCGGCAAGCCGTCGACCATCAAGAACGACCTCGTGCTCAAACTCGACATCGGCTACAAGAACGACATCACCGTGTTGCGCCGTATCGACGAAAACAACAACCAGGTGTCGGCTGGTCAGGACAAGATCAACATCTACGTCACCGCCGACTACACCTTCAGCCAGCGCTTGAGCGGACAGGCCTTCTTCAAGCGCGACGTGGCCATCCCCAAGGTAGCCAATACCTTCAGAAACTCCACCACCTTCGCGGGCATCACATTGAGATTCAGCCTGGCGCAATAAAATTTTCACAAAAGTGCGGAGTGAGTAACTAAAATATGTAATTTCGCAGCCCAAACAGACAACTTTAAACCAAACAATAAAATGAACATTCCAGCAAATCTGAAGTACACGAACGACGACGAATGGATCCGCCTCGAAGGCGAGACCGCTTATGTCGGCATTACCGATTACGCACAACACGAACTTGGCGACATCACCTTCGTTGATGTTGACCCTGACCTCGTGGGCGAGACCCTCGAAGCACAAGAAGAATTCGGTGCCATCGAGGCCGTGAAGACCACCGCCGAGCTCCTCATGCCCGTGGCTGGTGAAGTCCTCGAAGTCAACGAAGCCCTCGCTGACGAAGAGAACGCCAAACTCGTCAACACCGACCCCTACGGCGAAGCTTGGATCATCAAGATCAAAGTGAACGACGTTGCCGAACTCGACAACCTCCTCGACGCCGCTGCTTACGAAGCCAAGATCGGTTAATCTCTTGGAAAAACTGACAAGAAATAGTTACCCGGGAATCCTGTGCGGAATCATCATCCTGATTCTGACCGGACTTCCGGGTTCTTGTTTTCCGCACGTCAAGCCCGCCATCGGACTCGACAAGATGGCGCATGGGTTGATGTATGCCGTCTTCGCCTTCTCATGTCTGTGGGGTTACCGCGAGCAGCTTGTCGCCAACGGACCCGCTTTCCGCAAAAAAGCCATTCTTATCGCTATCGCTATCGGCATCACCTATGGCGGACTGACCGAGATCATACAAGCCACATTGGTGCCGAGCCGCACCGGCGACTGGTTCGATTTCGTCGCCGACATCGTGGGAACCTGTCTCGGAACCTATGTTTTTCATCTTTTTTTTCATCGAAAAAAATAAAATTCATTTCAGTTGCGTTTTATAAGCAAATAATTACTACTTTCGCATCGTCAATTGGAAAGTAGAATTTAAAAACATACAACCATGGAAGAGAAAAAATCACCTAAGGCTAATCTTGAGAACAAGAAATTGATGTTCATGCAAATAGGTATGATTATCAGCTTGCTCATTGCCTGGTTGGCCTTCGAGCACAAGAGCTACGACAAGCGCGAGATTGACCCCAGCCTGCTTAACCGTGAGGTTACGATCGATGAGGAAATGGTGGAAATCACCAAGCAAGACGAGCAAAAGCCGCAGCCTATGGAAGTGCCCAAGCAGACCACTCAGCTGGAGATCGTGCAAGACGACGTCGAAGTTGAAGACATCGAGATCAACGCTGAAGTGGAACAAAACGAAGTCCTTGAAGAGTATGTCGCCCCCGAAGTCGTGGAAGAAGAAGTCGTGGAGCAAGAGATCTTCAAGATCGTGGAAGAAATGCCTGCCTTCCCTGGCGGTGAAGCCAAACTGATGGAGTACGTGGCCAAGAACGTCAAGTATCCTCAGATTGCCCGTGAGACCGGTGTCCAAGGCCGTGTGTACGTCAACTTCGTTGTCGAGCCCGACGGTTCCGTTTCCAACGTCTCCGTGCTCCGTGGCATCGGCGGTGGCTGCGACGAGGAAGCTATCCGCGTCGTGAAGAGCATGCCGAAGTGGAAACCTGGCAAACAGCGTGGTAAGGCCGTGCGTGTGTCTTACATGCTGCCCGTCAACTTCAAGCTGCAGTAAGCAGTTTAAGCAATGTGAAACAAAAAGCCAGCGCGATGCTGGCTTTTTTTGTTTTATGCAAGGCGCTTAGAGGAGATTCCCTTCGGGAATGGAGTTGTAACGTAGAGAATAAAGCGGCGGCTTGTGAAGCATACGAATCGTAAACGTTACATACCGCCGCTGGCTACATAACGACACACTCCATTCCCCGCAGGGGAATCTCATTATTGATGAAAATGATTATACGCAATCTCCGCCTTGGCAGGACCAACGATTTCGGTAAGCCGTTCCAATGACGCCTCCTTGATGCCTTTTACCGATTTCAGCTCCAAAAGCAGCTTCTCAGCCGTTTTCTTCCCCACCCCCTTGATGTCGGCCAACTCAGAGTGCATGAAGCCCTTCTCGAACTTCTTGCGATGGAAAGTGATGGCGAAACGGTGCACCTCGTCCTGGATATGCGCCAACAAGCGGAACACCTCCGAGTTGGGCTTCAAACCCACCACACGTGGCGGGAAGCCGAACAGCAACTCATTGGTGCGGTGACGGTCGTCCTTGGCCAAACCCGCAATGGGGATGTCGACATGAAGCTCGTCCTCTATGACCTGACGCACCACCTCCATTTGTCCCTTGCCGCCGTCGGTGATGATAAGGTCGGGCAAAGGCTTGCCCTCCTCAATGAGACGTGAATAGCGCCTCCTGACCACCTCTTTCATCGAAGCATAGTCGTCGGGGCCTTCCACCGTCTTGATGTTGAAATGACGGTAACCCGCCTTATTGGGCTTGCCGTTCACAAATTGCACCATACCGGCCACAGCGTAGTCGCCTTGGAAGTTGGAGTTGTCGAAACACTCGATGACATCGGGCGTTTTCTCCATTTGCAAGGCTTCCTTCAGGCTGTTGAGCACTCGTTTCTGGTGACGCTCAGGGTCGACAAGGGTGCGTTGCTTCTCAAGATCGATCTTATACTGCATGGCATTGCGGCGCGAGAGCTCGAGCAGCTTCAGCTTGTCGCCGCGCTGCGGGATGGTCACCTGCACGTCGTCGAAAGCGAAATCCAATTTCATCGGAAGGATGATCTCGGGGGCATGCTCTCCAAACTGCTGCCGCAACTCGGTGACGGCCAGCAGCAAGAGTTCTTCTGCGGTCTCCTCCAAGCGACGTTTCATCTCGAAGGAATGGCTCTGCACCACCGCGCCGTCTTTGACCTTCATATAATTCACATAGAACGTCTCTTCCTCGTCGACATAGGAGAGCACCTCCACGTCGTGAATCGTCGCGCTGACCACGGTGGAACGGCTACGGTATTCCTCCAAGAGGTCATATTTTTCTTTGATGAGTTGCGCCTCCTCAAACTCCATGCGCGAGGCATAGTCCATCATCGCTGATTTAAGCCCACGTAGCACCCAACCCAAGTTGCCCTTGATGACCTCGCGGATCTCGGCAATCATGGCGTTGTAGTCCTCTTTGGAAATCAGGCCTTCGCAGGGACCGTTGCATTTGTGGATATGGTAGTCGAGACAGACCTTGTACTTGCCTTTTTCGACACCCGCTTCCGTCAGTGGCGTGCGACAAGAACGCACCTTGTAGACCTGGCTGAGCAAGTCGAGCAGGATATGCGCAGTGCGCACCGAGGGATAAGGGCCGAAGTATTCCGAGCCGTCGTTCACCTTGCGACGCGTGAGGAAGACACGAGGGAAGGCCTCCTTCTTGATGCAGATCCAAGGATAGGTCTTGTCGTCCTTGAGCATGATGTTGTAGCGCGGCTTGTACTGCTTGATCATCGTATTCTCAAGCAACAGCGCCTCCGACTCCGAATCGACGATGCTGTATTCGAGGTCGGCAATCTTGCTCACGAGGACGCGCGTCTTGCCCGTCTGTTCCTTGTTGAAATAGCTACTGACGCGGCGCTTCAGGTTCTTGGCCTTGCCCACATAGATGAGGGTGCCGCTTTTGTCGAAATAGCGATACACGCCAGGCTTGTTGGGCAGCGCGGCGAGCTTTTGTTTTACTATTTCGGGTAATTCAGGCATTATTTCTTTTTTTACTATGGCTCATGGCCTATAGCCTATGGCTTGCCTTTACATTGGGGCAGCCATAGGCCATAGGCTATAGGCCATAGTCACTTCTTTCTCATGTGATCCCAGCCTTGGGCTTTGATGGGAATAACGTGGTTGTCGGGGGTGATCATCTCGGCAACGCCCTTGTCGTCGGTCATATAGCCAATCACCGTCACGTCGGCCGACAGGGTCTGTATCTTCTCGTAGTCTTTTTGGTCGATGGTGAAGAGCAACTCATAGTCCTCTCCCCCACTCAATGCGGCCACCGAAGGCACGATTTGGAACTCCTTGGCCATCTTGTCGGTGGTCGGGTCGATTGGAATTTTGTTCTCATAAAGTTGGCAGCCCACACCGCTCTCCTTGCAGAGGTGCAGAATCTCGGAGGCCAGACCGTCAGAGATATCGATCATCGAGGTGGGTTTGATGCCCAAGGTCTTGAGTTGTTCCACGACATCCTTACGGGCTTCGGGCTTCAGCTGGCGTTCGAGCACATACTCCATGCCTTTCAGTTGGGGTTGCATGTTGGGATTGGAGAGGAACTCCACCTTCTCGCGTTCAAGGATAAGCAAGCCGATGTAGGCGCCACCCAAGTCACCACTCACGCAGAGCAGGTCGTTCTTCTTGGCGCCGCTGCGGTAGACGATGTCTTCCTCCTTGGCCATGCCGATGACCGTGATGGAGATGACGAGGCCCGTCTTGCTGCTCGTCGTGTCGCCACCCACCATGTCAACATGGTAGCGCTCGCAGGCGAGGCGGATGCCAGCATACAACTCATCCAGCGCCTCGGCGGTATAGCGGCTCGACACGCCCAGTCCGACCACAATCTGTGTGGGTGTACCGTTCATGGCATAAATGTCAGAGAAATTGCTGACGGCTGCCTTGTAGCCGAGGTGTTTCAAAGGACAGTAGGTCATGTCGAAATGGATGCCTTCGATGAGCATGTCGACCGAGACGAGCGTACGATACCCTTCGTGGTTGATGACAGCGGCATCGTCGCCGACGCCTTTCAGCGATGAGGCATTGCGCAAGGGAAAATCCTGCGTCAGTTGGTCGATGAGACCAAATTCACCGAGTTCGTCCAAATCAGTCAAGGTCTTGGGAGTGGTTTCTTGTTCCATAATTGTCACAATATTTGCTGCAAAGATACAAAAAAAGCAGAGCCTACACCCTGCTTTATTGTCGTGGTCCCACTAGGGCTTGAACCTAGGACCTACTGATTATGAGTCAGTTGCTCTAACCAACTGCGCTATGGGACCGCAAAACAGCGAGTAAAACCGCATATTTCGGCGTTTTTTCTTGCTTTTTGCGCTGCAAATTTACAATTTTGCATCGAAATAGACTGAAATTTTTCTCAAAAATGAGCACGAAAATCAAGAACATCATCTTCGACCTCGGCGGCGTGGTCCTCGACATCGACGAAAGCATCGTCTACAAAGAACTCGAAAAAATGGGCATCAGCACTACGGAACTAGCTCATTCAAAGGAGTTTATTGACCTGATGAGCAAATTCGACACGGGTATCTACACCGCCCCCACCTTCCGCAAAAAGACCAAGGCCCTCCTCGGACAGGAGAAAATGACCGACCAAAAGTTCGACTCGCTTTGGAACGCCATGCTCTTGGACATTCCCCGCGAACGCATTGCCGCCTTGGAACAGATTCGCAAACACTACAAGATCTTCTTGATGAGCAACTCCAACGAAATCCATTACGACCTGTACGTGAGGGATTTACAGCTGCGCTTCGGCTATCATGAATTCGACGAGCTGTTCAACAAATCCTATTTCTCTTTTGCCGAGCACCTGGAGAAACCCGACCCGCGCTTCTTCGAGCTGATTCTTGACCACGAGCATCTGTTGCCCGAAGAGACCTTATTTATCGATGACACGGCGGTCAATATCAAAGTCGCGAAGTCGTTGGGCATCCGCACTTATCATATCGGGCGCGATGAGTTGGTGAGGAATTTGTTTGAGAACGGGGTTTTGAAGGATGGGGTGGTAGGATGAGATTCCCTGCGGGAATGGCAAATGATAACAAAGTCAACTCGCGGCGGTTTAAACGTTCACAACCCGTAAACGTCACAAGCCGCCGCATGTAATCTCTTGCTTAAACTCCATTCCCGAAGGGAATCTCATTGGTCTTTTATCAAATCATCTATGACTTGTTTCACTTTTTCGCTCCACGGAGTTTTGTCATATACAAACCCTTTCTCCGTCACCAACTCTTTCCATTCTGGAT
>JAEEGH010017968.1_pt1 | contig 14997 bp, 9 predicted proteins | sample 9134181 | NCBI WGS metagenome assembly JAEEGH01 (sample SAMN16246544, study PRJNA631951) | gut metagenome | biome: gut microbiome; feature: rumen; material: DP-attached | host: Bos | place: Iran: Karaj | collected 2018-10 | reverse complement strand
TAAGACCGTTGAGGGTAAGGTGTTTGACAGCAGCTACGAGCGCGGCGAGCCCATCAACCTGCGTTGTAACCAGACCATCAAGGGTTGGACCGACGCTATGGTTCACATGCCCGCAGGTTCTGTTTGGGAGGTTTACATTCCTCAGGATCTCGCATACGGTGAGCGTGAGCAGGGCGACATCAAGCCTTTCTCTGCCCTGATCTTCAAGATTGAGTTGATCGAGGTTAATCCTAAGAAGTAATGAAGAAGACCATTATATTGGCACTCGCCCTCGTGGCGGGTGCCTCTTTGTATACACCCGCCGCTGCCCAGAAGAAAAAGGCAGCGACGAAGAAAGCTGCCGTGGTGAAGGAAGCACCTGTGAAGCTCGCCAACAGCAGCGACTCGCTGAGCTACGCCGCCGGCATGAGCATCACCAACGGTCTCGTTCCCTTCCTCGTACAACAACAAGGTGTCGACACGGCTTACATGGCCGATTTCGTGAAAGGTTTCCAGATGGTAGCCAAGGGTGGCAGCGATCCTAAGATGAAGGCCTACGTTGCCGGTATGGATATTGCCAAGCAGGTGAAGGAGCGTATGATGCCCGATCTCAACAAAGAGTTTCAGGATGCCCCAGACTCTATCATCACCGACCTGTTCTTCAGGGGCTTCACTGATGCCCTCCAAAAAGACTCTAACGTGTTCAAGCAAGAAGTAGCTGAAAAATTCTTCAGAGACAAGCAGATTGCCAACAAAGCCGCCAAGGACGAGAAACTCTATGGTGCCAACCGCGATGCCGGTCGTAAGTTCCTTGAGGAGAATGCCAAGAAAGAGGGTGTGATCACCCTGCCCAGCGGTTTGCAGTACAAGGTGCTGGTCAAGGGCGACGGTCCCGTGCCTACCTCCGATGATAAGGTACAGGTGAACTACGAGGGTCGTCTGATCGACGGTACGATGTTCGACGCGTCTGCCAAGCATGGCGACAAACCGATGGAATTCCGTCCCGGTCAGGTCATCAAGGGCTGGCAAGAGGCTTTGACCATGATGCCAGTGGGTTCCACCTGGCAGCTCTTCATCCCCTACGAGCTGGCATACGGCGACCGCGACACCGGCACAATCAAACCCTTCAGTGCATTGATCTTCGACGTGCAATTAGTAAGCATCGTCAAATAAAAATAGCAAGTGTGTCACAAAAGTGGCACACTTTTTTATTTTTTCTCCCGAAAAAGTTGCATTATTCAATTAATTTGTTTACTTTTGCTGACAAATTGTAAACAATTGCATCGAATCATGGAGAAAATTGACAATCTGGACAGGAAGATCCTGAGCATTCTCTCGAAGAATGCACGTATCCCATTCAAGGATGTAGCTGCTGAGTGCAACGTGTCACGTGCCGCCATCCACCAACGTGTACAACACCTCATCGAGGCTGACGTCATCACTGGCAGCGGCTTCGACGTCAATCCCAAAAGCCTGGGCTACAGCACCTGCACCTACGTAGGCATCACCCTCGAGAAGGGTAGCATGTACAAGAATGTGGTGGAGCGCCTGCAGCACATCCCTGAGGTGGTGGAGTGCCACTTCACCACAGGTCCCTACACCATGATGGTGAAGCTTTATGCCCGTGACAATGAGCAGCTCATGGAACTCCTCAACGGTCAGCTGCAGAGCATCCCCGGTGTGGTGGCCACAGAGACACTCATTTCGCTTGAACAGAGCATCAAGCGGGAGATTCCCGTATCTTTCTAAAGACCGTCACACGCTATGACAGACAGATTCGACCTACAGGCCCATCTCCGCAATGTCTATGCCAAGTATCCGGCCGCACAGCGACAACCCATCATCGGCATCACCGGCAACTATGAAGACCTGACCTGTAAACTGGGTCAGGGTTATTACAAGGCAGTGGTGGCAGCAGGAGGCGTACCTATTGTCATCCCTCCCGTAGCCGATACGAACACACTCGTCAATACCCTCGACCATATCGATGCCCTCATCCTCAGCGGTGGTGGCGACTTCAATCCCCTTTATGGCGGCGAGGAGCCTTCCAGCCGCCTGCGCGACATCAACTCCGAACGCGATCTGCCCGAGCTGATGCTCACGCAGATGGCTTACAACCGTCAGATGCCCATCCTCGGCATCTGTCGCGGTATCCAGACATTGGCGATGGCCCTCGGGGGCCGCGTGTGGCAGGACATCAACGAGAAGACCGTCACCAAGCACTCGCAGCAAGCGGCCCGCAGCGAAGTCACCCACTCGGTGAACATTGAGGAAGACTCACTCCTCCACAAGATGTACAACGTGGATAAGATGTACGTTAACAGCTTCCACCATCAAGCCGTGCGTGAGACAGGACCAAAATTCCGCGTCACCGCCAAATCGCCCGATAATATCATCGAGGCTATGGAGAGCAATGAATACAAGCCCATCGTCGGCGTGCAGTGGCATCCCGAATGCCTCGAAGAAGGCATGCCCCTGTTCCACTGGCTTATCCAGGAGGCGTTGGCCTACCACCACGCCCACGAGGTACACAACCGCGTGCTCACCCTCGACACCCACTGTGATACCCCTATGTTCTTCCCACAGGGCATCCACTTCGACCAGCGTGATCCCAAGATTCTCGTCGACCTCCACAAGATGAGCGAGGGCCGTCAGGACGCTACCATCATGGTGGCCTACCTGCCTCAGCCCAAGATCGGCGAGACCTTCTCATCACTCGTTGACTTCGACGTGGCAGGACCTACAGAATATGCCGACCTTATCTTCGACAAGATCGAAGAGATTGTCAGTCAGAACAAGACCTACCTCAGCATCGCCCGTACCCCCGGCGACCTCTACGAGGACAAGCGCAACCGCCGGAAATCAATTATGCTCGGCATCGAGAACGGTCTGGCCCTCAACGGGCAGCTACAGCACCTGCAACACTTCGCCCAGCGCGGTATCGTCTATATGACCCTCTGCCACAATGGTGACAACGACCTCTGCGACTCCGCCCGCGGCTGCAACACCCATGGCGGTGTGAGCCGTTTTGGTGAGCAGGTCATCCGCGAGATGAACCGTTTAGGCATCATGGTCGACCTGAGTCACGCCTCGGAAAAGAGCTTTTACGATGCCCTCGACATCAGTAGCACACCCATCGTGTGCACCCACTCCAGTTGCAAGGCCCTCTGCGACCATCCCCGCAATCTGACCGACGAACAGATGCGTGCCTTAGCCTCCAAGGGCGGTGTGGCGCAGATCACCCTCTACCCAGGCTTCCTGAAAAAAGACGGAGAAGCCTCTATCATCGATGCCATCGCCCACTTGGAGCATGCCATTAAGATCATGGGTATCGATCATGTAGGCCTCGGTACCGACTTCGACGGTGACGGTGGTGTCATCGGTCTCGCCGACTCCAGCGAGCTCATCAACTTCACCCGCCAGCTCCTCGCCCGCCGCTACAGCGAGCGCGACATCCAAAAGATATGGGGCGGCAACTTCCTCCGCGTAATGTCTATTGTTCAAAAAGTGAATAATTAATAGTGAATAGTGAATAGTCAAAATGAAAAATAATAATAGATATTTAAGAAAAGGTATATTGGGGATAGTGATGGTACTATTCACTATTCACTGTTCACTATTCACTGTCTCTTGCGGCTTGCGCAAGCAGACCACGACCGATACCGAGACGCAGACCGCCGTCGGCCCAGCCTTCAATGCCGACAGTGCCTTCCTTTTCTGTCAGCAGCAGTGCGACTTCGGTCCCCGCACCATGAACAGCAAGGCACACGACCTGTGTGAACAGTGGATCATCAACAAATTCAAGAGCTATGGAATGACCGTCATTCCCCAGAAGTGCGATTTGAAAGGCTACGACGGCACCACCCTCCACAGCACGAACATCATCGCCAGCTACCGTCCCGAACTTACCGACCGTATCCTGCTCTGTGCCCACTGGGACTGCCGTCCCTGGGCTGATAACGACCCCGACGAGGCCAACTGGCACAAGCCCGTCCTCGCCGCCAACGATGCCGCCTCCGGTGTCGCCGTCATGCTTGAAATCGCCAGACTTCTGGGAAATGAGAGATTAGAAATGAGAAATGAGAGATATGATTACTCTCAGGACGAGGACTCCATCAGCAAAGGTAATCATACCTCTCAGTTCTCACCTCTCAGTTCTCAGTTAGGAATTGATTTCATCTGCTTCGATGCCGAAGACTATGGCTTCCCCCAATGGGAGACCATCGACGACCCGGGCAACACCTGGGCCCTCGGAGCCCAATACTGGGCCGCTAACCCCCATACGCCAGGCTACAAGGCCCGTTACGGCATTCTGCTCGACATGGTCGGCGGCCAAGGCGCACAGTTCTATCAGGAAATCATGTCGAAGCATTACGCCAAACATATCGTCGACAAAGTCTGGCAGGCCGCCGCAGTAGTGGGCTATGGCAGCAGCTTCCCCATGACAGAGGGTGGTGCCATCACTGACGACCATATCCCCGTGAACACCGTAGCCAATATCCCCTGCATCGACATCATCCCCTACTACCCCAACTGCGAGCAAAGCACCTTCGGTCCCACGTGGCACACGCTCAATGACGACATGGCCCACCTCGATAAGAACACGCTTCTCGCCGTAGGCCAGACCATAATCCAAGTGCTATTCTCAGAGAAATAAAAATCCCAAAATGGTGATTGCCTTAAGAAAATATGTCTGGTTACTACTTGCGGTGTTAGTAGTTTCACAAGCAGAAGCGGCACCTGATGATAAGGTTTCTAAGACATGCCCGGAAATCAAACTACAAGTCGAGCGGTTAGCCGACTTAAACATTCCCCGTGGCGACCATTCCTTCTTCGTGGTCAATGGCGAACCGACAGTGGTAGGTGGCCATACCTCAGGCTTCGTGCCCACTGCCACCGCCGAGTACTATCATGATGGTGAATGGCACCTTATGCAGATGGTATATGCCCACGACCACGGTTTCTCAACACCGTTGCGCTCGGGCAAGGTACTCATTGGCGGAGGCCATGAGCAACCATTAGGCATCGGGCACATCTTCTCTGTAGAGATGTACGACCCCGCCACCCACACCTTCCGAGGCTTCGGCTGCCTCGACCGCAAGCGCTGCTTTGCCACGGGACTGGAACTTGACAGCGGAAAAGTTATCATTGCCGGCAACTGGTATCATCCAGACGATATTGAGCAGTTCGACGGAAAAAAGTATTTTTCGCATGTGAAGAATGTGACACAGAAACGCGCCAATCCATACATCTTCCCCATAGCCAAGGACGATGCCATCATCTTCAGCAATATAGACGAATATGCCAACTTTTTTGATACAATCATCGTAGACCGATTGCAGGGCGAGCCGTTCCGCGTACCGCTATTCGACGAGTGGAAACTCCAAAGAGTTCTGCAGGAGGTTCGTGCAGAAAATAACCATATAGGCAACTACACCTATCTCATTCCCGTTATAAACAGCGACATGCAGGTAGCCATCTGCCGTATCGAAGGAACAGATTTTTCCCTGCTGCCCACCATCAGTCCCGTCCCCATAAAGTATCAAGGCAGCCCTATCACCTATTATAATAATATGTGTATAGACCATGAGAGCCATCAGGCTTATCTTTTTGGTTATGGCAAGGACAATGGTCGCCTGTATGTACTCGCTATCGGCTACGACACCATACCGTCACCCCTGACGCTATACTATACCGAGTCGATGGAGCATATTATCTGGAGTCAGCCCGTGCTGACCTCCGAGGGCAATTTGCTGATAGCAGGTGGCGTTGAGGTGAACGCCGACGGCTCGCCCGATAATTTCACGCCTATCGCCACAACCCTGCTGCTATCCGTAAGTAAACATGTAGACCCGCAGGCAGCGGCAGACCGCAGCGCATGGCTATTGATTGGATTAGTGCTGCTGGCGATTGGCATTATCGTCATCATCCTTCGAAGTCGCCACAAGAGGGCTGAAATCCCTGTCAATCAAGTTAAAATCCCCAAAGAGAAAACAAACGTCAACTTTAACGCCGATCTCATGCAGCGCATCTGCCAGACGATGGAAGAGCAGAAACTCTACCTGAATGCAGACATGAAACTTAAAGATCTGGCAGACCAGCTTGGTACAAACCGCACTTATATCATCGACAGCATCAAGGCAACTCGCGGACAGACTTTCACACAACTCGTCAACTCCTATCGCGTAGAGCATGCCAAGCAACTTTTGCGCCAACAGCCCGACAAAAAAATGTCTGCTATTGCCACCGAATCAGGCTTCACCACAGAGACCACATTCTTTCGTACCTTTAAGACTATCACAGGTATCACCCCCAGCGAATGGAGGACGCGTGAAACGGAAATCGACTGACGTATTTACAAATGTCAGTCGATTTTGTAAATCTGTAAGTTCTTTAACTCCCTTTTTTTGTACATTTGCAACAGAATAATGAATCACTTATCTAAAAACGCAATTGTATGAAAAGAAATCTACTCTTATTTGTACTGATACTAACGGTAATGACCGTAGCAGCGCAAGGGTCTTCGTGGCAGACGGCCACGGAGATAGGGCCGAACGGCACCGTTACTGGCTCGCTGAACGAACAGACCTCCGAGCATTGGTATAAATTCCAGGTGCCCGAGAATGGTACTGTCGACGCGACCGTCATGGCCCATGGTGCACTTGGCCTGCGCTATACCACTCTATACGTGGTTGACCAGAACGGCAACACCCACAACCGTGGCTACGTGTGGAGCGGCGATGAGGAGAATCCCGGAAAGTTCACCGTTACCACCTGCGCCCCTGGTACCTATTACCTATGTGTTCCCCGCGATAGCGGCGAGGGCAGCTACACGTTGAACTATGTGTTCACCCCCACATCGTCGGCCTATCCCGATGACAACGAACCTAACGACACCTGGCAGGAGGCCAAGCCTTTGACCAGCGGCGTTGACGTAACAGGCCACTTCGGCTACTTTTATTGGGACGACATGGACGAGACGGACTGGTATAAACTGGAAGTACCAGAGAACGGTACTGTCGACGTGACCGTCATGGCCCATGGTGCACTTGGCCTGTATTATACCACTCTCTACGTGGTTGACCAGAACGGCAACACCCACAACCGTGGCTACGTATGGGGCGGCGATGAGGAGAATCCCGGAAAGTTCACCGTTACCACCTGTGCCCCAGGTACCTATTACCTGTATGTTCACCGCGATAGCGGCGAGGGAGGCTACACGTTGAACTATGTGTTCACCCCCACATCGTCGGCCTATCCCGATGACAACGAACCTAACGACACCTGGCAAGAGGCCAGGTGGCTGAAACGTAACAGCAGTACTACGGGTCATTTCGGCTACTTCTATTGGGATGACATGGATGAGACAGACTGGTATAAAATCAACGTACCAGAGAATGGTACGGTTGAAATAACGGCTGTGGCTCATGGCGCTCTCAACCTGTATTACACCAATCTTTACGTGGTTGACCAAAACGGTGAAACCCACAACCGTGGTTACGTGTGGGCTGGCGATGAGGAGAATCCCGGAAAGTTCTTTGTAAAAAATTGTGCCCCAGGCACCTACTACGTGTATGTTCACCGCGATAGTGGCGAGGGCGGCTACACGCTCAGCTACAACTTCTACCCCATGTCGGCCTTTTATGCTGATGATGCCGAGCCTAACAATTCCTGGCAATCGGCCCACCTGCTAAAGCGGGGTAACACACTGACAGGCCATCTGGGCTACACCTACTGGGACAATCTCGATGAAGAAGACTGGTACAAACTGGAGGTTCCCCGCGACGGTACTATCCGTATCGGCATCGCAGGTCATGGTCCCTTCGAAGGCAACGAAGCATATAGCGGCCTGGGACTCTACTACACCGTGGTATATGCGCTCGACCAGAACGGTGAGCTCCATGAGCGAGGCTACGTGTGGGCTGGCAATGACGAGAATCCTGGCCTTATCACCATACCCAACGCCGCTACCGGAACTTACTATCTCAGGGTGCGTCGCGATAGTGGAGAGGGTGCCTACACCGTACGCTACCAGTTTGTGCAGCCTGTCTATGCTGCCGATGCCGAGCCTAACAACTCCTGGCAGTCGGCACTTACGCTCGATGCCGGAACCACCGTGTCAGGCCATCTTGGCTATTTCTATTGGGATGATATAGATACTGAGGACTGGTACAGAGTTGTTTTGCCAGATAACGGCAACTTGACCGTCACCCTGCAGACGCCTGAGGAAAGCCTCGGTCTGCGCTATACCACCATATACTCTGTCGACAGCAATGGGGAACTGCATGAGCACGCCTACATCTGGAGCACCGACGGACAAAACCCCACACATCTGACAGCCACCGACCTTCCCTCCGGCACCTACTATGTGCGTATCAGCCACAACTACGACCAGGGCTACTACCTGCTCTCATATTCCAACACTATCGGTAACATTAATCCGCAAGACGTGCTGGCCGACGAACCACAGGAACAGTCCCCGGTAGTGGACACTGACGACGGCACCATCTTTGAAGTCGACGACGAGAAGGGCGAGGCCTACGTCAAGACCGGCAGCTCCACCGACGATGACGGTGTCTACATCTGCAAGTTCCCTGCACCATCCACGACCCCAAAACTAATACACATCATCATACCCATCGACGGTGTTTTCAAAGACATTGACAACTTCGGCAAACACGACGTTTACATCGAAGAGAATACACCGCCCACCATCGAGGAAGGCGCACTTGACGGCAAGAACCCGGAAGACGGTACTGTGCACGTGCCAGAAGGCACGAAGACCGACTACGAGGACGACCCGGAATGGGGCAAGTTTGGCACTATCGAGGACGACCTGCCCAACCCCGGTCTTGAAGTCACCAACCCCACCAATATCTTCATCGTATGGCTTGATGGCGGCGGCACCGTCAGCTATCAGCTCAGCGAGAAGCCCGAGGTGCGTCAGAACGCCGCTGAGCTGATTGTCTCGTCGGCCACACGCTCCACCGTCATCTACGACTGGAAAGAGGTACTACGCTTCACCTTAGGCAACGACGAACTGACAACGCTGGGCATCAGCACACTGGAGGACGACAGTCAGAAGCCCTTGGTAAGCCGCGATGCCGAGCAACTGCTCTTCCAAGGCTTTAAGGCCGGACAGACCGTCACCATCTATGATGCCACCGGCAAGGCCGTGGCCATCCACCACATCGATGCCTACGGACAGCTGCAACTCCCCATCAGCCAGCTCCCACCGGGCCTTAATATCGTGAAATCGGAAAGTGTCACCATTAAAATCATGAAGAAATGAAACATAAGACCAACATCATAAGAATCCTGATCGTCATGCTGCTCTTCAATGCAGCAGGTCAACATACGGCCCATGCACAAGGCATCTTGGTGCATAAGAAAAACGGCGAGACCATCGACGTGCCAGCTACCGAACTGAAAAGTTTCTCACCCTATTACGGCTACTCCGTGACAACCGTCGAAGAAAACGTGGAACACCCTGTAGACTTAGGACTCAGCGTGATGTGGAACAGCTGCAATCTGGGTTCACCATTACGCCTTGAACCGGGCGACCACTACGCCTGGGGCGAGAATCAGTTCAAGAACGACTATACCTCGGCCACTTATACCGACAAGGCCAAGGGGGCTCCTGACGACATTAGCGGCATCTATGCCTACGACCCCGCACGCTGCAAGCTTAGCGAGGGCTGGCGCATGCCCACCAAAGCCGACTGGCAGGAACTCATCGACAAGTGTCAGATACAAGTAGGTACACTCACTTCAGGTGAGTACGGCGCCATCGTCACTGGCCCCAACGGCAAGCAGATTTTCCTGCCCTTCACCAAGCCGGCCAATAGCCAGGCTGGACTCGTAGCTGCCGACATGGACGAGGATGGCACTATCGGCTGCTACTGGATGGCCAACAGCGAGGGACAATGGGACGACAATAACATGAGCACACAGTATGCCAACTGCGTGAGCCTCAAGAACAAGAGCCTCGATTTCTGCACCTGGCACCGTGCTAACGGTCTCTTCGTCCGCCCCGTTTATGGTGTTACTGCTGCCTCCCGCCGCGCCAACCAATCCACTATCACCGAGTCGCACAAGTATGGTCTTACCGTTTACAAGAAAGACGACTCGCAGTTCAGTCTGAAGGATACCGACCTTGACTATATTGAGACCTACGAAGCCACAAAACAGGAAGGAGAGGGTTACACAGGACAGTTCAGTGAGGAGATAACCAAGGACATACCCACCGAAACACTCAAAGAGATAAACGAGCACGGCATGCCCATCTACTCAGGTAGCAACCCGCCCATCATCGAGGGTGTCTACGACTTCGCGTCCAACATTCTCGTGTGGTCGAGCGACAATTGTTACAAGCCCGGACAAGAATTTTGTTCCATACTATACAGCTTCAGCAACCAAGACAAAACAAAGGGACTGGTTGACTATATCTCAAAGGATTATTCCAAGAGATACGGTCCTGCCCTCGGGGTCACCGAAGCCAAAGCCTCGAAGATTGTAGGAAATGGGAATCATTTCACCGCCTGGTTTATCGAGAATTGGAGCAGTGGACAGGTGACGGGCAAACATGCCACCATCATATCGGGTACGCTGACCGATGAGGGCATCAAGGACATGTACTACTCCTTCACCTCTTTGGAAAAGGCGAACGATCTCAACCACCTGTACGTAGACCCTGGCACCACGCGCACCTTCAAAGACGCCGACGGGCTGTCCGTGAAGGACGAATGGTGGGAGAAGCAGAAATCCGAACCGACCGAGACCCATTGGGAGACCATCGACTTTGGCAATCCAGGCTTTTTCAGCCGTAGTTTGCGCAAGATACATGTCAAGCCTACAAATACTTCAGTCATGGAGGATCATCGCCGTTTGAGGAGCCACTAAGGCACGGCGGCCGAAGAGTTTGGAGGTGGAAGCCTCGTTGATCTCACCATTCTGACAGACGATGGTGTACATGGCCTTGGGGAGAGCGACGGAGGCTTGCTCACGGTTGGCATTGAGGATGACAATGATGTTGCGCCAGTCGTCGCGGGCGGCATAGTCCTTCAGACGGAAAGCCACCACGCCCGCAGGGGCATCGAGAAACTCCAGATGCTTTCGCACCAAATGAGCATCGCCGAGGCGGAAGGCCGGGTGATGCTTGCGAAGGGCGATGAGATCCTGATAATATTTGAACACCTGCGGATAACGCTGCAGATTCTTCCAATCGAGCTGGTTGATGCTATCAGGCGACTCGAAGGAGTTGTGTACGCCCTTTTTGCTACGGAGCAGTTCCTCGCCAGAGAGCATGAAGGGCACACCCTGTGAGGTGAAGACGGCGGTCTGGGCCAGGAGGTCGAGACGAATCAGTTCATCGTCACCCAGATTCGGGATACTTGCTTTCAGACGGTCGACGAGGCACATGTCGTCGTGACAGCTGACATAGGACATCATCTGTGTAGGTTCTGTGGCCCAGGGAGCTTTTGAGTAGTTGACCTTCGACATATCCACCTGCGGATGGTCGATGGCACCTACGATACCGAACTTGATGCTCTCCTCGCAGTCGGGCACGCCAGCCAGGAAACCGCCTTTCGTATCATCGTCGAAGGGGCCGCGCAGGCCATCGCGTATCTCATCGGAGAAGGCGGCGATGCGGGGCATGCTGGAGATATTAGCCTTGACACCCAGCTGTTCTGTGGGCAAGGCACACTGGCCGGCGCTCCAACCCTCACCATATATAAATATGGAGGGGTCGATGGTATCGAGAGCCTTGCGGATCTCGTTCATCGTCTCGATGTCGTGGCAACCCATGAGGTCGAAGCGGAAGCCGTCGATATGGTATTCCTTGACCCAGTATTTCACCGATTCGATCATGAACTTCCGCATCATGGGCTGGTCGGAGGCAGTCTCGTTGCCACAGCCGGAGCCGTTGCTATATTTACCATTTGACAATTTACCATTTACCATTTCCTTGCGGTAGTAATAATCAGGATAGGTACGCTGGAAGTTGGAGTGGTCGATATCGTAGGTATGATTATAGACCACATCAAGGATGACGGCAATGCCGGCGTTGTGGAGGGCCTGCACCATCTGTTTAAATTCGAGAATACGGCAAGCGGGGTCATAGGGATTTGTAGAATAACCGCCCTCGGGCACGTTGTAGTTCACAGGGTCATAGCCCCAGTTGTATTGAGGCGTGTTGAGCCGTGTCTCATCCACAGAGCCATAGTCATAGCTGGGCAGAATATGGACGGCATTCACGCCCAAAGCTTTCAGATGGTCAATAGCCCAGGGCTCGGTAAGGGCGAGGAATTTGCCAGGATACTTGGCATCAGGACGGGCAATGGAGAAGTCGCGGTGGTGCATCTCGTAGACGATGAGGTCGGCAGGCGACTTGATGACGGGATGGGCATCGCAGCACCAGTCTTCGGGATCGGTCTTCACCAGATTGACGATGGCGCCCCGCTGTCCGTTGACACCTACAGCCTTGGCAAAAACACCCGGACATTCACCCTTACCCATGTCGAAGGTATAGAACTTACCTAAGAGGTTACCCTTAACAGTGGCTTGCCATACTCCTGACTCCTGACTCCTGTCTCCCGTCTCCTCTCTCCTCATCTTCACGGTCTTGATGGGTTTGCCACCGATGCCGTCCTTATAGATACGCACTACGACCCGCTTGGCAGTAGCAGGGGCAAAGAGTTGGAACGTCGTAGCCTCGGGGCCACAGTCTACTTCGTTGAAATCAAACACCTGTGCTTGGGTTGCCACTGTTATCATTGCCAATAGAATTACGAATAAGATTCTTCTCATTTCTTATCAATATTTACGTTTTCGCCACAAAGATAAGGTTTTTTTCAGACAAAAGAACAAAAGAAACAAAAAAATTATGCATTATGCATTATGAATTATGAATTATTTTGTATCTTTGCGCTGTGCAAACGATAGAAAATGATGATGAAACGATTACTAACCGCTATATTGTTGCTGTTTACGATGGTCATATGCGCCCAGCAGGTGGACTTGGTGTCGCGCTACAAGCAGATAGACGAGGCCATTGCAGAGTCGCCCCGTTATGTGGCTCAGCGCGAAGCCAAGATTACAGCTGCACGCCATGCCTATGAGCAGGCCAGCGGACAGCAGAAATACGAAGAGGGCTACCGGCTCTTCGAACTCTATCGTCCCCTGGTGAGCGATTCCGCCATCTATTTCCTCCGCGAGTGCATCGCTCTGGCCGAAGAGCAGGGCAATCATGCCGCTTCTGTGCGCTGTCGGTCACAGTTGGCCATCCGCTGTTCGAACATCGGCCTCTACGACGAGGCACTGAATATCCTCGATTCCATCCGCTTGGGAAACGGCCTCGACAAGACGGTGCTCGGCACGTATTACGAGGCTTATAATAATGTATATGGTGAACTGAGCTACTACACCCGTCTCGACGACATGCGCCAGCACTATCAGCAGAAGGAGCAGTATTACAAGCAGTTGATGTTTGAAAACCTGCCTGCCACCAGCGAATCCTGTTTCCTGCGCAGGGAGCAGGCGGCACAGGCTGAAGGAAAACTAAAGGAGGCGATGGCCATCAACGACGAATGGATGAAGACGGTAGAGCCAGGCAGTCATCCCTACGCCCTTGTGGCCCTCTACCGCTACATCGAATACAAGCTGCAGGGCGACAGCACCCAGATGTTGTACTGGCTGACGGAGTCGGTGCTGGCTGATATCCGCAATGCCGCGATGGACCAGGGCTCGATGTGGGAACTGGCCAACGAACTGATGTTGAGTGGCGATGTGGACCGTGCCTCGCGCTATATCAGCTATACCAGTGACTGTGCCAACCGCTACGGCTCGCGACAGCGCAACTGGCAGATTGCCCCGCTGCTGACCCATATCGCCAACGGATATAAGTCGCAGAGCGAGCGCACTACTTCGCAGTTGTGGGGCACGCTAATCGTCATCAGCATATTGGCACTGCTATTGCTGGGTGCCCTCTTCTTCGTACACCGCCGCAATTCCCAGCTGCACGCCGCCCGTAACGACCTGAAGACCTCGAACGATGAGCTGGCCTCAGCCAATAGTCTGCTCGCCACCCAAAAGGATGAGCTCGCCACCCTTAATTCTCAATTATCCATTGTCAATTCTCAATTAACTGAAAGCAACCGTGTGAAGGAGGAATACATCGGCCGCTTCATGAGTCTCTGTGCACAGTATATCGACAAACTCGACAACTACCGCAAGATGGTGAACAAGAAAATGAAGAACAAGGAGCTCGACGAGCTGTTCCAGATATCGAAGTCGACAGAGCTGAAGGAAAAGGAACTGGAGGAACTCTACGAGAACTTCGACACTGTGTTCCTACACCTCTTCCCCAATTTCATCGACGATTTCAATGCCCTGTTACAGCCGGAGATGCAGATCCATCCCAAGGAAGAAAACCGGTTGACGACGGATATCCGCATCTTCGCCCTGATCCGTCTGGGATTCGAGGACTCGTCGAAGATTGCCGAGTTCCTGCATTATTCCGTGAATACCATCTACAACTATCGTGCCCGCATCAAAAACGGTGCCCTCGGCAACCGCGAGCAGTTCGAGAACAAAGTGAAGAGACTGTAGTTTAGAGTTTAAACTTTAAACTATAAACAAAAAAAACAGGTTAATTGTACAAAATACACCTCTATATTTCATCCACTCTTTTGGGCGGCTTGAAAAATCGTAAGTCACTTATTTTCAGATAGATGAATTTTTGAAGGCGACAAAATCGTCCACTTTTTCTATGCACCTCAAAAATTGTAATCGCTTTTTTCCTAATTTTGCACCGTCGAAACATAAAACCGACTTTTATTACATTACAATATTAATAATTAACTAACAAAGTATGAAAAAAAGCAGGTATCTATTGTTGTTATTGACACTGATGGTGTCGATGGCTACGAACGCCCAAGGTATCTTGGGCACTGTGACTGACGAGTATGGGGAGCCCGTTATCGGTGCCTCTGTCGTCGAGAAAGGTAATCCTCAGAA
>JAEEGH010017966.1_pt1 | contig 14999 bp, 14 predicted proteins | sample 9134181 | NCBI WGS metagenome assembly JAEEGH01 (sample SAMN16246544, study PRJNA631951) | gut metagenome | biome: gut microbiome; feature: rumen; material: DP-attached | host: Bos | place: Iran: Karaj | collected 2018-10 | reverse complement strand
TTACGGCCGGAAAGTAGGATACAGATTAATGAATGAAGCAATTTCAAGGCTTAGCGAATACAATACATTTTTTGTGTGGGTATTCGAAAAGAATGAGAGGGCCATAAACTTTTATCACAAATACGGTTTTGAGTATGACGGCTGCAAAAAGGAATGGACTCTCGGCACACCGGTTACAATAGTCAGAATGGTAATTAAAAGAGCGTAATACAAGGATATAAGGATGAAAGAATTTGATGCATTTATACAACCTAATATAAGCCTTTTGATTCCGATATCTAAAGTGAGTCAGGATATAGAAATATTTGACGGTACATCAGACGATTATAGGATAGCGATAGATTTCAAATTAAAGGCGAAGAAAAGAAATTATTATGTATCTATAATAAGTTCACCGCATACAAAGCTTAGCGAAGAATTGTCAAATGATTACTATATCGTTTTGATTAAGAAAGATTTCTTCGAAAAGGTTTATGCCATGTATGATGAGGCAGAAGAAGGAATTCCTCATTATGAGAATACTTATGTCGAGATATGTAGTGATATACTTAAATATCTGAATATGTTTGCATTTGAGTCATCTAAGTCTATGCCTAATTCAGAAGTGACTATAGGGGCACATACTACCCTTATCGGACATTGGATTATAAGAAGTATTCTTGGAGAATCGGTTGATATGAGAGCTATTTCTTCTGATTATTCGGTAGCAAGGGCTCAGCATTATATAGAACAACATTATTCTGAAAAAATCACCGTGGAGCTACTTGCTGGATTAACATATATATCTTCTTCAAGTTTGTCGCATAAATTTAAATCGGAAATGGGAGTATCACCGATAGATTATCTTTTGGAAGTGAGACTTCAGAAGGCACAGAATATGATGAGGAGAAAAAATGTATCATTGACGGTCGTCGCAGAATCATGTGGATTCTCCAGTTTGTCACATTTTTCACAATATTTCACATCTAAAATGGGAATGACTCCAACTGAATATATGAAGCATTATGTATAGGTGAAATCATTTCATAAAGGTACACTGATTGCAGGATTATATAAATTCTATGCAGGATTTGTAAAGCATGAAGAAATCTATTTCGTTATAATATGCAAAAAACTAAAAGGAGAAAAGTATTATGACAAAAGAAGAAATGATTGCTTTTATGAATGCAAATCCGGTAATGCAGCTTGCAACTGTTGAGGGGGATAAGCCAAGAGTTAGGGCGATTTTGCTTTTTAAAGCGGATGAAAAAGGAATCATATTTCATACCGCAAATACAAAAGATTTGTATAAGCAGCTGATGAAGAATCCAAATGTTGAGATATGTTTTAATAGTCCTGATACTCAGTTACGAGTGACTGGTGTCGCGCATGTAGATGATGATCCGAAGCTCAGGGAGGAAATTTTCGCTCATCCAACTCGTAAATTCCTTCAGGCCTGGAAAGATATGGGAATAGATAATTTGCTTACCGTATTTCGAGTTACAGATTGTATTGGAACAACATGGACTATGCAAACAAATTTTAATCCTAAGGAATATGTTGAGATTACTGAATTAGAAAGATAAAAATGAAAAGACGAAAGAAGTAGTAGCTTAAATAAATGTAATATAAATACAGTGGCAGGGCGTTATGAGTATAGATACTTGTAACGCCTTTTTTCATCTATTCAGAATAAATGGTTTATGATATATTTTAAAATAGAGCAAGATTGAAACTTTGAAAATGAGTGGAACACTATATTCAGGAATGACTGACTAAGACAATCGGGATCTGAGGAGGAAACAAAATATGCATTTTTCATTTTGTCCGCATTGCGGGACAAAACTTATAGGAAAAGAAATCGGCGATGAAGGAATCATACCCTATTGCGAGAATTGCAGTGTACCGTTATGGGATATGTTCACAACAAGTATTATTGCCGCTGTTGTAAATGAATACGGAGAAGTGGCTTTACTGCGACAAAATTATGTTTCTGAAACAAAGTATGTGTGCGTTGCAGGAATAATGAAGCTTGGTGAGTCTGCCGAAGATACAGTGGTTCGCGAGGTTAAAGAGGAAATTGGTCAAGATGTTGAAAAATTGGAGTTTGTCCGCAGTTATCCCTATGAGAAAAGAGAAATGTTAATGCTCGGATATAAGGCAATCGTGAAGAAAAAGGAGTTCAGACTGTCCCGTGAGGTTGACTCTGCGGAGTGGATAAAGTTTGAGAAAGCATTGTCCTTATTAAGAGAAGGAAGCATTGGGTGGCAGCTTGTTAAAACTATAATCGGACAATAACTTCCAGTTTGTCGGGATCAACCACTAAATTGGAATTTTCACTGTTACGGCGATGGAATTCTCATTTTAAAATGTAAGATAGAATTATATTGTTTGGGAGGTAAGGCATGAAAGCAAACGATATCATTAGAATGGCACATGACATAATAGATAGTCGTGCTATTGAAAATGATTATATCGAATATAAGAAGTCCGCGGATATAAAGGATGGCATATTAAAGACTGCCTGTGCTTTTTCCAATAACTATATGAATAGAGAGATTGGGCTTATTTGTGTTGGAATTGAAGAATTGGATGACAAGGAGACTGGAGAAAAAGCTATACCTGTCAGACCAATATCAGGAATAAAAGAATCCCTTATTGAGTCAACTGAAAATAACATAAAAGCACTGCTTGCAAATATTCATCCCAGAATAAAATACAGTCTTCATCAGGATGAGATTGATGATAGGAAATATATTATCATAGCTGTTGAGCCAGGTTCGGATGGGCCTTATGAAACCAGTGATAAAGCAGAGAAAGATAAGAAAATTGGATTAAAGGCTGGTAGATATATCAGGGTAAGGAGAGATACGAGACTTCCAAATAAGCGTGAAGAATTTGAGCTTCTCAAGAAGTTTGCTGACTTCCATTTCACATCGGAACTAAATGAGACAGCTACGCTTGATGATCTTGATTATGAATACATGAAGGAATACCTGGCCAGAACTAATGCGGCTCCAGATATTAGGGCTATGTCAAAGCTTGAAATGGCAAGGGCATTGAAACTTATAGGAGAGAGTGAATATGGTGGCTTACGTGCCAAGAATTTTGCTGTGTTAATGTTTGCAGATAAGCCAGAGCAGTTTATTCCATATGCCTATGTTGAGATTATCAGAGAAGCTGTTGGAACAGATAAGATGGAATCGAAGCGCTTTAGTGGTCCAATTTGGATTCAGGCACAGCAGGTAGTCAAGTATTTTGAGGACAATGTCCAGGCATCTTACACAATAAGAGATACTCTTACTAATGCTGCTCACAGAGTTTTTAACTGGCCAGCAATAATGTTTGCGGAGCTTGCTACTAATTGTATCCTTCATAAAGAGTATTCAAAAGAACAGTATGTAGGTATTTATTTGTATAAGGACCACATAAGTTTTATCAATCATAATAGGCCGGTGCCACCAGTGACAATCGAGGACATGAACGAAAAGACAGAGTTCCAGGACAGAAACTATCTCAATAAAGAGATAAAGGAGATGTTCTTTAGCCTTGATCTCATTCAGTCCTATGGTTCTGGAATCAGAAGAGCCAAAAATGCTATGGCAGATAACGGTTCACCTAAACTTGTGTTTGAACCAGTAAATGACACAGATGACTATACTATGGTGACAGCCTACATAAATGAGGAGTTTGCTCGTGTCAAAGCTGAGGAAGATGGTAGAAGAGTAGAAGATCATTTAAAAGCCTTGGGCAAGAGGGAGAAAAATGTCACAGAGAATGTCACAGAGAATGTCACAGAGGTTGTCACTGAACTGTTTTCAGATGTTTCGAAGAAGTATTTGAAGACCTATAAAGGTAAACAGAAAGCAACCGCTGAAAAGATATTGAATGCCATTACTTCCAATAATCATGTGACTATCGCTGAAATGGCAGAATTTGCAAGTGTAAGTGATAGAACTATTAAAAGATATTTAAAGGATATGCAAGAGTTTGGGGCTGTTGAACGAAAAGGTAGTGACACAGATGGTGAGTGGCTATTACACTAAAAAAATGATAAGTATGGAAACTATGTGAGGTCACTTACATGAAGATTGGAGAATTTGCCAAAAAGCATCAGGTAACTGTTGATACAGTCCGTCACTATATAAATGAAGGCTTGCTTACGCCGCTTCGGGAGAATACACAGTATAACTTCTCTGAAATTGATGATGGGGTAATGGATACAATCCTTCTTTTGAAGAGCATGAATTTCAGGCTGGATGAAATGAAGGCATACCTGCTCGTGCAGACTATGTTTACCAGTAGTACATACAGCTATCTTGGCAGCTTTAAGACTGATTTTGAAAAGAAGCTTTTGGAAAATCAGAAAGAGATTGAAAAGCTTCAAAGGGTAAACAAGATAATCGAAGATAAGCTGTCTGAGTACAACAAAGGCTTTTCTTTCAAAAGGGGCATTGCTCTGGGATTGTTGCAAAGTCTTCAGTGTTCTGAATGTGGGAACCTTCTTGAACTTGAAAAGCCGGAGCTTTCTCATAATGAAATTCTTGGTGGTGAGCTGGTCTGCCCTAAGTGCGGTAAAAGATATTACATAAGGTATGGAATACTTTCAGATAAGCCTATAGATGATATGGAAGATCGCACAGAAGGCATATCTGAGATAGCTGAGAACTATCTTAAAAAGAACGATGAAGCCTATACTCTTACAGTCCGGGAGTTTTTTCAAAAGGTAGCCGAGGTTACCGCAGATGGCTGTAAGGATGCTCATAATATCATGATAGTTGGAGATGCCTGCGGCTTTATAAACAGTGCCTTTTTAAGGTCACTACCTGAGAATGCAAGGCTATTTGCTATTCTTGATGAGAACATGTCCATCAAGCTCATGGAAGATCTTTTGCCAAAAGAGACTGTGATATATGTGGGGAAGATTGAAAATTTCCCATTAAAAGAGGAAATGGATTACATCTTTTACCAAAATTATGATGTGGATATAATGAATAAAAAGCTGGTACAGATATATCCAAATCTTGCAAAAGGGGCAATCGTAGACAGCTTTAAGACTATTTTTCATGTGGCAGATCCGCCAAGCCCTGATGAAAAGAAATTCCTTGATGATATGAAAAACCTTGGATTTCAAAAGCATTCAGCCTATAAAACGAAAAATATTCTCTTAACAAAGGAATCTAACGACTGGAGCATTCTTGAAAACAAAACAGACATTGAAATACAATATGGCATTTACACTTTCAAAACCTTGGGTTGACCCAAGGTTTTTTCTATAACAGGGGAAAAATCGCCCCAAAAAGTGTGTTGACCTCGTCTTAACCCAAGGGACTATCCTTGTCATATCAAATGATGGAGGTGGTTCTTATGAAGAAGTATTTAAAGAAAAATGTAGGGAGTTTAATCCTTGCGATTGTTTTTGCAGTAGCATATGCTGGAGCTTTTGTTGGCATCAGCTTATTGCTGCAGGAAATCATTGATATTGCGCTGGCAGGAGAAATAAGGAAAGCGGCGATTATTTCAGCGTGTTATATAGCCGCATTTTCTTTTGTCTGTTTCATGCAGGCACTTACGCAGGTAAGGCTTAACCAGAAGGTAGCAGGCGAGATCAGAAGCACGATTGTAGGAAAAATATTAAAGAAAGATACGCTTTCTTTTGAAAAATACAAAGGAAGCGACTACATATCACTGGTCCAGAATGATGTGAAAAAGATTGAGGACGGGTATATTGAGACCATTCTTTCTATAGTGTCAGCAATAGCAATGCTGGTTATGGCAGTCATAGTTATGACGCGGTATTCCTGGGTATTCACTGCGTTTATGTTTGGAATGACTTTAGTGATGTTCGTTGTTCCTACCATCTTCACTAAAAAGCTTTCTGCAGCGACTTTAGAGTTATCAAAGGCGCAGGAGAACATGACCGAGGGGCTGACAGAAGTGGTTTCCGGTTATGAGGTGGTCAAGTCCCTTCAAAAAGAAGACTATGCTACAGTTAAATTTGAGAACTGCAACAGCCTTCTTATGAAAAGAGCTAAGACATTTGGCATTGTAAAACAAATAAATAGCAGCACATCAAGTACACTAATGTTTTCCATGCAGATGGTAATATGTCTGCTTGCCGGATATTTCATATACGCAGGAAAAATCAGTTACGGCAGCACTGTAGGTGTGATCCAGGTATCAGGGTGTTTTTGCCAGCCATTATTTCAACTCTTTGCACTGATACCGGCTATAAAGGCTCTTACTCCTATTTGGGAAAAGATTGAAGAGTATACTGCGGTTGAGAATGATGAAATAGAAGTTTCTATCCCAAAGAAAGATTGGAACAGAATATCTTTCGAAGACATATCTTTTGCCTATCCAGGGGAAGAAGAACCGGTACTTTCAGATATCAGTTTGTCTATAGAGAAGGGGAAAAAGTATCTGATCGTTGGAGAGAGCGGCGCGGGGAAAACAACCCTGATCAATATGATCTGTGGAAACTATGCCCCTTTGGGAGGAAGAATTCTTTTTGATGGAAAAGCTGTGGAAAGCGCCATGGAAACTCTAAAGAGAAATACGGCTGTTGTTTGGCAGAATGTATTTCTTTTTAATGAGAGCATAAAGAATAACATTCTCATGGGTGCTACTGATGAAAAGAAACTTGGTGACGTAATACAAGAGGCTAGAATCGCTGAAATGGTAATGGATAAAGGAATAGATTATGAAGTGGGAAGTGATGGAAGTCTTCTTTCCGGTGGACAGAAACAGCGCATTGCCATAGCAAGAGCTCTTTTTGCAGACAGGGACATAATTGTTCTGGATGAAGGTATAAGTGCACTGGATAAAGAAACTGCGCTGGAAATTGAGGATACCCTTCTTAAGCGAAAGGGGCAGACTCTTATCTCAATCTCGCATCATGTCCTGCCAGAAATGATAGCTAAATATGATGAAATCATAGAGCTTAAGGATGGGACAATCAGGATAGCATAAGATATAAGGATAACATAGATGAATTTAAGGAGCATTTAATCATGGAAGGTAATACTGAAAATATAGCTGTAAATATGAACGTAGCAACGCTTTCACAGATAGAGCTGCTTGTTGATATGGGATATTATTCCGATACCAATGATTTTATCAATCAGTCAGTAAGACAAGCGCTAGAGCAGAAGCAGTCTGTAATAGAAAACGAAGCATACAGGCACCATAGGTACAATGAAGAATGGTTTACAGGAATATATGCATTTGCCGAGAACCAGCTTATCCGCGCAAAGGAAACCGGTAAAAAGATTAAAATCAGCGGTTATGGGATTGTAGTTATAGACAATGAACTGGATGAACTCGCGATAGAGGCAATAGAGAGCATTGATATTAAAGGGAAAGTGATTGCTTCAGATACTGTGAAGGAGCACTTTTCGGTGAGGTAGTTAAAGCCTTGTTTTGCGGCCGAGTTTTACTTCTACAACCTATGGTTGTAAAAAGTCTCCCACAAATCGATTTACTGTTGAATAGATGAATGATATCTTTAACACATCAGATCTGAACGAATAAAACGTTGTTTGGCTATAGACAACATATGGGAGAGGCCAATGAAAATAGCTAATGGAATGGACTTTGTTAATGATGAGAGAGTTGTTGGTAAATGGGGATTTGTCGGATATATTGAAGATCCAGAAGCAAAAACATTAGACAACTTACTAAATGGGAATATTGGATATAAGGAAATATATTTTTTGCCAGACGGTGAACCATATTGGATTTTTGAAGGCTGGACCAAAGGATATTTAACCATATATCTAGGCGGAGATGATCCAATATATACATACAAATACGTGATAAGGTGCATCGACTGCAAAGATTATCTCTTTTTTCATAAGGAAGATCACACAGAAGTGTTTATAAAAGAAGATAGCAAGGTATATAGCAAAGAAACCTTGGGGAAGCATGACAATATTGACTATCCTTTTGTTGAAGATGAAAGTGTGCATGGGAAATGGAATTCTGTAGGGTATGTAGGGAATATTGAAGATTTTATCCCAGGGCCAGAGGATACTGAGTACTATCTGAAATCTATGGAATTTAAAGATGAAGGCTGCCTGGTTCAACAATATATGGATGAAGTTTGGAACGAAAAATGGACAAATGGGCTTGTTATTTCTTTACATAGAACAACGGCAGCACCATACATAATAAAAGAAATTAATGGTGAAAAGTATATGTTTATGGAGTGGAGAATGGGTAATTACATTTATGGAGGCTGTAAGCCAGATTACTACGTATTCAAAAAAGAGGAAGGAGCACTTCTATGACTATAGGTGAAAAAATAAGAGTATTAAGACGTGACAAGAACATGTCTCAAAGTGAACTGGCAAAGGTTCTTGGAGTTACCAACCAAGCAATCAGTAAGTGGGAAAAAGATATCTCAAATCCGGATATATCACTTTTGCCGGATCTGGCTGCATGCTTCGGAGTGGCAATTGATGACCTCTTTGAGTATTCAAAGGAAAAGCAGTATGAAAAGATTGAGAATACAATAGATCAGGCAAACGAGATCAGCACTACTCAGTTTGTGAACATGGAAAATTTCTTGATGGAAGAAATACAAAAGAATCCGGAGAATTACAGACCAATTAATCTGATTGCAAATCTCTATGAGGCCTGGGCAGATTTCATGGAGAGGAAGTCTTTTGTATATGCAAAGAGAGCAATAGAGCTTCAGCCCAATTCCAAAAAGGATATGACAATTGTAGCTCACGCTCTTCACAGTAAGCTATATGATTGGGATGTATGTAACCATAAGCAGTCTATAGATTACTGGAAATCAATCATCAAGGCTGAGCCCAAGAACGTTAGGGCTTATCTGTATCTTTTGGATGATCTCATGGACGCCGGGCGCCTTCGTGAAGCAAAGGAAGTACTTGAAGAAGCAAGGACTGTTAGTGAAGACACTCTCTATGAAGCCTACGAGATTCAGATTGAAGAGTGCGAGCAGGGGTTTGAAGCAGTAATAGACAAGTATAGGGCTTTGGCAAAAAAGTACCCAAAAGACTGGAGAATATTGTTTAATGTAGCAAATCAGTTCTCTCATTATGAGCACTATGAGGAGGCAATCACATACTGGCTTAAGGGGCATGATGCGATGGAAAAGCCGCGTTATACAGATTTTTATGAGTCCACAGCTCAGTGCTATTTAAGGCTAGGCGACACAGAATCTGCCATCAAGTACTATAAGAAAAAGAAACAGCTCCTTAAGACCGAATGGGGTGTAAAATATGGCAGAGAACTTGATGAGATTGATAAGACCATCGAGGAACTTAGCAAATAACATGAAGGAATATGTCGATGAATATAGGTAGATATGAGAATAGCAATGTTGCTGCCAAAATAAGAAATATTGTAGCGACAATACTGCGAGATGAACTTTTTGAGGATATAACAAGAATCTGCGAGCGTTATAGTGAAGAAGAGGATGATTTTCGCGAATATGATGTTTATAAGATCAGGTCAGCAAATGGCATAAAAATCTTGAAAAAAACATCTGAAAGGGAAGTGACAAATTATACAAACTATCTGCAGGAACATGGTTTTAAGGTTCCTGCTTTCTATGGAAGCTACAAAGATGAAACGGATATTTGGATTGTTATAGAAAGTATTGAGGGCGACGACCTTAGAGACATGACCAATGAGCTGGCAATAGCAGCTGCAGATAGCTTGTCAGAAATACAGAACACATTCTGGAACTGCTCTGACACAGAGCGCTTTGATGTTTACATTGAGCGGATTACAAGAAGATATTCATTTATAAAAGATGATCCGATTATTGGGAAGGCATATGCTCTTTTTCTTGAACGGCAAAGAACTTGCCCTAGAACACTGTCTAATGGTGATTTTATGGAGTTCAATGCAGTTACAGATAGAGGAATAGTTTAAATAGTAGATTGGGGCTTTGGTGGCATAATGCCATATTCACTGGATATAGCCAGGTTTATTGCACATGCAACTGAAGATAGAGCAACATTCCCATTTTACATGAATAATGAGCGGAAGAAGCTATTTGTGGATGGCGTGTATGAGAGACTTCATGAGAAACCTGATTATGAACAGTATATTCGAGATATCAAATTGGCAGTACTGAATGAATACGTCGAATTTGTAGAGGCTGATGAAGATGAGGATCATTGGTACTACGAGCATGCAAAAGAATTGGCGGAAGAACTTTTGGAACGATGAATGTTTATTCGCTTTTTCTGGTAATATAGGCTTTTTATGCGGCACAGAAAAAGCGCATCATCGATTAAATCCGAAAAAATAGAATAATCAAAGATACTATGCTATATTGGGCGTGTGCTTGCCAGTTAGTAAGTGCATGCCTTTTTTTACAAAAGCTATTGACCTTATACTTAACTATAATGTTAAAACTGTTTCAGAAGGAGATGCGAGGTATGACAATAAAGGAGTTTTCAAATCTGTGTGGATGTAATCCCCAGACGATACGGTATTACGATCGCATGAATCTGCTGAAACCGGTTAAGGTAGATGATTGGACTGGATATCGCTACTATGATGAAGATCAGGCTCTTGATTACGTAAAGATTAAGAACCTTCAGACTGCTGGGTTTACAATTGATGAAATAAAAGAGCTCCTTTGTGCCGATGATGAAACTATCTATGATGCCTTTTCCAAGAAAATCAATGAACAGGAAAAGCTGCTTCAAAGAATGATAGAAATCCGCCAGTCATATCAGCGCGAATTTACAATGATGAAAAACAAAATAATGGAACTTCATAAATCAATCAAAGGCTCTATGGAAAGCTATTCACCCGCTGAAGAGTTTGGTATTAACAGCAAGGAGTACGATGAAATCGTTAAAAACCTGGATTCATATTTTGATGAAATGCTTGAGAGCGAGGATTATTCTAAGTATGAAATACTAGATCATTCAGAGGAAACAGAGAAGAAAGCGGAACAGGATTTTAAGGATTGCTTATCCAATCCTGACTTGGAAACTGTCTATGAATGTCATGAATGGAAAAATGTTAAAGAGTTTTTTGGCGATATACCGGAACTTATAGATGGTAAAGAATATTTCTTTCTGCTTAAGCTGGAAGCTGAAAAAATAAATAACACAGCATTTGCCAATACGTTGCTTGGAATACTGTGCTTGAAGAACAAGAACAAAAAAATGAGCTTGAAATGTAATGTTATTCATTCTGACAATGATAAAAATCACTTCTGGATGTTAAAAAAGAAAAGTGATGGGGGAAAGTAAGATGGGGAACTATAATTTGGAAGCGCTTTATAATCAGGTAGCAGAAGCTATAGCAACATTGGACTTTGAGCGGATCTGGGAGGGATTCAAGCCACTAAAGTTTGCTCTCTATGACGATGAAAAGTGTTATTTTGACGGAGGATATGTAGAAAAAACAGTAGATTTTTGTGCGAATACTGCAATTGAATACCAGGGCGTTGTAATTGCCATATGGCATGTGCAGAACGAGCTTGATCTATCTGTGCTCACATCGAAGATTGTTCACGAAATGTTTCATGCATTTCAGGAAAAACAGGGCTGGAAATGCTTCCCAAATGAAAAAGAGGCGCCCTTTAAGTACAAATATCAAGAGGAAAACCTTTGCATAAAGTATCATGAAAGTAGATTATTGCTGAAATTGCTGGATTCTTTTGACAATGATACTTATAAAGAGCTTTTAGCTTGCAGAAAATATCGCAGCGAAAAGTACCCATATGAGTTTTCATATGAAAGCATGGGGGAGGCGATTGAAGGAACCGCTACCTATGTTGAATGGCAGACACTTAAGCAGTTGGACAAAAAGCAGGAAAAAGAATTTATAGATAATCTTCGCGATTTTTTGCTTAATCCTGAATGTTTTTTCCCGATAAGGATTACCGGATATTTTACCGGGCCACTGATGATAAATGCGATGGTTAATGCCGGAGATTTTTACTATGGCTCGGAAAATCGCCCTGTGATAATGAAGATTATAAAAGATGCAGAGCCTGGTGCTAGCGCATGCAAGGGAAATCCTGCTGATAACGATAAGGTCGCTGTGGCCTTATCAGCATATGTTGCCGAAACAAAGGGCATCATTGAAACAGCGGTAAATAATAATGATGTGGTTCTTGAAGGACCACTTGAACTTGTTAGCGTAAACATAGGCGATGCCAGGTACTATGATGGTTATCTTACATCCAGGGCTTTTCTTATGTATCGGGAAAATGGTGAAAAGAAGGCTATACATGACAGCTATGTTGTAAAAATGAAGGATGAAGACACTATAGAGAAAGTGTATAGGTGGATTCTTCACTGATTCTATGATGCGTAGAGTTGTAGAGAAGTGGTTGATGCTAAGCAAAGTTGGGGTGCATAACATGTGAAGATTTTGCTTAGATAGTGAAAAATATAGTAATTGCGAGTAAATCCTATTAATGATATTATTCTGTTATTCAAAAAAGGAGGACGATTCATGTATTTAGGTGCATACGTGATTCTTTACGGTGACAATTCTCTGAGATAATTAAACACTATTATTTTGGAGGAAAACTGAATGAAGAAATTATTATGCGGTCTTGATAAGAATCGTGGCTTTTATTTTGTTACTCTGTTTGTAGGAATCATTTTTTCTGGGTTAAGCGTCCTTGGGCCAACTGTTTCCGGAACTATGATCTCTGCATTTCTTGAAGATGCCGGTCGCGGCATGAATTATCTAATCCTTTACCTTGTGATAGGTCTTTTTCAAATAGCTTTTTGCCTGTTGGATTCATATATGGGCAAGATCTTTGCGCTCAAGCAAAAGAGACTTATGCGAGAGAGTGCTTTTAGATCGTTTTCAAAGAAAGATAGTGCTAGTAGGGAAAAGATATCTTCTTTTACATCTTTTATCAATAATGATATTCCTGCGGTTGTAGAGCAGTATTATGCCGGGATAATCGACATCATTAAGTGTGTTCTGATACTTTTACTTTCTGCTGTTTCTATGTTGTCAGTTCATTTCATTCTTGCGCTGATTGTGTTTGCAGCAAGTGCACTTATAGTGCTATGCCCGGGTGCAATACGTAAAAAAGGCGGAGCGGCCAGAAATGCATATTCAGAAGCGCTTGGGAGTTACAATACAGTGCTGCAGTCATTTCTGGAAGGACTACGAATTGTAAAATGTTATGGCTATTATTCAAGGGCAAATAGCATTCAGGAGAATAGTAATGGACTTGTTGCCGGTAAGGAACGTGGACTGGTAAATAGTCAAATGGCAGTACAAAGCATGTCGAGCTTTTTGCAGATTGGTAAGACTATTGTACTACTAGTGGTTGGGGCCATATTGATATCAAAAGGCCAGATGGATATTGGAGGTCTTTTGGTTGTGGTCCAGTTGGCACAGATGATTGCTGCTCCTGCTGAAGTTTTGGCGTATGTCATTCATGCAAAGAATGAATCTTTACCACTTTTGGAAAAATATAATGAAATAATAGATGATGGCAATGATGGTGATGGTGACGATTGTACTATCGGCGAGATAGAGCACATTACTGCGAAGGACGTTTCATATAGCGCAGATGGTCTGAATATCTTAAAAAGTATTTCTGCTACATTCGAAGCAGGGAAGAAATACCTTATTACAGGCGAAAGTGGCAGCGGAAAATCTACGCTGCTCAGGTTAATTTCACGGATCGGTGACCAGAATTATTCAGGGGAGATTACCTATAATGATACAGATGTAAAAAAGATTACTCCTGAGAATTACTATAAAAAAGTATGCCCGGTATTTCAGGAACCGTATCTTTTCCACGCTACATTAGAAGAGAATATACTTCTTGGAAGGGATATTCCTGAAACTGTATATAAGGAAACTATACGAAACCTGGGTCTAAAATATTTGCTTGATAGGTACGAAGGGCAGGAAATGACTCCAGAGATCATTGAGCAGATTTCAGGTGGTGAAAGACAGAGAGTTGCACTGGCAAGAGCTATGGTAGGAAAACCCGAAGTGTACCTACTTGATGAAGTAACATCTGCTTTGGATTCCGCTAATTCTGAGCTTGTAGAAACGGCATTGCTTAGAGAGAATGCTATGATCATTCATATCTGCCATAAGTCAAATTCAAAACTACTGGGGATGTATGATGGAGTAGTTCAGATACATGATGGGAAGGTGGTGTAGATAATACTCCATATATAATGAAAGCTTGAAAACTGTAGAATGGCATATTCGACTATGTTATCATAAGGCATGTGCTCTTAATTCAAAGGGCATGTGCCTTGTAATTAAGATATACCTTTGACGTAGAAATGTTGATAGCTGCCAAATATGGAATCAGAAATTATGAAGATAGAATTTGAAGAGTTGACCAGAAATAATTATGCGGAAGCATGTTATGTAAATAGAGAAGATATCCCAAATGATTTTGTCTCTGGTATAGATGAGATAAGGGAAATAACCGAATATGGAATTGCACATAATTGCATGGGGCATACCTATATTATTAAAGTAGACGGCGCCTGTTCGGGGTATATATTACTTGGCGAAGCACTCAGATGGGAAACTGATCCACCACAAATGCAGGAACAGCCTTTTTATAGATTGATGGGTTTTGTAATTGATAAGAACTATCGAAGCAAGGGCATTGGGGGAGAAGCTTTAGAAAAAGTAATTTCACAGATATATAAGGAATTCGGCATAAGGCCTATAGCCCTCGGATGCCATAAAGATAACTTTAGAGCAGAAGAGTTTTATAAAAAGCACAGCTTTATCAAAACGGAGTATATGGAAGGGAATGATTACTATTTCCTCAGGTATCCGAGCAAATATGACCATCTGGAGTGCAAGACTCTTTAAGAAAAATGAGAAATGAGGTTTTAGTAACGTGAGGAACGTAGTAACAGTAACATCGAACATTGAAAAATATGCTGCATTTGCATGTCATATTAACGATGACAGAGATTATTCGCAGCCACTCCTAGATTCAAATTTGATAGAGGATAAACTTGATAGGGCTATCCATAATACGGATGATCGTGTGCTTGCAG
>JAEEGH010017963.1_pt1 | contig 15000 bp, 8 predicted proteins | sample 9134181 | NCBI WGS metagenome assembly JAEEGH01 (sample SAMN16246544, study PRJNA631951) | gut metagenome | biome: gut microbiome; feature: rumen; material: DP-attached | host: Bos | place: Iran: Karaj | collected 2018-10 | reverse complement strand
GCCTCACTGAGCTGGAAGGCGGAGATCTCATTCAGCTCGATCACGCCGCTGGCATCATTGCTTACGGCGGCACACGCATGATACAGCTTTTCTTCGGTGCTGCCGATAAAATATTCTTTTCTGCCGCAGCTCATCCAGATGGTGTAGCGGCCAGGATCCAGCGGCCCGCAATAATCAACCAGCGTACCGGAATAACAGGAGAGCGACAATACAATGACCCGTCCGCGGATGGCGGCCAGTTTTTCCACAAATAACGTTTTATACAGTTCATCCGAGTTGTAGGCATCCTCGCTGTAATAGTCGGTTGTCCGGAAGAAATCATAGCATTCGGGTTCCCCGTGGGCTGCCATAATGATGTAGGTGATATCATCGTCATCAGCCAGCTGCGCCATTTTATCCAGCAGGATCCGGACATCGGGTCCGCTGGTCTCGGGGAATCCCGCCGCCGGATAAAAGACTGTATTGTCAGGCATCAGTTCGGTGAGCTTATATCCATATTTGGCATTGCGCCCGCCCCACAGAGGGCCGCGCAGAAGCAGACAGCGGCAGACCGTTCCTTCCGACGGCGTTTCCTCTGCTGCCTGTTCCGGCACAAAGACAGACGGCGGTGTAAAGGCCTGAACCTGTGCGGATGCCGGAGATGCCATCGCAGAGAGGCTGATCCACATTGCCGGACGCACAGCATGGCATTGCATCTGAAAAATATGGGTACAATCGGTTCCTTCCATGTTGATCATACGATCTGATTCGCGCGTCCATGAAAATGCCATATCCGCATACCCGTCTTTGCGGGCAGCATATGGCGTGTAATGCGCAATCCGTTCCTGTTTGGGCAGAAAGCGGTTGATCTCCGAATAGTTCAGCAGGAACAGCTTATCTTCGGTAGGCGGACATTCCCGGCCATTATCCGATGTTGTTACCAGAATTGCCTTTTGCTGGTCCGGGGCAAAGGCTTCGTCCAGAAATTCCGTGTTCAGCCAGGCGCGCAAGGTACATATATCCCATGTGGCGTCAACCCGGTACAGATCGTAAGGGCGGGTATCCAGCGCCTTGTCGCTGATCAACAGAGCATTGTCGCCCTGTATCTTCAATACGCGCCACTGAATGGGAGTGCTGTCCCGGGCATCTGAACCCTGATGCCAGCTGCCAAAGGTGATCATATCGCCGACTGCGGTATCGGCCTGCGCACAGACCGCAAGCAGGGACAGCAGGAATACTGCCAGGCAGCAGGCCAGCTTTTTTGTGATGCTCATCTCAACAACCTCCATTTCTGAATTCACTGCCCTGCCTCTCCAAAGCAGGGAGGATTATGATGCCATGCGTTTTCACCGGATTACCGTATGGCGGGAACCCGGTTCCGGACTTCTATGCCTATTATACAAAAAGAATGACAAATTTACAAAATTTAATTTCCATCGGTGGAAAGCAGGACCAGACGGATCCCGCGCGGCGGAAACCTGCGGAAAAGTTATCGCAAAAACCCAGTTTTCATGAAGGAAAAGAAAGCTTCCGAAGAGAATAAGAAAAGCAGTTTATCCATACAGTTTCATATAAAGGAGGTTTTTTCATGGAAAAGATCCAGGAAATGCTGACCGGTACAGCCGGAGGCATCGTCGGTGCAATTGTGACGCTGATTGTGGGAATTATCGTCATCAAGCTGGTGATGAAGGGCCTGCGGAAGCTGAAGAGCTTTGAGAAGCTGGACCAGACGATGACGCGGTTCATCCTGAACTTCATCAAATGGGTGCTGTATGTGCTGCTGATCATCGCCGTGATCGGAATGCTGGGCGTTCCCATGGCGGAAGTCATCGCGGTGCTGGCCTCTGCCGGCGTGGCGGTCGGCCTGGCCCTGCAGGGCGCGCTGAGCAACCTGGCGGGCGGTATCCTGCTGATGATCCTGCGGCCGTTCAAGGTCGGGGACTATGTGGAAGCAGGCGGCGCCAGCGGCTTCGTGCAGTCCATCAACCTGTTCTATACCGTGGTCCTGACCATTGACAACAAGCGCATCACCGTGCCGAACGGCAACCTGATGAACGCCAACGTGACGAACTATACGGCCGAAGACAAGCGCCGGGTGGACCTGGTGTTCTCCTGCGCCAAGAGCGAGAAGCCCGCTGAAATCCAGCAGTGCATCCTGGACGCCGTGGCCGGCAGCAAGTTTGCCCTGGCTGAGCCGGCGCCTTTCGCCCGCCTCAGCGGCGGCACCAACGAGGCGATGGAGTTTACCGTACGCGTATGGTGCAAGACGGAAGAGTACTGGGATCTGTATTTCGAGCTGAACCAGCTGATCGTGGAAGCCTTCGGGGAGAAGGGCGTCAAGGCGCCTGCGCTCCGCGTGCTGAACGAAAAGGCATAAGCAAGAGTAAACAAAAACGGAGGCGGGGAATGATTCCCCGCCTCCTTGCTTTTCTTATTTCAGATTCTTTACATACAGATGGTCCGATGAACCGCCGTAGTTTGTGATGTCCCGGACATAGGAATACCCGTACCGCTCATACAGGCCGGCGTATTCGGACGGGATATAGCTGCGGCTGAATCCCTGCACCCGGAGGTAATCATTGGCACAGGCAATGAGCTTTTCACAGACCCGCAGCCCGCGGTATTCCTCCGATACAAACAATGTGGAAACCCAGGGATAAATATCCGGCAGCGGATAATAATCCTCTTTCATCACGGATGCCATCCCGATGATCCGCCCGCCTTCCATGGCGGCGAACATGGTTTCCCAGCCGGAGAATTCCCAGTTCCGGATGAGGCTGGCTGTGTGGTCCTTCACTTCTGCCCAGGAGCAGTTTTCCACAAACGCGAGCAGCTGTTCCGCCAGGGGGGTTCCGCGGTCCACCTTCCGGACGGAAAAACCATCCAGCAGGCGCCATCCGAAATGCTTTTCCACGAGGGATACCGTTTCATCCACGGTGCGGCGGTCATCCCGCTCCAGCCAGAAGAATTCGCTGCCGCGGATATAGTTCCAGCGGTCAATGTTCAGCGAATACAGGGTTTCATTGCAGGTGGCCTTTGCTTTTTCATAGTCGGAGGCGCTGCGGAGGAAATCCCGGAAGGGCCGGTGATCCGGACGGCTGATGTAGGCGTCCACCAGGTCCTTCGGTTCTTTAATCAGGAAGGCGATCCGGGAAGGATCGGTGATCTTCGCCGCATCCTCCGCAATGAGGTGGATATCGCACAGGATGATCCGGTCCTGCGAAAGACGGACCAGGTCCATGAGGACAAAATCCAGCTGCTCCCGGCTGTTGCCCAGGAGCCAGTTTTTATACTCCTCCACGGTCCGGCCGAAGAACTCATCCGCGTCCCGGAAGGACCGGTTCATGTTCGGCTGGTGTTCCGGATCGGATTTCAGCTGGTGAATGGTAAACTGGTCATCAATCACATAAACAGGGATGCCGTACTTTTTGCCGAGGGCCCGGGTGATGGTGGTCTTTCCCGCACAGGGGGTACCGGAAATGAAATAAACGTTCTTTAAATACTCTTTGATTACGTTGTCCTGGAATATCATGGTGGTTTTCTCCTTATTCAATAGTTTTCAGTTTCGAACAGGCTCGAAGCATGAAACTATCAATAAGTTTCATGCCGTCAGATATTCCGCAGCTTCCGGAACATTAACATTTTCGTGTTCCTCCTTCCATCGGGGATAAACCCCGGACTGCCCGAAGGGCTTTTTTCATTATACAGGGACAGGCTGGAAAACACAACGGGGATCCGCCGGAACGGATGCCCGGATGTCCCGGTCTCCTCCGTGCGGCCCGCGCTTATTGACTTTCCATATCCGGTTGGATACAATTACCGCATATATGGCAACTGAAACATAACCCCTGCAACAGGGAGGAGACTGCAGCATGAAACATATGAAGGCATTCCGGCTGATCCTGATCCTGGCGGCAATCCTGCTTTGCCTGGCCGCGGCGCAGGCAGCGGCCGAAACAAATGAACGGCTGCTGCCCCTGGTTTCCATTGAGACCGCCGATCCGGGCGAGGGGACCCGCTTTGTGACAGAACCGGTGAAGGGCAACGTCTCCGCGGCGATCGCCACCTGGACGCCCGGATACATCATTCCCCCCGAACCCTATTACGTTGACTGCACCGTTTCCTATACCGAAACGGACGGGATCACTTCCGTGGACAGTATGAAAGCGCAGGTGAAGGTGCGTGGCAACTGGACCACCAGCTATGAGAAGAAACCCCTGCGGATCAAATTTGAGGAAAAGCAGTTCCTCGGCGGACTCAATGAAGGGAAGGAGTTCAAAAACTGGCTGCTGCTGGCTGAATACAAGGATCTTTCCATGCTGCGGAACAAGACGGCATTCGCCCTGGCGCGGGAAATCCTGGAAGATGACCTGTATTGCTCCGACTGCGAGCTGGTGGAGGTTGAGATCAACGGCCGGTACTGGGGCGTGTATCTCCTGGCGGAACAGCAGGAGGCCGCCAAGGGACGCGTGAACGTGCCGGAACCCAAGAAGGAAGAAACCGGGCCGTACACGGGATACCTGGTGGAGTTTGACGGATATTACAAGCTGGAGGACCGCCTCCACAGCTTTATCATCAATTACAACAATTACGCGCCGCTGATTCCGTATGACGGCACCCGGAACGCGATTCCCTTCACGCCGATCAGCACGGATCCCGCCCATCGGCAGGATCTGGTGGGATACACGATCAAGAGCGACGTCCGCTCCGAAGACCAGCGCATCGCGATCCGGAACTTTATTTCCAACGCATACAATATCATGTATTCCGCAGCCTATGAGGACAAGGCCCTGGAGATGGCCCCTGATTTCATGAGCACCGTACCGTCGTCAAAGACGCCCCGGGAAGCGGTTGAGGCGGTGGTTGACGTTCAGTCCCTGGCAGATATGTATATCCTGAGCGAGATCGTCTGTGATCCGGACGTTTACTTTTCCAGCTTTTTCATGAGCACCGACCTCAGCGGGGAAGGCGACGGGAAACTGCGCTTTGAAGCGCCCTGGGACTTTGATTCGGCAATGGGGAACCGCTACGTCATCGAGAACGGACGGGGATTCCATGCGGCCAATGTGGTGGACGACGTGGATCACCAGTACCATGCGATCAACCCATGGCTGACCGTGCTGATGCAGGAGGAATGGTTCACGGATATCATTGCCGGGAAGTGGACGGATCTCTATGACCGGGGAGTGTTCAGCGAAATCATTGAGGCAGTCCGTTCCGACAGCCGGAAATATGAAGCCGCGTTCACGCGGAATTACGAGCGCTGGAGCAATATGCGGGACAAGTCCCCGCTGGACTATGAACTGAACCGGGAAGCCTTTGCGTGCCGGTCGGAGGCGGAATCCGCGGAGCAGCTTGCGCGCTGGCTTGAAAAAAGGATTGATTTCCTGAACGGCGTATGGCATCGGTAAAAAACAGGCAATGAGCCCAATCAAAAGCGCCATGGCATTCTGACCGCCATGGCGCTTCTGCATGACCGAATAAAGAATCAGAGATCCAGCCCTTCAAAGCCCTGCCAGACATTCTTTCCGCTGTAGGTCATGGCCTTGGCTTCGCCGCGCAGGACCTTCAGCACGGAGAGGGCCAGGGTGTCCTGCTCCAGCTCGTGGGCGTAGACATGGACCGGCGCGATCCAGCCGCAGCGCTCGGTGATCTTTTCGGCGATATCATTGAAGCGCATGAGGCCGCCGGTGAGCACGATGGCGTCCACCTTGCCGCTGAGCACGGCACTCATGGCCCCGATGCTCTTGCAGACCTGGTAGATCATGGTGTTCCAGACCAGGACGGCTTTTTTGTCGCCCTGCTCGACCAGCGCGTGGATCGTATCGGAATTGGAGGTGCCGAACAGGCTGACAAAGCCGCCGGAACGGGAGCACATGCGCCGCACGTCGTCGATGGAATGCGCCTCGATATAGTCCAGCAGCTGCAGGACGGGAACGCTGCCGATGCGGGTGGGGGCAAAGGGACCTTCGCCGTCGGCACCCATGGTGCCGTCGATCATGCGGCCGCCGCTGTGCGCGCCGACGGTGACACCGCCATCGATATGGGCGGTGATCAGGTTGGCCTGCTCATAGGGGATGCCCATGGCCTCGGCATCCGCCTGCGCCACGGCCTTATGGTTGAGGAAATGGGAATGGGAAACGCGGTAGAGGCCGCGGATGCCCGTGAGGCGCGCATAGTCGCAGTACTCATCCACGTTGGTGGGATTGAGCGTGTAGGCGGGCTTGTGGTAGTTCTGGGAGAACTTCCAGGCCAGCATGACGCCCAGCTTGGCGGCGTGCTCGCTGCCGCCGACCGCCGCTTCGGTATCATCGTACAGCTTCTGGTCGATGATGGTGACGCCGCTGGGCTGGGTGCACGCGCTGCCGCCGCGGCCGACGAACACGTCGATTTCGGAAGGATCCATATTCTCTTCCTTCAGCATGTCCAGGATGACCTGGTAACGGAAGGGAACCTGGCCGTTGACATGGGAAAACTGCAGCAGGACCGGCGCGTCGTGGAACCGGCTTTTGCAGAAGACTTCCTTTTCGTTGACAAAGAGACTGATCTTGGTGGATGTGGAACCGGGATTGATGACGAGCAGTTTATATTCCATCTTGTGTTTCCAACCTCATCACAGCAGAATCAAAAAGACCGCTCATTGAATTCGACATGAGCGGCCTGAACCCTTTGAATAAATATTGTTTTTTGGCAGCGAGTTTTATTCTTCCGGGGTGAATTCCATGACTTCGCCGGATTCCTCCGCATCGTCTTCCGGGGACAGGGCGCCGCGGATGCCTTCCGTGACGCGGCGGAACTGCTCCACAGCCAGGGGATGCGCCTGCGATACAAAGGATTCCCGTTCCTCCAGGGCCGCATTTTCCAGGGCGGCGGCGGCCTCCGAAAGGGGAGCGGCCCCGATGGTGGCGGCAGCGCTCTTGAGGGCGTGAATCCTGATGCCGTAGTTTTTCCAGTCCTTCGCACGGACCAGGGCATCCATTTCGGCGGCTTTTTCGTCCGCATTGCGGACAAACTCCCGCAGGAGGCTCCGGTACAGCGCCGTGTCCTGCTGGCAGTAACGCAGGCCGGTTTCCGGATCGAGCCCGTCGAAGGAAAGGCTTTCCCGGAGATTCCGGCTTTCGTCATCCTCCGGGGTTTTGCCCGGACCGGTGCGGACCACCTTATCGGCGGGCAGGTAACGGAGGAGCACTTCCTCCAGCGCATCGCCGGAAACCGGCTTCGAGAGGTAATCCGTGAAGCCTTCGGCGGTATAGCGTTCCCTCGCCCCGACGATGGCATCCGCTGTGAGGCAGATGACAGGAGTGGAAGCATTGAGCCCGCCCTCCGCGGAACGGATGCGGCGGAAGGCATCGGTGCCGCTCATGCCGGGCATGCGCTGGTCCATGAGGATGAGGTCATAGGCGTTCTTTTCCGCCAGGTCCACGGCTTCCAGGCCGCTTTCGGCGGTATCGATCCGGATGCCGGTTTTCTGCAGCAGGCCGACGGCCACGGCGATGTTCATCCGGGTATCATCCACGATCAGGAGGCGGGCATCGGGCGCGCGGAAGGCCTCGTGGCCGGACTCACGGCCATCTTCTTCAGATTCCGCGCTGATGCGGAAATCGCCGATGGGCTCGGCGGAAACGATCCGCTGGGGAATGGTGACTGTAAAGGCGGAGCCTTCCCCGTAGACGCTTTCGACACGGATACTGCCGCCCATCATCTCCAGGAGGCTCCGGCTGATGGCCAGGCCGAGGCCGGTGCCCTCCACGGTGCTGTTCCGCTCCATATCCACCCGCTCAAACTTCTGGAACAGCTTTTCCTGGTCTTCCTTCCGGATGCCGATGCCGGTATCCCGGACGGTGATCTCCAGTGTAAGGTATTCGCCGGCGGAGAAGGTATCCTCCAGGCTGCGGATGGTCATCCGGACGGAGCCGTGCTCCGTATACTTGATGGCGTTGCTGACCAGGTTGATGATGACCTGGCGGACGCGGTAGACGTCGCCGTAGAGGGAATCCGGGATGGACTCGTCCACCTCCACCTCCCATCCCAGGCCTTTTTCCCGGGCACGGAATGCGAACATGTTGCTGATATCCCGGGCGAGGGAGCTCAGCTCATAGTTGTTTTCGGTAATGGTGAGCTTTCCCGCCTCGATGCGGGAGAAGTCCAGCACATCGTTGATGATATGCAGCAGGCTGCGGCCGGAGGAACGCATATCCATGCAGTATTCCCGGGTGCGCTTGCTGAGCCCTTTTTCCCGCAGGATCAGTTCGCAGAAGCCGAGGATGGAGTTCATCGGCGTACGGATTTCATGGCTCATGTTGGCAAGGAACTCGGACTTGGCACGGTTGGCCTGTTCGGCTGCCTGCCGCGCCTGCTCCTGCCGGAACTGCGCGCGCAGCACGTCGATCTGCACCAGGATGCAGATGATGACCTCCGCCAGGAAGATGAACGGCGCCCGCTGGAACACCAGCTCCGGGAACTGGTATCCGAACGCGCGGAGGGGACTCCACATATAGATACAGGTGGCAATAGCCACCAGGGCGGAGAAGATGCCGCCGTAGAACATGTTGAAACAGTAGAATGCCACCGGGGGAACCAGGAACAGGATAAAGAGGCTGGTGCCGCCGACCCCGCCGTAGACCACGAACACGCCGCAGTTGATTCCGTAGATGAACATGAGCAGGATGACGGCAAGCGGGATCAGCTTCGCGTGTTTTACGACATCCCGCCGGCAGTACAGCATGATGAGCATGGCGGCAGCCGCGCCGAGGGCCGTGAACAGGGAAAGGTATCCCATGAACTGGTTGGCACGGTGGAAATTGTCATATGTCAGGTAGAAACCGAAGACCACGCAGAAAGCGCAGGCCACGATGGCCCTGCGGAGGTTGACGTTTTTGAATTTCTGCCATTTGCCGGCGGCCTGGTTCTGAGACATTGGCTTCATCCTCACTCAAGACTGTTTCTTTTTCGGGGAATCCGCAAAGGGAAGGAAACCGGGGAAAACCGGGCTTCTGCTCCACTGGCAATATTCTATCATTAATGCGCGGAATAATCAAAAAATCTGCAGGGATATTCGTTTCCTGACCAAGGACAGTAAGCGAAAAGGGCTGCCTGCCGGCAGCCCTGAAGCGGTTTCAGAGATCAGTTGTTTTTGATGAGCCGCGTGGGAATCCTGATATCCCAGCCCCCGGCAATGGGGAGGGAATAATCATGGATTTCAGCAATGAGCGACGTCGCGTCCTCCAGGCCGTTCGCTGCAGTGAAAAAGAATTCATCCCATTCGGGCATGTTTGCTGTCATGTCGGTCTGAGGAATGGGGAGCTCTTCGCTTCCATAGCCCCAGCCCGCTTCGCGGAGAAGCTGGCGGTTTGCCTCCCCGCTGTCGAGAAGAACCCAGCAGGTATAGGGCGGATAGGTATAAATCCGGTCAGCACCTTCATAGGATTCATCATATCGCGGATCCCCTGTATGGTCCCTGAAAACCCGCATCGTGATCATATTGTGTTCCGGATAATGGAACTGGACATGCAGGACACCGTCCCGGATTCCGATACCGGACAGCCGGACATGTTCGGACAGCTGCACCTCCGCGCTGTTGTTCCAGTCCAGGACCTCGACTTCTCTGCCGTGCATGGCGTAGCCGGCGAGCGCCTTCATGTCTTCCGGGGCAGCGGTATACCGCGCACTGCTTCCATACTGCGCCAGCAGGGGGAACAGGTCCACTTCCAGATGGGTGTGGTCCCGCAGCCAGCCAATCTCCAGTTCCAGGTCTTCCATCTTTTCCAGTTCGCCTTCCTGCAGCTCCCGGGTCCAGGTACAGACCAGCTGTTTCCGTTCCGGATCAAAACGCCTTTCCACATATTCATCGATCATACGGATTTCGGCTTCGGTGATCTCACTGATCCGGTCACCCTCCAGATCCTCGAGTGTGAATTCCACGGTGAGGACGTTATCCCGGACAGAAGCGGATGACAGCGCCAGCCGGATGCCGTCCCTCTCACAGGACGTATGAGCCGGCATCAGGGTCGTTGCAGCTTCCGGCCAGAAATCATACAGCCAGGCGTTGACCGTTTCATTGGCGGCTGCAAGGGCGGTGACGATTCCCAGGGACAGCACCAGGACGAAAACAACGGCCAGCTTTGCAGAAAACCGCGGCCGATGCTTCGGGTCTGACGACAGGCCGATGAGTTTCCCGTCCACCCTTTCACTGAAGCCTTCGGGAGGATCCGGCAGATTCTTTTGCATGGCGGTTTTCAGTCTTTCTTCAATCACAGCATTTCCCCTCCTTTTCCATTTCCTCACGGAGCCTTTTCAGGAGTGTATTGAGGCGTGAAGCTACGGTCCCGCGCGGGATATGGAGAACGGATGCGATGTCCGCTTCACGAAGGTTTTCCTGGTACCTGAGCACCAGGAGCAGCTGGTCCTTTTCCTTCATACCGGAAAGATAACCGGTGACCGGATCGCCGGAATCGGCAACCGCCAGGATTTCCCGGTACGGCTCCAGCGGTTCCGTGCGCTTCCGTTTTCGCAACTGGTTTTTGGCTGCATTGATGGTACAGCGGACCAGGTAGGCCGGCAGGGCATCCACGCTGCGGATATGTCCCAGGCGGGCCCATGCAGTCTCCAGGGCATCAGATACAGCGTCTTCCGCGTCATGAGCAGAGTGCAGGTAGCCCAGCGCGATCCGGTACATCTGGTTCTTTCGATCCCTTACCGTACGAATGAAGACCTGCTCTTTTTCATTGTCCATCGTCTGATCCCTCCTCCAGGTTCCGGATACATTATATAGATGCGGCAGGGCAGCTGTTTTGTTCATTTATAGAAAAACTTTTTGATTGATTTCCGGAATAACCCTGTCATTCTATCACAGATGCCCGGAAACAGAAAATGATTCCCTGCGCACGACGGCGGGGCTTTATGATATACTCAGATCAATGCAAAACCCGGCCACGGGCAGAAAAAAGACAACGGGAACGGAAAAACGATGGGGAAGAAGATCCTGTTTGTCAATGCCTGTGTGAGGAAGGAGTCCCGGACAAAACGACATGCGGAAAAGCTGCCGGAGTAACTGGACGGCGCGGACGCGAAAGCAGTCCTGCGGAGAACGGAAGACAAAATCAGTTGCAGGTATGGCCATTAATTGGTATAATAATAGAAATACAAGACATTTCGCACATTTCACCGGATTCTGAATAATTTTGGAACTTTCACACAGGGAGCTGGAACATGAGGAGTTTTCGCTTAAAGCTGGTAAGCGTGATCGTGTTTGTCGTACTCGTGAGTACGGCACTGCTTTTCCTGATCAGCTACCAGAGGACCCGGAGCAGTATGTCCGTGCAGACGGAGGAGAACTTCCGAATTGTTGCGGACAAGTATTCCCGGGAGCTGACCTCATGGATCAATACCAACGCGACAATCCTGGACACGCTGGCAACCGAGTATACCATGAGCGGGATCTACGACGGGGGATACGAGGCATTCCACAAATCCCTGGCGGAAAACTATGAGCAGCTGAACAAGGACGGCACCATCTACGATATCTATTTTACATATCCGGATAATACGATGGCCTGCGCGTCGGACTTTGTGCCCGACGGGACGGTGGACTATGTGCATGACCGGGACTGGTTTACGGAGGCGGCACGGACGGGCGAACTGTTCTATTCTCCCGCCCCGTACCTGGATTCGGATTCGGGCAAGCCGATTGTGACGATTTCCCGGGGAATCTTCCGGGACAACACGCTGCAGGGCGTGCTGGCCGTGGACATTTTTGCGGACGTCCTGGTGAACATGATCCGGGAGGCCGACGTCGCGCCGGACAGCTACGCGTTCCTGGTGGACCGGAATATGGGGATGGTTGCCCATCCCAACGAGGCATATGCGTATGACGATACGCCGCACGGCGTGATGGAAGCGGACAGCGCACCCTATGCCGATGTGGTATCCCGGATCCGCTCCGGAGCCGGCGGAATGGTATACCTGAAGGACTATGACGGGATGAGGCGCGGGGTGACCGTTTCCCGGATGCCCAATACCGGCTGGTATGTCGGGATTGCCGTCAGCGAAGCTGAACTGAACCGCGATTTCGGCCTGGTGGTGCGGGGGTTCCTGATTGCCGGCCTGGTCGCGATCCTGATCGGCTGCGGCATCGCGGTGCTGCTGGCGCATGTGCTGGACAAGATGAGCACCCAGCAGCAGGAATATGAGGTAAAAGTAAAGGAACTGCGGAGCCAGGTGGCAGCGAGCACCCCGGTGCGCCTGCTGGAACGCCTGAATGAAAACGGGCCGGAGCATGCGGAGATCCCGCTGGACCTTCACCGCCAGGCAAGAATCCGGCGGCTGATCCCGATGACGCTGATCCTGGTGCTGATGATCCTGATGGTGGTTTATTCCACCCGGGCGATCAATGAGGTTTCCGTGGCCAATATCCGTGAGGTAGGCCGGGACCGGATTTCCGCCGCGGCGGCGGAGCTGGAGAACTACCTGCGGGTCGGAAAGGCCACGCTGTGGGTGACAGCCGATACGGTGGACCACATGGCGCACAGCGGATCGACCACCCAGGAGATCCTGGATTACCTGATTGTGGAAACGGACACCCAGAAGGAACAGTTTGACGTGAACATCAACGGCCTGTACGGCTATGTGATGGGCGAATACCTGGACGGCCTGCAGTGGGTGCCGCCGGACAATTACGACCCGACCCGCCGGGACTGGTACGAAGCCGCGCTGAAGGCCGGAGGCGAGGCGACCATCGTTGCGCCGTATGTGGACGCGCAGACGGGCTCCGTGATCATCTCCATCAGCCGGATGCTCTCCAACGGAACGGATGTGCTTTCCATTGACATGATGATGGATTACATCCAGGACGTTGTTTCCGGGCTGCAGATCAAGGGCAAGGGCTACAGCTTTATCGTGGACGGGAACGGTATGGTGATCGCCCACCGGGACCGGGACATGATCGGCCGGCACATGACGGAAGGGGAAGAACGGCTGGAGCTGTTTGACCGGATCCGGCAGGAGCAGGACGGATATTTTGAGATCGCAACGGACGATGGCGCACGCACGGTGTTCGTGCGCGAGATTATGGACCAGTGGTACCTGGCGATCGTGATCAGCAGCGATGAACTGCTGGGCGACGTTACACGGCAGCTGGTCATCAACATCCTGATCTGTACGGTGACCTTCGCGCTGATCGCGATCTTCTTCCTGATCAGCCGCAGGACCGAGAACAATTATTCCCGCCGCATTGAGGAAATGCGGGCGGAGGAGCAGAAGCAGGCCTACGAGGCGAAGGCGCTCAAACTGGGCAAGGAGGCCGCGGATCGAGCCAACCAGGCCAAGAGCGACTTCCTGGCCAACATGTCGCACGAGATCCGGACACCCATCAACGCCGTACTCGGCATGAACGAGATGATCCTGCGGGAGACTGATGCCGCGCAGGGAGACCAGAGCACGGAACGCTGGCTGGAATCCTTCGGGAACATCCGCAACTACGCGGGGAATATCGGCAGCGCCGGAAACAACCTGCTTTCCATTATCAACAGCGTGCTGGACTTCTCCAAGATTGAAGCGGGCCGGATGGAGATTACGGAAGAGGAATACAGCCTGACCTCCCTGCTGAACGACGCGTGCAACCTGGTTTACTTCCGTGCGCGGAACAAGGGACTGGATTTCCTTGTGGATGTGGAGGAAACCATTCCGGACCGGCTGATCGGCGACAAGATCCATGTGCAGCAGATTATCACCAACCTGCTGAGCAACGCGGTGAAGTATACGGAGCAGGGCTCCATCCGCCTGGCGGTACGGGCAGAGGCAGGCCCCCGAAAGACCGGGACCAAGACCACGCTGGTGATCAGGGTAAAGGATACCGGCATCGGCATCCACCAGGAGGACATCGACCGGCTGTTTGAGAAATTCCAGCGGATGGACCTGGAGAAGACCGGCACGGTGGAGGGCACGGGCCTCGGACTCGCGATTACGCAGAAGCTGCTGAGCATGATGCACGGCGATATCCATGTGGAAAGCGCCTACGGGGAAGGCTCGGAATTTACGGTGCGGATTCCCCAGCGGATCGCGGGAGGCGGGCCGGTGGGCGAGTTCCGGATGTCCTTTGTGAATGACTTTACCGCGTCCCAGCCTTACAGCGCGGCCTTCCGGGCGCCCAAGGCGCAGATCCTGATTGTGGACGACACGCGCATGAACCTGACGGTGGCCATCGGCCTGCTGAGCAAGACGCGGATGAAGATCGACACGGCAACCAGCGGGGAGGGCGCCCTGGAGATGACCCGGTCCGCGGCATACGACCTGATCCTGATGGACCAGCGCATGCCGGGAATGGACGGCCTGGAGACCATGCGCAGGATCCGGGAGCAGGAGAACGGGCTGAACCGGGAGACCCCCGTGATCTGCATGACGGCGGACGCCGTGCAGGGCGCACGGGAACGCTACCTGGCGGAAGGCTTTACGGACTATATTTCCAAGCCGATTGACAGCAAGGAGCTGGAGCTGATGCTGAAGAAATACCTGCCTCCGGCCAAGGTGGAGGGCAGCGGGGAAGCTGCTCCGGCCGGCGGGGAGGCTGCCGGCGCGCCGGACGGCCTGAAATGGCTGCGGGAAGCCGGGGTGAAGACGGAAGACGGCATGCGCTACTGCCAGGGAGATGAGGGGCTGTACCGGACCATCCTGGGAGAATACCTGCAGGGGGCGGAGGCGCACATGGCGGATCTCCGGAAATACTATGAAGCCGGGGACTGGAAGAACTACGGCATCCAGGTGCACACGCTGAAGAGCACATCCCGGACCATCGGCGCGGAATCACTTTCCGCGATGGCCGCGGAGCTGGAAAAGGCCAGCAACCGGGAGGATGAGGAGGTTATCCGCCGGATGCACGGGATTATGATGCAGGAATACCTGGGATTTACGGGAATCCTGGCAAGGCACATGCCGGAAGTCCGGAAGGAACCGGAAGCAGACGGCATCCTGGAATTCCTGCCGGAGTAATCCGGAAGGAAAAAGAAAAAGGACATGCTCCTTTCACAG
>JAEEGH010017959.1_pt1 | contig 15003 bp, 38 predicted proteins | sample 9134181 | NCBI WGS metagenome assembly JAEEGH01 (sample SAMN16246544, study PRJNA631951) | gut metagenome | biome: gut microbiome; feature: rumen; material: DP-attached | host: Bos | place: Iran: Karaj | collected 2018-10 | reverse complement strand
AAAACCCCATTTTAGAGTACACAAACCCCATTTTAGAGTACAAATTTTTCTAAAAACCCCATTTTAGAGTACACAAACCCCATTTTAGAGTACAAATTCTTATATTTTAGTCGTTTTTGATAAAATCATTAAAAAATGACTCTAAAAACCCCATTTTAGAGTACACAAAACCCCATTTGAGAGTACACAAAACCCCATTTTAGAGTACAAATTTTTCCAGCTATTCAGCTACCAGAGCTGATATACCCCATTCGTATAAGAGTATATAAGAGATATATAAGAATATTTATATATAAGAGATATATAAGAGGGATTACCGTGCATAACCCAGATAAAAATTTTGTAAAACAAAAGTTTTACTATTTTTAAATCGGTTAAAAGTAGATAAAATAATTATAAGTTTTAACATCTGAATAAAATCGATTTGTACACAATTTAAACGGCGAATATCGAACGATAATATAAGTACAGGATAAATTACCCATTGATATAATCCAGAACATCTTAGAATTGATTTAAACCCACATTGTGATTTTTTTCACAAATGATTAACGGAATCCTAAATTCGAGTACAATTTTCCTATTTTTGAGTACATTTATTTCATATTTTCCTAAATTCGAGTACATAATTCCTATTTTTGAGTACAAATATCTTGACATTTGTTAAATTGTGTTATAAAATGTGAAGTAACTATTTAACAGAATGGAATATTTGTATATGAAGAATGTAGATATATACACTGATGGTTGCTGTAAGGGCAACCCCGGACCCGGCGGATGGGGAGCAATTCTTATTTACAAACAGCATATATCCGAAATATCTGGTGGCTGTAAGAATACAACGAATAACCAGATGGAAATAACAGGAGTCATAGAAGCTGTAAAACTGTTGAAAGAACCATGCAATCTTACAATCCATACTGACAGTCAGTATGTCGTGAACTCATTCGAGAAAGGCTGGCTTGCAAAGTGGGAAAGTCAGAATTTTAAATCTGGTGGTTTTGACAGACCGAATACTAATCTCTGGCGTGAACTTTTAAAACTGTTGAAACCGCATACATACAAATTCGTATGGGTTCGTGGACACAACGGAGATAAATATAACGAACGCTGTGACAGGCTTGCTAATGAGGCTGTCCAGATGTTTATACTGGAGACTATTTGATATGTTTCTTGATTTTGATGAAAACACGAAACAGATATTGATTAAGGAAGAAAGCCCTTATGAAAGTCTGATTACATTACAGGAAAGCACGGGCTATCGTCTGTGTTTCAGTTTACGCAAGGGAATCTACAGGGTTCCGTATATTGCGTTTCCTATCGTGTCCAAGATTATAAAGGCGAACAATTATCAGATGCACATATCTGACAAGCTGAAACAGTTTCACAGAAGCTTTGTTGCCAACAGAAAATATCTTTCAATGCTGAAAGAACAGAACTATTCGGATATACAGGGCTGTGAAGAGATTGCCCTTTTTATAAGGGAACAGGAAGAACTTATACGCAAGAAGTGCAAGAGTTTCAACGGCTTCTATGGTAATCAGATAGATTCAATCATATACGGAATCATCGGTAAACGTGTCGTAATCGCAAATGACATAGGTACTGGAAAGACGCTTGTTTCGATTATGATAGCAAAATATCTGATGGCTCATGGTGCCGGCCGGTGCATAATAATGCTACCTGCATCGCTTTCACTTAATTTTTACAACGATTACTGCAAGTTCTTCGATGATGGACAGATGATGAGAATTGGTACAGAATCCGCAAGCAGACGACAGGATTTGTACCAGATGTTCAAGACCTGCAAACGTCTGAAATTTTTGATAACTAATTATGAAAAGTGCCGCAACGACTACAAGCTTCTTGAAGAACAGAACTTCGATATAGTCATAGTTGACGAGTTTCACAAGATGAAGAACTTCAAGGATGCACAGATGTCAAAGAACTTCTTTAATCTGGTGCAGACCGTATGGAAACCGTCTTATGTATATCCTATGTCTGGAACACCGATTGAAAACAGACTGTTTGATATTTACCCTGTATTCAAGCTTATTGATGATGGAATGATTCTTGGTGGAGAACGGTTCTTTGAGTGTAATTTTGTCGAATATCAGACAAGATGTTTCAGAATACCAACAAGATTCGGCGTAAAGGTTGTGGAAAAGCAGATACCAGTTGGGTTCAAGAATCATAAGTATGTCAAATCCCTGATTGCTCCATATGTAATCAGAAAGAAACTGGATTTGCCGGCCGGTCTTTACAGGCATGATGTTATGATAGACCCAGACAAGAAATTCATGGCTGAATACGAAAGAGTCAAGTTTTCGTACGAAGAGGGTACGAAGAGGTACCACGCTGTACGACAATTCCTGTGTGATACTTCAAGAGAGGGTTATGATGATAATCCGAAGTTTGAATATCTTGAAAACATTGTATCACAGACAAGTTCAAAGGTTGTTATTTTCAGTTTCTATAAATGTTCTATCCATGCGATAGAAAAATGGCTTGTTGAACACGGTTACAAGTGTATCACTTGTATGGGTGGTGATGGAACCGATGCTTTTGATGTAATCAGAAGATTCAAGGATGACCCAGATATGAAGTGTCTTATTACGACTGATAAAATCAATTACGGTCACAATATACAGTTTGCCAAGATTGTAATTGAATGGGAAAAGCCGATAAAACCGACTACATCTATGCAGAGAATAGGAAGATGTTACAGGTCTGGTCAGAATGATGATGTTCACGCATACAGCTTTACTACGCTTGGAACCGTTGAACAGACTATACATGAACAGTTGGAACTCAAGAAAGATGTAATCGAAAAGGTTATAGAATCATTATCAGATGGCAGTTCTGATACTGCTCTGGATTTGATTGTGAAAGATATTGAAAAGAAAGTTGTAGACAGTTTGAAATGATTAGAAAAGTTACAAATGAAAATGTGAATAAAGTGATGGAAATGTGTTTTAAAAAGTTTAAAAAGATGGAAACCTGTAATGTTCCAGATGACCCAGATAAAGGTAAATATACATTAACACCTAGAATCTTTGGTACATCGGCTTTTGAACAATTTAATGACCCTCGTAATAAAGAATATAATCCAGCAGATGATGACGACCGCTTTTGGGATTGTAATGTAATGAGATATAAGGCTGTTCCATTTTGTATGGAACTTGTACCATATATGTTGCAGATATTCTCATATCCGAGAGATATACGTATATTTAAAAAAGGTGCTTTTGCGTGGTTCAGATATAAATATGGTGATACAACACCAGAATGGCTAAAGAAAGAAAGGTTGTTGAAAGTTTGAAATGAATGATAAAGATAAGATAAACTGTATCAAAAGTATAATGTTCAAGCTTGTGTTTGGTAAAGTCCATCAGATTAGTAATGCCGATGATGCCTATATCGAACATGAGATACGATTAACGCAAGATGAATACAGAGTTGCATACTCTTGTTTCGGTATGATACTTCAGCTTTTGCAACCGAATACAAATATGGAGTTAAATCTATTGAAGGATTTTGAGCATATTGCAAAAGAAAACTGGAATAAAGAAAGGAAATGATAAATAATGGTTAAAGAAGTTGTAACGACAAAATATAAGCTTATTTGTGATTATTGTGGTAAGGAATACTCTACTTTTGGAGAAACGGAATTTGATTACGAAGAAGACCTGTTTGAATCTGCACATAGTAATGGATGGAAAACAACAATAAACGGGAAATATCATATTTGTGACGAATGTTTTTCTAATAGAAAGGAGCAGAAACGAAAATGACATTTCAGTTTGAGATTGTTCAATGTGATTGCTGTGGAAAATTATTAACAGAAAAAGACGGTTGTACACCCAAAGTTTTTGTTAATTGTTCCGAAAATAAATTGCGACAAACATTGCGTAAAAATGGCTGGTCTGTTGATTTGGGTTTTACAAAATGTCCGAAATGTCAGAAAGTGTGAGAAGTTATGATTAAGATTGTAAAGTGGTATAAGATGGTTTGTAACAAGTGTAAACTGGAATTAGCTAATCCGACATGGGGTTCTATTAATAATGAGTTTGCAACAAAAGAAGAACTTGAAACACAACGTAAGAATTACTGTTGGATTACGAGAAAAATTGAATGTGATTCTACAGAAAATAAATATCCGTTTACGACAAAGAAAGTGACAGAATATCTACATTATTGTCCAGTATGTGCTTATGAATTGGGCTTGATAAAAAAGATACCAGACAAGTATATGGATATGATAAAACGTTCTTCTTTGTGTGATACGCTTATGCGAAGGATTAAACGTATAGAAAGGAATAAGTGTAAATAATATGCCAACGCTGTATATATATGCTGAAATTTGTGGATTTTTAAAAGATAAATTTGAAAGCATTATTGAACGGTTTGAAATTAAGATGGAACCGGGTAAATTAGAAGATATTATTACGATTAAAATTAAGAAATAGTAAATGGAGAAATTTTATGAGCAAATACAGAAGAACAATGAAATATAGAGATTTTATTAAATTGTTTCCAGATAAGTATTCCTGTTGTTACAATATTGAATGTATTAGAACACATAAACATCGTTGTGATGTTTTGTACAATAAAAATGAACGTCTTAAATATATTGAATCTTTGTGAGGTAATTAAAAATGAAAAGTGCTAGAGATTTGAAATTTAAGAAAAAACCAACCGAAAAGCAGATGGATTTGATTCGAGAAATTGAAGAATATTGTGGTGTAGATTTTAATGGTGAAACCCGTGATGAAGCATCGGATTTCATAGATGAATGGATTCTGGAATTACAGGATAGAAAAGCAGATGAAAGAAAATTCTTCAGAGATAACTGATACATTCTATAATATACGCTGTATCGTCTGTGGAAAAGAAATTGAGCAGAAAGATAAGTGGCAGACAAAGGCTCATCTTATCAGACGATTCTGTTCCAGAAAGTGTTATGCTGAATACAGGAGAATACATAAAAATGGTTTATATATTTCATAAAATACCAGAATGGTGTCAGTTATTATTATTGGATTTCACAAATAAATTAAATCGGGTTATGGAAAACGATAATTTTTGTTTTTCTGAAAAAGAATATGAGATAAATAAACTGATTCTTGAATTGCGTGATGGGATTGCCGATGTTCGTGAAGATTTCGATTTAAGACCTAATACTAGAAAAGCAGAAATCTGGTCAGAAGTAACAAAGAAGTATAACCCATTCACAGAAAAATCATATTTGAAAGTGACTGTACCAGAATGGGTCGAACGTCTTTTGTGGGCGATGAAAGGCATTGATGTTCCAGAAATAGGAGAATAAAGAAATGAAACTGCTTATAGATATTCCATCTGAATTTGGATTAGATTTCATTAATAATAGATTTGAAGATTGTTTTCAACGGCTTTTGCATGATACAAAAGATAGGCTTGATAAGCATGATACATTACTTGCAGGTAGATATGAGACAGAAACACTTGAAATGTTTATAAAAGCTTTTAAAAATGCTACACAAGTGCAAATATACGAACCTACTGACAGAGATATAAAAATTCCAGAAGAACTTTTAAATAAAATAAGAAAACAATATTGACATAATTTAAGTATATATGATATACTAAGATATACTTAAATTATGGAGGCTTTAATTGAGTAAATGGAGAACTTGTTTTAAAACCTATATTAATAACCGTTTGAAAAGTAAATTTGGTCATACTATAGATATAGATGACGAAACAAATGTAAAACTTGTGGAAGATATTATTAAGAAAACACTTAGTAATATTTCTTATAGTAAATATGTCAATTATGTTGAACGTACTATTTATGATGGTTTTGATTTAATGTCAAGACCATTTCCAGAAGGTTGTTTTGAATATTATATCAGATACAAGAATAATGTAAGTCAGCATATAAGCATTAAAAGTTATCAAGATATACTGAATCTTCCAGATACGTTGACAGTAATGATATATAAATTTGTCAGACAGAATCGTAACGGTTGTAAGAACGGTATGAATCATTATCCGAATAATTGGTATATCAGACCAAGTGAATGTATAAAAGTTCATAACGCATTAAAACAATGTACTGCTGAATATCGACAGAGAATTATAAGTAGTTTTGATTGGAGGCTTTAAATTGAAACCAGTAATTAAATTTGTTTCGTTTGATGGTGAATACCCATGTCGGTGTTCTGGGAATCTTGTAATAACTGTAAATGGTATTCAGCGTAATCTTGGCGATATTCTCTGTAGCGGTGGTTCTTGTTATAACATGGAAACACGAAATTATGAAGCAATAGAAGGCGACTGGTATATCAATGAAGAAGATTTACCAAAAGATTTAAGACAATATAAAGACGAAATAGAAAAGATTGCAAATGAGAATACAATACACGGCTGTTGTGGAGGGTGCATATGAGTATAAATAAAATGTATGTAGTTATTTGTGATAAATGTGGCAGATGTTTATCACCACTGGATTACGAATATGGATTCCGAACACTTTCCGAGATGAGGAGTATTGCTGAACTTGCTGGGTGGTCTGTTCATAAAGCAGGCGTTCTTTGTTTTGAGTGTATGCGAAAGGAAAAATAATGAAAGAATTGATTGGAAAAATAACAAAATTATGTCAAGGTAATCCCGGTGCATTGACTATATTGAAAAGACTACTTACCAATACAGAATGTATAGATATTCTTGAACGATATAATATATGTGGTTCTGATATATGGCAGTTATACAAGGATTGCTGTCATGAAAATATAGATTTAATGACAGATGTATTGAATAATTTACCATCTGAAAACATTAAGTATCATATCAATCACGGTCATCGTGGTATTGAATATGACAAGAATATCAGAAACGGTAATGTTGATGACTGGATTGTATTAGCATTGAATGATTTCAAGGAATATAACATATATGGTCGAATGGAACTTGAGAACTTTGGCGTATATCCAGCACAGCCACCAGAATTAGTTGGTTCATATTATTCTATATGGATTAAGACTAGAAATAATAAGAAATTACGTTTTACTCATACTCTTGAGCAGATAACGGATACTAAATTGAATATTTATATACAGTATCTCTTGGAAGAAACAGAAAAGTTTTGTAAATACAATTCTTTAAGAGATACGATGAAACTGGATGAAGCCATTGAACATTGCAGAGAGATTGCAAATCAATGCGAAATAAATAATAAAGATAGAATCTCTGCTGGTTTTATTGATACCTGTTGTAAAGACCATTTACAGCTAATGGAATGGCTGATGGAACTCAAGAAGTATAAGATGAAATATGGAGAACTTGAATAATGGGAATTGATGTAGAAAAAAGTTTGAATGATTTGTACAATTATCAGCAACAAAATATATCACGATATTATGAATTGAAACATTATATAATGTTTGTTGAAGCTGTTGCTTTTATTGTTTTGTGGATAGCAATATTTGCGTTTATTAATGCTTTGGATGCAAAAAATAAAATTGAAGAACATCTTAAAGAATGTCATTCTGAAACAGTTGTTGAGAAAGGGAAATAATATGCAAGAAATTAAGATGTATAAATGTGATTTCTGTGATTACCAGACCGATGATGAGCGTGAATGTAAAAAGCATGAATATGAAGAACATGACAGTTGGGCTATTCACTGTGTAAAGTCATTAAGAGATTATTGTACAGTGAAACGCAGAAACAACACATGTTCAAAATGTCAGTTCTTTGTGAACTGTAGATGTTATTTGGAATCACAAATACCTGAAGACTGGAAAATGTTTATGGATTTTGTAAAATGACAAAAGAAGAATTTGAAAAAATGGCTAACAAGATACTGGATATGCGGTTCAACAATGGTCATTGCCGAATATCTATGTATGTAGATGAAAAGAATCATGCAGTATTCTCTTGGAATAAGATAACATCGATTGACAATCAGTTCAGCAAGTTAGAAATAGAAGAATACTGCAAAAATGTGAATAGATGTGTAATCGCCGCAGACACACTAAGTCAGGTATGGCGATTGATTGGAGATAAGAAATGACATTTGTTGATACAATTAAAAGTGTATTACAAAAGCTTACATCTTCTTTACCATATTCGATAAATACATGTGGTAATAATGAAACATTATATGTTTTACAACGATTTACAAAAGAAGAAATTCGCATAATTTATATGTGTTGTTATCAGATGATGAAGATGATTGACCATAAAGCAGAGATAGAACCAAATATACATATAACGATTATTGATGGAGATAAGAAATGAGTTGTTTACAACATGATTTACATGAGAAAGAAGAGATGGAAGAATCATATCAACGGATTCAAAAAGCTAAAACTGCCGCATTGCCAGAATTGATTCAAATACAAAATGATTTTATAGACGGTAAGATAAATTTACTTGAAGCAATGAAACATGGTTATTTTGCTATTCTGAAAAAAGAGGCAGAACTTTTAGAAGGTGAATTGGAAAAGAATCAGAACAGACCAGAAGTTAAAGCGTTCTTTGAAAAGATAAGAAAGGAAAATAAAAATGGTTCAACCAGCATATGTGAGTGAAAAATACGAACCTTGCTATATGGAAGATATATACCATTGTGAACAGCAGATACGCTCGATTGTTCCTATAAAAGACGAATTAATAAAAGATTATCCAGATGCTATAAACAAATATGACAAGCAATGGATAATAGATGCACTAAGGTTTTATGTCTATTATGTCCATTCCATTTATTTTTCATAATATTCTATAATATTTTCGATTGAACATTTGAAATGGGAACATAATTTATCAATAAGGGAAAGAGAAACAAATTCGTTTTTAGATAACTTTGCTAGAGTTCTCGAACTACAACCAGTTATCTTCATAATATCGGTTTTATTCAAATTATTGTCTATTAATAGACGGAACAATGGTTTATATGTAATCATTTAAATACCTCCTAATTTAATTATAACATATTTTTTATAAAATTAAAAGAAAAATGTAAAAATATATAAATTATATTTACATTTATAAAATATTATGTTATAATAAAGAAAATTGGAGGTCATAATGTTAGTTGCATATAAATATAGACTATACCCAAATAAGGAACAGAGAATATATTTCTCTAAATGTTTTGGGTGTAGTCGTTTTATATACAATAAAATGTTATCTGACAAGATTGAATATTATAAAGTCAATAAGAAAACATTGAATAATACTCCAGCTCAGTATAAGAAAGAATTTGAATGGCTTAAAGAGGTTGATAGTCTAGCTTTAGCAAATGCTCAGTTGAATCTGAATCAAGCTTTTTCCAATTTTTTCAAAAGACCTGAAGCAGGCTATCCTAAATTCAAAAGTAGGAAGAATAATCATTTTTCATATACTACAAACAACCAGACTGGAAATATCAGAATCGAAGGAAAAAACATTAAATTACCTAAGATTGGTCTAGTTAAATTGAAACAGCATAGAAATTTTATAGGAACAATTAAATCTGTTACAGTAACGCAAGAACCAAGTTTTGAATACTATGTTTCTATTTTGGTTGAAACTGAATTAGATTCTAAGCCTAATACTGGAGCAGTTGTAGGAATCGATTTAGGAATCAAAGAATTTGCTGTAACCTCTGATGGAATTAAAATAGATAATCCAAAATTTCTAAGAGAATCTGAAAAGAGATTAGCTAAGAAACAGAAAGAATTATCTAGGAAAGTTAAAGGAAGTAATAACAGAAGAAAAGCCAGAATTGAAGTTGCCAAGATTTATGCTAAAATTAAAAATCAGAGAAGAGATTTTTTACAGAAATTATCCACAAAGATAATTAATGAAAACCAAATTATTTGTCTTGAGGATTTGTCTGTAAAGAATATGGTCAAGAATCATAAATTAGCTAAATCAATTTCTGATTGTTCTTGGTCTGAATTTGTGTCTATGCTTAAATATAAGGCTGATTGGTATGGAAGGGAAATTATTTTTATAGATAGATTCTATCCATCTAGCCAGTTATGTAATAAGTGTGGATATAAAAATCCAGAAATTAAGGATTTGTCTATTAGAGAATGGACTTGTCCTCAATGTAATACGTTTCATGACAGAGACATAAACGCATCTGTCAATATTCTCAACGAAGGTTTGAGAATTAGAACTGTAGGGACTACAGGGATAGCCTAGATAAACTTGTCAGGTTACTGATATTGACTAGGAAACCAAATCGGCTTTAGACGATTGGTAGTTCACCAAATGGAGGGAAGAAAATTATTATGGCTATTAGTTTAATACTGAATCGTAAAGAATATGAAGTGTTAAAAATTATTATGAATAATTATGGTCGTTCTAGTGACGTTTGTGATTGGTATAAACACTGTGACCATAACTGTGATAAGTGTGCTATGGAAACATTGAATCGTAAAATTGAAAGGGGAATATGAAATGGATATTGATGTAGATACTAAACGTACAGTTAAAAACATAAATATAGATTCTGACAATGTTACAATTGATGGCAAGCCATTAAGACAGTTTATTATTGATACGATTGTCGATGGTATAAGAAAATTTCATAATCCAACTTCTGTTGATTATAAACTTTATAAACCACAGCAACAGAAGATTCTTAGTGATGAAGAAGTTGCAAGACAGTGCACACAAGCACAGAAAGCACAGATTGAAGAAATGCAGAGAAAAATCGCTGAACTCAATGTAAACGTATTAGTTAATAAATCAAAATATGATTTGATAAATGGAGAATAATAATATGTTAGAAACAAAAATTATGTTTCGTGTTAAATGTAGTAATTGTGGGAAATTTTTAAAATCAAAACCCAAAAGTCAGAATACTTGGTTTGAAAGCTTGAGAGATTTATGTTTTACAGGACATGATTACGGTTGGAACTTTTATTGGGATTATCATAAAGTTTTGTGTCCAGATTGTCAGAAGAAAGGAATCAAAATATGACCGAACAAGAAATTATTGATTTTTTGAAAGATAATAAAAAGCTTGGTATATGTTTTTTGTATATGCCTGAAGAAGTACGCACTTGGTGTGGAAAACATATGAAAGATGTTGTGAAACTAGATTCAAATTTTCCTGCAAAAAATACATCTCCGTTTAAACATAAGTGGCAGTATTTGGCTAGTTATGAAGAGTTTAAATATAATGACATTATTGCTTTAGAAGACCAATATGAATTGAAATCAGAAAACGAAAAAGGTGAATGGATTGAGTTTAAGTTGAAAGATGGTATGTTTTATGAAGTTCAACGAGGTACGTTTTATTCATGGTATGAATGGTCAAAATTTATGTCTGATAATCCAAGTTTTACACATTTTGGCGGTTATTATTATGGAATTGAACCTATTCCACGATGGTATATGTGTGAATGTGTTGCACCAACGGATTGTAATGGTAGTATTTATACAAGTTATACCGATGGTGATAAAAATATTAAACCACTAACACCGAAGAAAATAAGATTCTGGAGGGAAAGTAAATGAAACAGATTGCAATCGTGAGATATGAATGTTCTATATGTGGAGCAGAATTTGATGATGATGAAAAACAAAAATGTATTGAACATGAAATAGAATGCAAGGAAAATATAAAGATAGCAGCACAATCTTTACGAACTATGTGTAAACGCTTATTAGAAACGGAAAATAAATGTAATGGATGTCCATTTTATAACCCAACAAAAGATAAATGTAGAATAAATAAACCTGCTGAATGGAATTTGAAATGAATAATATAAATTGGGAACAGAAAGAAAGAATAACATCGAATAAACCTATTACATGTATTATTGAATTTTATATAAAAGCAGCAATTCTATATGTAGAAAATAAATATGGTTCTTTTACGTTATTAAATCTTTTTAAAGCTATAAATGATGCAAAGGAAAATAAAAATGAGTGATGAAGATGAAGCTATGACAATTTTTAATATTTGTGTTTTAGTGGTTATTGTCGGATTGGTTTCTTTTGGCTGTGAAAGAAATAAGGAAGTCAATATATTACGTGCAAAAGCGATTAAAGCTGGTGTTGCTACTATGACATACAATATTGAAACTGGTAAGGAAGAATTTGTATTTGATGTTGGGAAACAAAACAATGAATAATAAAAGATGATATTAAGAAAGGTTGAAATATGATATTTGTTAAACAGACAGATATGCCAGAATCGTGTCATGATTGTGCTATGTTACAATTTTATGAAGATGATAATAGTGGTGATTGTTATGATTGTAAGGCATTAGAATTTGTAGGTGAAGAATCTGATGTTTGTAATCGTACTCATTTATCTGAAGAATTACGAAAACGGCGTTCTCCAAAATGTCCGTTGCGGATAATACCGTTTAAATGTTTGGAAATGCTTGGAGGTATAAAATAATGAGTGAACAGTATGATAAATATTTGAAAGAACATATTGATAACGTACAGAAAGCTTGGAATGAATTAAAACCAATTTTACCTGTGGAAATTTCAAGTGTAATTGATGATACAGCAATGGAAATCCGAATAGAAGACCATGATAAAAGTAAATATTGTCCATTGGAATATCCAGCTTATGATGAATATTTTTATCCGAAGAAAACTGATAAAACTCAAGATGAAATTAATAAGGCGTTTGCATATGCTTGGAATCTACATCAGAAAGATAATACACATCATTGGCAGTTTTATGTTTTGTTAAACGATGACGGAACAACAAAAGTTCTCGATATGGAAATACATGCCATTCTTGAAATGTTCTGTGACTGGTGGTCATTCTCTTGGAAACAGAATAATCCTAGAGAGATATTGGATTTCTATAAATATAATCGTGATAAAATGCAGTTGAGTGAATACACACAGAATATTGTAGAAAAGCTGTTATCTATTGTAGATGAGAATTATTGAGGTGAAATTATGTGTAACTGTATCACTGAAATAATACAACGTATAAAACAAATAGACCCAGAAACTACAATCGAAGAAACTCAATATTACAAGGTTGGTAAAATGATTAAACTTGAACGGAGAATGTGTGCACATTATAAAGTTCGTTTAAGAGATAGAAACCATCAGTTTACCAATCGTAAGCATAAAAATATACTGGATTTTAAGTATTGTCCTTTTTGTGGCAAAAAATACCAATGATATTTATATACCTATTAGTTATATTATTGATATTACAGGTTTGTTACGCATTTGTTGCATTGGTTACAAATGATAATGATTGGCTTGCCCATTTGACTGAAAAGATAGTTAAATATTGGTTTGAACCGATTGAAAAAGACTTGCTGGATATTAAACCAGCAAGTTTTGTCGATTCTGATGGGGAACGTGTTTATGTAACAAGTGATAGAGAAGTTTTTTATGGCTATTATCCAGCAAAGGAACACGAAGAGGATATACTTTTAAAAATGTATCTCGATTATGGTCTTATAGACAAGCGTACCGCAGGTAAGCGTATTGAACGCAAATCACAAAATATGACATGGGAACAGTTGAGCGAAAAAAGCGGTGTTCCGATGGGTAGTATTGTATATGCTTTCATCGAAAAATATCCTACATTTCATGTAAGACTCAATCTTGATGAAATGATTAAGTTGTGTGTGGCTCTTGATATGTATATAGCGACTGTTCCTGTATGGGTTTTCGGCTGTGGTGTCAGCTTTGGTAGAAAGGATAAATAAAAAATGAATCAAGAACATACGGAAATCAAATTGACATTTAAACCAATCAGATATAATGAAAATGGTAAACAATTAAAATCTGGAAAACAAAATAAAAAATATATCAAAATTGTTCAAAGTTTGATTGGTGAAATCCCTGAAGAATTTTTAAATAAACTTTGTAAACATAGTATTACATATTGTAAAAGAACGTATGAATGATATTGATAAGAAGAAAGGAATAATTAAAATGCAAATAGAATTAAGTGAACGTGAAATAGAATTATTATTAACTGGTATTAAAGCAGGAATAGAACTTGTAGAATACAAAGAAGATGAATACTACGAAGAAGTGGTTCCATTGAAACAAAAACTGGAAAATAATCTGATAAGAAAGGAATACAACAGTAATGAAATATACGAAAGATTCTCTTGGTGACCGAATGAAACAGTATGAATATGTGGAAACATCTAGGTTACTTATACCTAGATTACCTACAATTGTTAGAATTGATGGCAAGAATTTTCATACATATACAAAAGGATTTTGTAAGCCATTTGATTTAAGAATCCGTACTGCAATGACTGAAACAACAAAACGACTTGTTGAAGAAACGAACGCTGTAATCGGTTATACACAGTCAGACGAAATAAGTTTGATATTACCAGATGATAGACCGATATTGTTTGAGGGCAGGATATTCAAGCTTGTTTCATATTTAGCTTCTTTTGCAACAATGGTATTCAATCAGACAATGGAATTTGAAGATAAGAAATGTGCTACATTTGATTGTAGGATATTTCAAGTTCCATCTAGGGAAGAAGCTTGTAATCATCTTATATGGAGAGAACTTGACGCAGTTCGTAACTCTGTACAAGCGTTGGCACATAAATATTTCTCACATAAACAGTTGCAGAATTTGAATACAGACCAGTTGAAGAATCTTCTTTCTGGAAAAGGTATTGATTGGAATACTAGGTGTAGTCCATATTGTAAACGTGGTGTATATATAAAAAGACGTGTTATAGAACGGAAATATACGAAAGAAGAATTGAAAAAACTACCACCGAAACATCAGGCTAGAACAAATCCAGAACTTGTTGTTACCAGAAGCGAACTGAATGAAATATATTTTCCATATTATTTAAAAGACATTGAAAATCGGATGGGTGTAATATATTTAAACGAACTTCCGATTGTTCGTGGCGATGTCGTTGAAATTGATAAAGGAGCAGATGAACAATGACTTGTCCATATGGTTGTAAATTCGATGCTTGTATCTGTGTAATGCGACATAACAATGCTGTAAGCCGTATGCGTAATCCAGAAGCATATGATGGTGAT
>JAEEGH010017954.1_pt1 | contig 15007 bp, 9 predicted proteins | sample 9134181 | NCBI WGS metagenome assembly JAEEGH01 (sample SAMN16246544, study PRJNA631951) | gut metagenome | biome: gut microbiome; feature: rumen; material: DP-attached | host: Bos | place: Iran: Karaj | collected 2018-10 | reverse complement strand
CCAATTAGGCTAAAATTAGGCTAAAAACAAAGCGGAGAGCCTCGAAACCCTTGTGTTTCAAGGCTCTCCGTGGCGGAGAAGGAGGGATTCGAACCCTCGATACCCTTATGGGGTATACACGATTTCCAATCGTGCGCGCTCGACCAAACTACGCGACTTCTCCACGCATTGCTCGAAAGCTTTGTCATTATAAAGGATTCCCCCTGCAAAGTCAACTGTTTTCTTGAAAAAGTACCCGGGAGGGTGTTTCTTGAGAAAGTGACAGGAGGGCTTGCAGAAAAAGTACCAGGGAGAGCACGCCTGTGTTGCGATGATGTATGACAGAGGGTAAAAAAGAGCAGCGAAAGAATCGAATAGAAGCGGCCTGTATCATAAGACTGAGTTTGTCGAGACAAAACCGAAAGACAGGCGCCACCCTATTCGCCGTGAATAAAAAACGCAAACGGCCAAGTATCGGCAATGCAGGTTTATGCTATTATTCAATAAAAACTAGACAGAATCCAAGCCTTGGCAGTAATACTATGAACCTCCTCATCAGAAAGGCTGTAAAATCACTTCACAAAGACGGTCAACTACCTTGTCCAACGCTGCGAATATCTCGTTACGAAATCCCATCTGGCGCAGTTCTTTCCGGATCTGTTCAATTGGATTCCTTTCCGGAGTGTATGGTGGAATGTAGAATAACTCAATACTGCCGGGCGCATAAAGCGCTCCGGTTAGATTCTATGCTGCCCCATCACCGCACAAAAGAATAACACCGTCGGGATATTGCTTTGACAGTTCATCCAAAAAGATGTTCGTGTGTTTTTATTGGAGAATAGTATTACTGATGTTGTGCGGTTTGGACAACCTGAAACAACGCTCCGGAGTGACTCGGTCCGTCCGGTTTCCGGAGTCCTTTTTTCTGCCCTTCAGGCAGCACCTCATAATGCGCTTCACGCATCTTGCCTGCAGCTTATTCTGTCATATTGCCTGAAACCCTCGGCAATACAGAATTCCCTCGGATTCTCATCCAATCTTCCATTAAAATGCGACAGTCCTTGCAGCCCTGCCTTGCGCCATCCTTCGCCAGCGTCCTTGGCGGGACGGCAGCCCGAAACGCATCCTTCGGCTGTACACAAATCATTCTCGCAATCCCTTGTCTGGTTTCAACGGAAGATCAGTATCAGCCAATGTGACGAAAAACCTGACTGCGCGGTCTGCGCGCCAGATCGATGCGGTATTGCCTTAAGCGGAGCGCCTGATTCCGGGCGCTTCCAGGGCCTGCCATTTGCGGAAAAGAAGCTGTGCAGGCCCAAATATGTTCCCGCCTATAAGAATATGCTCCCTTTTAAGGGAGCAGAGAAAGAAACTGCCACCCTTGTGAGGGAGCATGATGCAAAACCCATGAAGAAGCCTTCCGTTTCCGGCGGCCGGATTTGCGCCGTGCGCCGCTGCCGGCCTTGCCCGGGCGGCAGCAAGCGCTGCCTCACCGCCCGGCCTGGCGCGGACCCTGCCCGCCCCTCGGTTATACGCATCTCCCACAGAATACGGCAGTCCTTGCAGACTGGTTTGCGCCATCCTTCGCCGGCGTCCCTGGCGGGCGGCAGCCCGAAGCAAGTCCTTCGCCCCGGCTGACACAAATCATTCCCGCCTTTTCTTGTCCGGCTTCAATGGAAGATTCGTATGAAAGCCTTCTGATGTCATTCGGGGTCAAATTGACCCGCGGCAGACCTGTATGCCAATCATCCCGGAACGGGAAATCGCTGCTGGAGCCGAAAGGCCGCAAATCCGCGCGGCGCAGGCTGTGTTTCACACCGCGAAGCGGTCATGCCGCCGGGGCTTGCCCGGACGCTACCTTCTTTCCTCGGGGTGCTCGTCATAATAGGTTTTCTTGTCGGCATACATGTCTTTATCTGCCTGGCGGAAGGCGCGGTTAATGTCCGTCGTGCCGTCGGACCAGATGGCGCCGATAGCGAAGCTGACGCCGTCGTGCTTTCGGGTGGCCTCCCGCAGTCGTTCCACCTTGCGTTCAAAGGCTTCCCGTGTGATATCGGTGGCAATGATCACGAATTCGTCGCCGCCGGTGCGGTAGAGGTCGCGCTGATAGAAGAACTTCTTCAGGATCTCCGCGGCATTGATCAGCATCCTGTCGCCGGCGTCATGTCCCTTGGAGTCATTCACGCCTTTCAGTCCGTTCAGGTCGAGATTGACCAGCCCGAAAGGAACGGGCTCCCGGCTGCCCCGGAGCCGCTGCGTGCGCTGGATCATGGCGTTGCGGTTGTTGAGCCCCGTGAGAACGTCCGTATGGCTCATTTCATCCAGGCGCTTGAGCAGGATCTCGTTGTAGATCTCCGTACCCAGGAAGAAGCTCATGAGCTCCGCCAGCTCCCGGACATCCGTGGTCTTGTCGGGGTCGAAATTGCAGAGATACAGGTAGCCGATGCGCTCATGCTCATGCCGCAGCGGGATCAGCATCAGCGTCTCCACGCCGTAGGCCCGCAGACGGCGCACCCACGAGGGGTTCCGCGCCTCCAGAGCGTCCATTTCCTCCGGAGTCGTTACCACCAGGGAGTTGTTGTGGCCGATCATATCATCCCAGGAGCAGAGGACCTCGTATGTGATGACGGCCTTGTCCGGATCCTCCTCCGGCGCTTCATAATCCTCCGGCACCTCGATGACGATCTTGCTGCAGTAGTTGATGGCCTGCTTGTTTTCACGATCCGCCAGCAGGATGCGCACATTAAAAGCTCCGCTGAGCTCCATCAGATCCTGCACCACCTGGCCCACCCGGTCCTGCAGGTCGCTGGTTCCCAGAAGGGTGATGGCGGAGCGCAGCACCGCACCGGCGGAGTGGATGGAAACGGCGGCCATGCGCTCCCGATTCCTTTTCTCGGAAATCTCCAGGATGAATTGGCAGTAGCCCATGTCTTCCCGGTCCGAATGGAGGGGGATGAGCTGCAAGTCGGACCACTGATCCTCCACCTTTGACTGCACATAGGTGTGGACCTGCTGATGGAGGAACGCGGCACGGAAGCAGGAATACTCAAACTGCTTTACCCTGGGTACCAGCTCATAATAGAGCATATTGTCGCAAAAATGCCCGCCCATGGCTTCCTTGTATTCCCGGTTTCCCCGAACGATGCGCACCTCGCCGGGGGTCCCGTCGGGGTTCTTTTCCACGGAAAGGACCGCGCAGGGCTTGGCCAGCTGGTCCACCATGATCTGGAACGCGTCCTCCCGGGACAGCTGCGCCGCGGAAAACGCTGACGCCTCTTTGCTTTTGCTGATATCCTGGCATGGCTTCATGCCGTAAGTTTCCTGTTCCATAACGTTAGTTTCCTTCGCTCCCCTCGCCGGCATCCCGCAGCAGGGCCGGGCGGGCCGGAGCTGTTCCTTCGATTTCCTGTTCCTTCTTCAAAAACCCAGCGCCTGCTGCGACGACAGGGGTCCGCGGCTGCTGCGCGCTAATCCGCATCCGTCAAAAACTCTGCCTTGGCATAGAGATAGCCCTGATAGCAGTCGCAGCCGATCTCATGAAGCGCGGAGCGCTGCTCCTCCGTTTCCACATATTCGGCCAGCACGGTCAGATGCAGAGTGGCAGCCAGCTGCGTGAGGGAGAGGATGATCTCCCGGCAGTTGCGATGGGTAAACAGGCCCTTGACCAGGGACCCGTCCAGCTTGATGAAATCAAAGAGGTTTTCCTTCAGATAGTTCAGCGAGGTCTGGCCCATGGAGAAATCGTCGATGGCCAGATAGAGACCCAGCTCGCGGAAGGCCCGCAGTGCCTGGGTCGTGCTTTCGTCGAAGGCAAGAGTGGCCTGCTCCGTGACCTCCAGGCAGAGATTCTTCCCGGCAAAGCCGTATTTCTCATTCATCTGGCGGCAGAATTGGAGGAAGCGGGGGGTCACCACCGTGATGTCGGTCACATTCACGCTCAGCTTGATATCCTCCCCGTATTTCCGCAGCACCCGGGGCCGGTCCTCCAGGGCCTGGAGCAGCACCGTCTCCTCCAGCTTCGGCAGGAAGCCGCCCTCCTCTGCCAGCTTGAACAGCAGGGGCGGATAGATCGTTCCGTAGACCGGGTGCTTCCAACGCAGAAGGGCTTCCGCGCCGATGCACTGCCCGTTATAGTGATACTGGGCCTGGTAGGCCAGGGTCACGCCGTCAAGCAGGCTGTGCTCCAGGTCGGCGCAGAGATTCCTGGCGAATTCTCCGTAGATGTTGTCCTGGTCCAGAAGACGGACACCGCCGTTGAAGACCGCCTCATTCTCCCGGAAATAGTCCACGAAGGCGTCGTATTCCCGCCGGTATTTCTCTTCATCCTGGAGATCCAGCATGCGCACGAAGGGATAATAAACAGCGACGCCAACGGCAATGTTCACCAGCTGCAAAGCGCTGCCCGCAAGAGAACCCGTGGCGTGAAAGCCTCCCAGGAGGACGGGGGTCGTCCACTCCACCGCCTCCGTGATGACCGGGACCAGACCGGAGGCGATGGCGATATAGGCCAGGGAGTAGCACACAAGGGGAACGGTGATGAAGGGGATCAGCAGTGTGGGGTTGTAGATGATGGGCAGACCGAAGACCATCAGCTCATTGATGTTGAAGAGCATGGGGAGAGCCGCCGTCAGGCCCAGGCCCCGGCGCGCCCGGTTGCGGGAAAAGATGAGGATGGCAAGGAGCAGGCAGATGGCCGCGCCGCAGCCGCCCATAAGGACAAAGCAGTCAAAGAACCCCTTGGTCAGGATCTCCGCCGGCTCCTGTCCCGCCGCGACGGCCGCCTGATTGGCCGCCAGCCCCGGAGCGAAATACGTCTGCATCACATCCTCCAGCGTATCGCTGCCGTGGATGCCGAAGAACCACAGAAGGGATGAGAGGAAAACAAAGAAGAAGCCCTTCACAAAGCCGTTTTTTCCGATGGAGAACAGCTTGTCAAAGGCCAGCACCAGAAGCTCCCGGAAGGAATTCACAGGGAACAGACGGACAATGAGAAGATTGAAAACGGCGAAAACCAGGGCGGTCAAAACAATGGGAAAGATGGAAAACAGCATCAGATTGAATTCCCGGTCCGCACCGGTGGAATAGAAACGCCGCCTCCGGGAGGTAAAGGACCGGTGGAAGCGGAGGTAAAGGAACGTCGCGCCGATGCTGGTGAGGAGGGCGAGAAACATGGACTTGGGTCCGACGCTGTCCGTTCCGAAGGTGGGCAGATACGCCCCCGCCAGGATGAAGAAGGACAGCAGCGAGGCAAGCACGGCGCCGATATCGGTGATCGCATCCCTGGAGACGGCGTTTTCCTTGAGCCGGACATAGGAACGGCTGATGAAGATCGTCATATAAACGCTGAGCATACCGAAGGTGGCGCTGTAGATGAAATCGAGGAAAAAAGGCCACAGCCCCCCGGCAAAGGAGGAAATGAAGGCCTGGTAAGGAGCTGCGGGGAAGGTTTTCAGAACAAGGGCGAAAGCGCCGATCATGAGGACCGGCGTGATATTCACGAGCCCGCTGCAGATCGCCCTGACGGCGGTGAGCTGCTCGGCCTTTTTGATAAGCGAACCCAGCCCCCGGGTTTTTTCCTGCCCGCTTTTCATGGTGTCCACCTCCGGATAAGGCTCCGATAACCTTTCATTTCAATATATCAAAACGGAAAAGCCGTTTCAACAAATAGTTGCGGCTTCCGTGCCGAAAAAACAAGAACTTTTTCTTCATGGGAGGTAGCATCCGGAGCCCGTTGCGGCTATAATGGTAAGCGAAGGCAAATCCGCTGCCGGCGGCTCCGCACCGCCGGCCCGCAGACAGAGAAGGTAACGAAAACATGACTCAAAAACGGGGACGCCATCCCCATGGCTGGTATATTGTCAGCATCCTCCTTGTCCTGGCCGCGCTCCTGGTGGTCTATACGCTCAGCCGATGGGAGCTGCGCCTGACCCTGCGGGGCGGGGCGGAGACTTTTGCGGAATGCGGCATGGAATATGAGGACCCCGGGGCCGAGGCGCACTTCGGCGGTGAACGCTTTCTGCGGGCGCTTCCCATTCCGGGGGTCACTGCCCGCGGCTCGGTGGACACCGCGAAGCTGGGGGACTACCGCATCCAGTACAGCGTGGCCTTCCTCTGGTTCTCCGCCGGCGCCACGCGGACGGTCCATGTGGTGGATACCACGCCCCCGGTGATCACCCTGTTCCGCACGGAGGGCAGCTACACCCTGCCGGGAGGCGCTTATGAGGAGGAGGGGTATACCGCCGCGGACAACGCCGACGGCGACCTTACCGCCCGGGTGGAGCGCCGGGAGGAGAACGGGATCGTGGTCTACCGGGTGACGGACAGCTCCGGCAACGCGGCCCGGGCGGAGCGGCAGATCATCTACAACGATCCCATTCCCCCCATTCTCACCCTGGCAGGGGGGGACCATATCACCCTGTCCGGCGGCGAGGCCTATACGGAGCCCGGCTATGCCGCCATGGACAATGTAGACGGGGATCTCACCGCCGCCGTCACCGTCAGCGGCTCGGTGAACATGGACGCCCCGGGAGACTATGAGCTGCGCTACAGCGTGGAGGACAGCTGGCACAACCGCTCGGAGACCGTCCGCATCGTCACGGTCACGCCAAAGCCGGCGGGCGTCGTCTACCTGACCTTTGACGACGGTCCCAGCAAGCACACGGAGGACCTGCTGGCTATTCTGGATAAATACGATGTGAAGGTCACCTTCTTCGTGGTGAACTACGGCTATAACGACGTGATCGGGAAGGAGGCCGCCGCCGGACACAGCGTCGGGGTCCACAGCGCCACCCACGATTATCACACCATCTATGCCAGCGAGGAAGCCTATTTCGACGATCTGCAGGAAATGAACGAAATCATCTATAAGCAGACCGGGCATTACAGCGATCTCATCCGTTTCCCCGGCGGCAGCTCCAACACCATCAGCAGCTTCAATCCCGGCATCATGACCCGCCTGACCCAGGCGGTGGCGGACCGGGGCTACCAGTATTTCGACTGGAACGTGAGCAGCGAGGATGCCGGCGGCACCACCGACCCGGACGAGGTGTATCAGAATGTCATCGACGGCATTTCCCGCCGTCAGACCAGCGTGGTCCTCATGCACGACAGCAAAGGCTATACCGTGGAGGCGGTGGAGCGCATCATCCTCTGGTGTCTGGAAAACGGCTACGAGCTCCGCCCCCTCACCAAGGACAGCCCCGCCGCGCACCACAATGTGAGCAACTGAGTCCATCCAAAAGGCATCGATAACAGCCGGAGAGAGGCGCTTTCCGGGGAGGCAGCCTCTCTTCGGCTGTTTGTTGCCTGATTGGACGGGAGACCGTCCGCTCCCGTCCGGAATGCCCGAAAAAACAAGGGGACAGGCTCCCTGAGCTGCCGCTGCCGCGATCATATCCGCCGAAGGCGGGGCCGGCTGCCGGCGGGAACCTTGACAAAACAAAAATGAAATCGTATGATTTAAGTACTTCCAGAATGTGCATAATTTGATAAATACAGCATCCGCGAGGAGGATATCCGATGAAGTTTTGGAGGCGTTTTTTTGCACTGACGCTCTGTTTGATGATGTGTCTGGCGATGTTTCCGGAAACATCACGGGCAGATGAGGATCCGTTCGGGGAGCTTCCGGAGGGCGGCAGCGCGGAAGAGTTTTTTGTTTCCGGCCTGATTCCCGAGGAGGTCGAGCTCAGCTATCCCGAGCGGGCGAAGTCTGACCAGCCCACCAGGGGCGGGGCGGTCCCGGCCACCTGCGACAACCGCGAACTGCAGTCGCCTGTGAAGAACCAGTCCTATTACGGACTCTGCTGGACCTTCGCCGCCTGTGCGGCGGTGGAAGCCAGCCTGATCAGTCAAGGGTATGGGGTCCCGGACCTCTCTGAGCTGCATATGGCCTATGCCACATATCGGGGGCCGAACGACGAGAACCATCAGCAGGGCTTTCCCGACCGTCCCTATCCCTCAAGCGGAGGAAACCGCTATTATTCCTCCGACTATCTGATGCGGGGGACAGAGCTGCGCGGCGCGGTCCTGGAGACGGATGATCCTTATGAGGCCGGACTGAATAACTACCATACCGTGACTACTTCGGGCGGCGGGCAGGAATACTGCCTCAACGACCGGCCGCTCTCCGAAACCGAGGGTAAGCCCAAAAGCTATACGGTCGAAAACTTCATTTTCCTGTCCGGCAATGTCGAAAAGGCGGACCCCGAAGAAACCAAGCTGGCCGTCATGCATTATGGCGGCGTCGGCGCATCGATGTATTGGGATGGGACAGCCACCGCGGCAGCGGGTACAGGCAGCACGGATTATTACAACAGCCTGACGGCGGCATATTATTATAACGGCAATAAGCAGACCACCAGCGGCAATACGGTCATGCTAAGCACAAACCATGCGGTCGAGATCGTCGGATGGGACGATAACTATTCCAGGGAGAATTTCATCATCCAGCCGCCGCAGGACGGCGCATGGCTGGTGAAAAACAGCTGGGGCGCCGACTGGGGCAGCGGCGGCTACTTCTGGCTTTCCTATGCCGATACGAATTTCCCCCTCAGCACTTACTGCGTGGATGGCGTTAAGCCCAACGACCGCACGCAGCGCATCTATGAATACGATTATACCATGATGGGATCATCCTATGGCATTAATACGAATAGCTGCTTTTCGTTCGCCCGCGTGTTTACCGTGGAGGAGGATGGGCAGAGCCTGAAGGCCCTGCGCGTCTTTTTGCCGCAGCGGAGCTCGGTAGAGCTCGACGCGATTCCGAATTATGTCGACCCTGATATTTTCTATGATTATCAATTTGAGGCAAAGGCTTCCTATATAGCAGAATATCCCGGCTGGTATACCTTCGATTTTGACGAAGCGATCACGCTGGGGGAGGCGGGCAGCCAGTTTGCGGTCTTGATCAAAATATCCGGGAGCAACGGCAGCCACTACATCGGAAGGGATACGAACAACCCAGCTCCGGAGGGTACGTCCTTTTATGCCAGTCAGCTCACCTCCGGCTGGAAAGATACTTCCAGTAATATATGCCTGAAAGCGATCTGCTCGGCCCATACCCATACGCTGGTTTCAGTCGCGGCTGCGGCTGCGGACTGCACGACCCCGGGGCATATCGCCTACTGGACCTGCAGCGGCTGCGGCAAGCTTTTCCTTGATGCGGCGGGAACGCAGCAGACCACCGCTGCGGATGTCGAGATCCCCGCGCTGGGCCACGACTGGGGCGAGTGGATGGTGACCGAAGAGCCCACGGAGGAGAAATCCGGCACGGAAACCCGGGTATGCGGCAATGCAGAAAGCCACAGGGAGACCAGGACGGTCAATGCCGTCGTGATCCGCCCCGCCGAGGGCGGTACAGCGGAGGCAAGCGCTCCTTACGCGCCCCTCGGAGCGGAGATCAGCCTGAGTGCGGCGGCGGCGAACGGCTACAGCTTTTCCGGTTGGAACGTCGTCAGCGGCGGCGTCAGCATCACCGGGAACCGATTCACGATGCCGAATACAGCGGTTGTCGCGGCGCCGGTTTTCACCCCCAATGACTACCTGGTCACTTATGTGACCGGAACGGATGAAGTGAGCGTGGATGCGCAGACCGTGACCTTCGGCACGCATTTCAGCGCTCCGGCAGTCGGCCCCCGCCCGGGCTTCAGCCTCGCCGGCTGGTATCGGGACAAAGCCCGTACGGAAGAATTTGACTTTGAGACGGAGACCATGCCGGCGCAGGACCTGACGCTTTACGCAAAGTGGATCGGGCAGGGGTTCGGGATCCTTTCGGTGGAAGCGGAAGGGCAGACGCAGCCGGGGACGCTGCCGAACGCCGGCTTCAACGCTTTGGCCGTACTGGATCTGCCGGAGAACGCAAGGGTGCGGGTGCTGTTCGTGAGCTATGACGCGCGGGGCAGCTTTCTCGCCCTGGAGGAGGCGGAGCTGACGCAATCGGAAGACGGCACCTACCTTGCCCGGGCTGCGATCGAAAACGACGGCAGCGTATACCTGGTGCGCGTCTTCATGGTGGACCGGAGCGGATGGATTCCGCTGTGCGCCTGCAGGGATCTGACAGGGCAGTGAGCAGCTTGGCACGGCGCTTCTGCCGTCCGGCGGCGCAGCCGATGTGCACGGCTGCGGGGTAAAGGGAAAAAGATCGGGAGGTACGGTCATGGGTAAGGTCAACCGAAGATTCTATGGACTGAGTCAGTATAAAGGCCCCTTCTGCTATGAACTGGCAGGAAAGCGATTCCGCCTCGTCATGGACGACGGAAGGGTATTTTTGCTCAGCTTTCTTGATGAAAAGAGCCTGCAGTGGTCGGAGAAGGATAAGCAGCCCAGGCTCGACGAATACCAGTGCCTGAAGGGCGACGACACGACGTATCTGGTAACCGTGCGGCTGCCGGAGGACGACGGCCGGATATCCTATAACTGGGTCCTGGATACGGAGCAGCGGCTGGTCACGGTGGACGTCATGGAGCGGCATTACGAGAAGGAATTCGACCGTCTTGTCCGCAATACGCCCGGCTTCGGCGCGATCGACGTACCCGGCTTTCCGCTGCCGGAGATCCGGCACCATTTCAGCAGCCGTATGGTTGGGGGACATATCTTCTGGCATTATAATCCCGGCCATGTCCTTCAGCATATTTACCACTCGCCGAAAGCGATCCGCGCAAGCACCGGCGACGGCCTGACGCCGGTGGAGACGCAGCGCAACCGAATGAAATACCTCCTGGAGAGCCCGAATCCCGAGGATCGGGCGGAAGCCGAACGGTCCATAGAGGCCTTCCGGGAACGGGAGACCTATTATCCGATGTTCGAGGAGCCCTGCTTCCATGTGTGGATCAAGGAAAATCTGAACCTGTTCTGCTTCGCCGAGGAGATCATGTGCCGGCGTTCGCCGAAGCACGATCAGGGCGGCGGCGGGATCCTGCTGCTCCAGGATATCCAGCGTCTCCTTGAGGTTGGCGTCTGCTTCAACCTCAACGAGAATTACATGGTCTCCGCTTATGGCGACAGCAATGAAAACGGCGATCCCTTCGATACGATGCCGACCCCCTATGAGGAGGAATGGAAGAACCTGACCAGCATGCCCAGCATCTATTGGGATATCCCGGAGGAATAATCCGGCTGCAAAACTGCGGGAGCCGCCCATCATCAGGCGTTATGCCTGATCGTGGGCGGCTCTTCATGGTTTCATGTTATTTTTTCCCGGCGCATACCATTTTCGGATAGAAGGAACAAGGCTTTGCGATGGGTTTTCGCCGGGCCGGAGAGAGGCGGCGGTCCCGGGATCAAGGCAATACGGCCATGATCTCCCCGGGTGTTTTGCCCCCGGCGCTCATGGCCATCACCCTTTTCAGGATCGCTTCGGCGTGGGAGAAAAACGCCTTGAGCCCCGGGCAAAGCCAATACTGGCCCGGCCGGCCGTCCGTGCTGAGGCCGAAGCGGTCCTTGGGGCAGCCCCCGCTGCAGAAGCGCAGCCAGGGACAGGCCCGGCACTCTTCGGTCAATGCATCCCGTTTCGCAAGCCCGAAGGTCCGCTGGAATTCGCTTCCCGCCAGCCGGGCAAGGCTGCCGCCGCGCAGGGTCCCCAGCCGGTGCTCCGGGTCGACGAAGTGGTCGCAGGAATACACCGCGCCGTCCTCTTCGACAACGAGCACATGGCCGCAGACGGGGCTCATCCAGCACAGGCTGGCCTGTCCTCCCGCCATGATCCGGGCCATTTCGGCAAACAGCTGCACGTCCAGCCTTCCCAGGTCATGCCGCACCCATTCGTCGAACACCGCCGTGAGGAAGCGTCCGTAGCCCTCCGGGCTCACGGAACCGGGGGCTGTGCTTCCCTCCGGGGTGCGGATGACCACCGGGATAAACTGGACCCAGGCGGCCCCCGTTTCCCGCAGGGCGCGGTAGACCTCCAGGGGCCGTTCCTGGGAGCTTTCGTTCACCGTGCACAGCAGGTCCGGCTCGATGCCGGCTTCCCGCAGCCGCCGGATCGCCGCGCTCACCCGCTCAAAGGTCCCCGCTCCGTTCGCCAGCCGCCGGTTCGCGTCATGGATTTCGGCGCTTCCGTCGATGCTCAGGCCGACGTCGAAGCGGTTCTCCTTCAGGAAGCGGCACCAGCTATCGTTGAGGAGCAGGCCGTTGGTCTGGAGATTGTTCCAGACCTCCCGGCCCTTGGGCAGATATTTCCGCTCCAGCTCCAGGGCCTTTTTGTAAAAATCCATCCCGGCCAGGGTCGGCTCGCCGCCGTGCCAGGTGAAGGACACCACCGGCCCGGGGGAGGCGGCGATGGTCTGACGGATCAGCTTTTCCAGCAGGGAATAGCTCATGGTGGTCTGCTTCCGGCTCTCGGAATATTGCCCCTTCTCCAGATAATAGCAGTAGGCGCAGCGCATATTGCAGCGGGAGCCCACGGGCTTGACCATGACGGCCAGGGGCGTTTCCGGCCCTTCCGAAGGCATCTCAGGTCCCCTTCAGATGCCGGTCAAAGAAATCCAGGACCTTGTTCCAGGAGTCCATGGCCTGCTCCTGGCGGTACATGGGCCGGTCGTAATACCAGAAGCCGTGTCCGGCGCCGTCATAGCGATGGAATTCATAGTCCTTGCCCTTCTCCTTCAGCACGGCCTCCAGGGCGTTCACCTCCTCCGGCGCGGGGAACTTGTCGTCGTTGCCGAAGATGCCCAGCAGGGGGCAGCGGATGCCCTCCGCCAGGTCCACGGGAGCCACGGGCTGCTTCGGGCTGAGACGCTCCGGCGGCGTGATCACGCTGCCGCCCCAGCAGTCCACCGCCGCGTCCACCCCCTCCAGGGTGGCCGCCGCCAGGAAGGTGTGCCGCCCGCCGGAGCACATGCCGATGACGCCCGCTTTGCCGCTGGCGTTTGCCTGGCTGCGCAGGAAGCGGAGGGAGGCGTCCACGTCCCCCATCACGTCCTTGTCCGCCACGCCGCCGTCCTTCATGGCCCGCTGGGAGACCTCGGCGGGGGTGCCGTCCCCGTAAGCCTCATAGATATTGGGGCATACCACGGCATAGCCGTGGGCGGTGAAGCGGCGGGCCGTCTCCCGGCACCATTCGTCCCAGCCGGGCATATGGGGGATCAGGACGATCCCGGGGAAGCTGTCCGTCCCCAGGGGGCGGGAATAATAGGCGCGGATGGGCTTGCCGTCATGCCCGGTGATGCCCACGGTCTCGGCGATCATGCCCTCATATTCCTGCACGCGTTTGCTGTTCCACATGGTACTCACTCCTTCTGCAATTTTTGCCAGTATATCATACCGGCGCGGAAAACGCACGGGTTTTCCCTTCCGGCGTCCCTGGGGCGGAAGCGCCCTGTTGAAGCGCCGCCATGAATGGAGTATACTGCTCCTGCGGCGGCTTCGGCCTCCGCAGGGAACGGGGGAGACCGCCGGAAGGGCTCCGGCCTGGGGGAGAGGCTGCAATGTCAAGATTTGTGGTGTTCGACGTGGAGACGCCGAACCGGATGAACGACCGCATGAGCGCCATCGGCATTACGGTGATCGAGGACGGCGCGATCTCGGGGGAATTCCAGTCCCTGGTGGACCCGGAGACGTACTTCGACCGGTTCAATACCCAGCTCACGGGCATCGACGGGCCAAGCGTGCGGGGAGCCCCGACATTTCCGGAGCTCTGGCGGAGGATCGAGCCCGTCATGTCCGGCGGCCTGCTGGCCGCCCACAACGCGGTGTTCGACCTGGGCGTGCTGAGAAAATGCCTGCGGTGGTACGGCATTCCGTGGAAGCCCTATGTCCGGTACGTGTGCACGGTGCAGATGGGCAGACGCCTGCTGCCGGGGATGAGCCACAGCCTGGACGCCCTGTGCGCCCATTACGGCATCGGGCTGGAGCATCATCGGGCGGGCAGCGACAGCCGCGCCTGCGCCCAGCTCCTCCTCCGGTATCTGGAGGCCGGGGCGGACGTCCGGCAGTTCATCCGCACGTGCTCCCTGGACAGAGCGTGAGCGGGAGCGGTCCCGGAGAAATACACGGACGGCGGTCTGGCCTGCAGACCGCCGTCCGTCGGGTTTCGGCCCGCGGGCCGCGCTTACTTCACAAAGTCGTCATAGAACTCGGCGTAGACCTCCGGCAGGATGGCGGCCAGGTTCGTGAACTCCTTGATGTTGTGGTGCAGCAGCGCCTTCACCGGCGCCAGGGTCGGGAACTTCATCCCGTCGGGCAGGGCCTTGACCATTTTGCCGTTCTCGCACTTATAGCCGAAGAAGAAGCGGGTGCGGAGCTCGCAGCCGTTGGCGGTGGGGCGGAAGAAATGCACCATGTTCCCGGCGGCGGAGCAGACGATGGTGCCGTCGAAGGCGGCCAGCTTTTCCCGGCTGAAGCCGATGTCGGCGGGGTTGCAGAATTTGATCTTGAGGGGCTGCTTGCCCATGTTGCAGTCCTCTTCGATGTCGTGGGTGGTGTTCCACAGCCGCTCCCGCAGGGAGAGGGACTTGTTCAGGGCGATCTCCGGGTTCATGGTCTGGCAGTAATAGTGCTGGTCCCGGTTCCAGATCTTGTAGCGCATGGATTCGATGGGGTGCCAGGCGAACCAGAAATCGAACATCTCCACGGTGGCGCCGGGGAATTCGGTCAGGTTGGCCAGAATGGCGCAGCCGTCCGGGAGGTAGCCGTAGCCCAGCTCTACGGGCATATAGCCGGGGTCGAACAGATTGTCCAGGTGGAGGGCGCTCTCCTCCTCGGGAAAATCCACAGGGTCCTGGGTGCGGGCGTACTTTTCGGGGTCCGGTTCGGCCATATCCCGGATGAAATACTTATACAGCGGGCCTCTCTTTTCTTCTTCCGTGATCGGTACCATGGCGTCTGCTCCTTTCCTGTTTTGTCGATCTGCGTTAAGGATAGCATAAACCGCCGGGAAAGTCCAACGGTATTCCCTCCTCCGGAGGGCGCCTGCCGGGGCGGGGAAGGGGCCGGGCCGAAATGGCGCCGGGGCTGCCCCGGCATGCGCGCGGAGCAGCCCCGGCGGGAGCACCGGTCAATCCACCTTCACGGGGATCCTGTCCTCGCAGGGGAC
>JAEEGH010017953.1_pt1 | contig 15007 bp, 20 predicted proteins | sample 9134181 | NCBI WGS metagenome assembly JAEEGH01 (sample SAMN16246544, study PRJNA631951) | gut metagenome | biome: gut microbiome; feature: rumen; material: DP-attached | host: Bos | place: Iran: Karaj | collected 2018-10 | reverse complement strand
AGAAAAGGAGGCGGCGCAGCCGCCGAAGGAAGAGAGAAAAGAAGCGAGAGAGGAGGGCGGCGCAGCCGCCCGTAAGCAAGCGGAGCCGCAAGCAGCGGTTTCTCTTTTTTTGTTGGGGGCTTTTTTCATAAATCAATCATCGCCAAAGGCGATACCTTATTGGGGGCTTTTTCTTTTTTTAATATCATCGCTGTAAGCGATACCGCTTTTAAGGCTGCAATGATATTGCAGCATACAGAACTGAAGCTAACATTTGAGGCGACGGATGAGTTTGATTAGGGGGAAGAGAAGGAGACCGATAATAAAAGCTATTGCTATGGGCTTGATGGGCGACTTGGGGTTGATGGGTTGAATGGGGCTAATGGGGGAGGTTTTGGTGGTTTCTTTGGTGGTGGATTGGGTTTCGGTTTGGGTGGTGGCATGAGTTTGGAGGGCGGTGCGGTCGGTATTCTTTATCTTCTCGTGGTCGCGGTTGGTGGTGAGGCGGATGGTGTCACCGTCATTGTTGGTTTGGATGGTGATGGTTGTGATCTCCCTGATTGTGTCGTGGAGGGTGAGGGTGACGGTCTCAATCACGGTATCGTGGACGGCTTCACTGTGGGTCTGCTGCGTCACGGCCTTGCTGCTTCTGCAACTCACTAATGACAGGGCAAGTGTCGCTATGAGGGCAGTCGTTAATCCTTTGTATCGCATTTCTCAGATGGTTTACTTCGGTGCGTAATTCCCTGACTTCACGCCGCAGGGGATCGGCAATATTCTCTTTGAACTCGTCGACGTACATCTTCGACAGGTTCATGTCTTTATGGCGGTTGTCGGCCTTCAGGCTTTCAATCTCCTGACGATGGCGGCGGCGGTCGAACAACCAGCCGCCACCGGCGACGAGGGTTAAGGCGGATAAGATGATGTTCCAAAGGTTATTCATAAATTGAAACGGGAGTGGTTAAAAGTTGTTTTCTTTGAGCCATTGCTGGACGTCGAAACATGGGCAGGCGCGGTTGGCAAACTCGTTGTGGCCGTGGATGGAGGTGATATGGTGCTCTTCCATCAAGTCATACACCAGCTGGAGGAGGGCGAGACTTTGGGCTTCGGTGCGGGTGTCGGCGGCGTGGCCGTCGGCATCGAGGCCGCCGACATAAGCGATGCCGATGCTGTGGGCGTTGTGGCCTTCGGTATGTGCGCCGGGATGTTCGACAGGACGGCCAGCGTGGACGCTGCCATCGGGGTAGATGACATAATGATAGCCGATGTCGCGCCAGCCGAGGGAACGGTGGTATTTCCTTATGGATTCCACCGTACAGATGGCATTGAGGCGCGTGGCGGTGCAATGTATGATGATTTCGGTGATTGTTCGCATGGAGGTGGTTTTTTGATGGGGTAAATGGGGCTAATGGGTTTAATGGGCGAAACAAAGGGAAACAAGCCGACTGCCCGCGGTGCGGTCGGCTTGCTTGGTTAGGGATTAGGCGGCGGCGAGGTAGAGGATGTTGACGGTGTCGCCTTTGGCGTAGTGGGAAGGGTCTTTGAAGGTGAGTTTGTTGTCGGAGAGGGTGTAGTCGGTGGGCGGCTGCATCAGGCCGTTGACGAAGACTCCCACAGCACTATCACCATAGGGCGGCTTGGTGAGTGTAATCTCGGCGGTGAAGTCCACGCTGTCGAGGATGAGAACAGGGGGATTGGGGAAGGCGATGCTCTTCTCCGTGGCCACGATCTTGCCGCTGGAGAGGGCGAGGCTTACGATGGCCTTGGTGGTGGTGCCTGTGCCGGCGGTGTTGGTGGAGTTGACACCTGTGACAGGCAGGGCTGTTTTGGCGACCTTGACGGCGGTGCCTTCTTTGGTGACGGCAGATACATACTTGCCTGTTTCTGCACTTCCACCAGTGACGGACTGGAGAGTGCCGCCTATGGCGCCGCTGACGGCTTCGGAAATACGTGCGTCGGTGGAGGCTGCTGTGGCCAGGGTGTCGGTCAGGGAAGACCAGTCGTCTTTGGGGTCGGGCGCAACAACGCCGTCGATTTGTTTTACTTTTAACTTTTGCATGATTCTTTGTTTTTTGATTGTTTAATGGGTGATTACTACTGCCTTGAGGATTATCTCGTCGCTGCTTTCGATGCCGGGGAGTTCGAAGCCATCGGCGGCATTGTCGTTGACCAGCTCCTTGTAGTCCTTGCCGAGGGTGTAGCGGAGGCCGTTGACATAGACCTCAGAGGTGCCGGGTATGAAGGGCTGACGGGCGATGAAAAGGCCGTTCATGAAGTCGATGCTGGCGGCCTGTATCTGTTGCGGCAGCAAGTCGGATAGTCGGACTTGTGCGGCGTTGCCTTCGTCATCATAGCCAAGGGTGCGGAGCTTGGGGAGGTCGCGACGGTCGGCGATAGGCAGGGTGGTAATCTCTAAGTCTTCCATTGGTTGATGTTCATTTTGATGGGTCTAATGGGTTTAATGGGTCTAATGGGCGGTGGCTGAAGCCACCCACACAGGACAACCCTTGTTACATCTTAACTACTGGTGAGGGTTAGCCGGTGGCCACGGAGGACGAGGGCGCGTCCTCCGTGGAGCAGTCGGCGGAGGGTGGGCAGTCAGGGCGTGACGGGGTCGATGCCGACAACTTCGGGCTGGAGATAGACGGCAGCGGAGTTGATGCCGCCGTAGCTGTTGGCGGCGGCGGTGAAGGCTGTGCGTCCCTGATAGGTGGCAAGGGCAGAATTCTCGACGAAGAAAAGCTGAGTGCTGACCTTCAGAGCACCGTCGGCAGTCTCGCGGCTATGCACCCAGACGGCTGCGCCGTTGGTGATCTGCTGCGAGGTGGCAAGGCAGTTGTCAGTCACAGAGAAGCCAATCCTATCCACGACATCCCAGAGCTTGGTGTCCTCGGCTGTGTTGAGTACGACCTTGTAGCCACGGATGGTGGCACGGGGAGTGCGGGTCACGGTGTCGATGGACTGGATGCCGTGGAAGAAGGTGAGTTGGTCACCCTCGTCGAAAGCGTCGTTGTTATCGATGATGGCCTGCGAGAACTGTCCAATGGTGGTGTTGGCGTCGATAGCAAGGGTGCCGAGACGGATGCTGCTCACAAGGATGTTGGAGGCATTCTTGGCCATGCTGATGCTGGGGAGACTGCCACGCGTAATCTGATAGGGTGCGAGGATAGCACCGCCGTTGAGACGGATGGTCTTGGTGATATAGACCTTGACCACGTCGATATTGGCCTGGATGAAGGCGTTGAAGACGGACATCTGGGGCGGCAAGTTCTCATAGCCACGGCGCAGCATGCTGTCGAACTGCTTGTAGATGGCGGCGAGATTGCCCCACTGGGTGCGACGGTCCATCTGTCGTGCGCTGCGTCGCGGGATGGCGGGCTTGACGGGCAGCTCGCTGATGACGGTACCCGTGCGGGTCTGGCGGTAGAGGAGCTGGCCTACCTTGCCGCTGATTTTGGTGTTTGCTCCAAAGATTTTTCCCATTGTGTTTTTCCTTTCTGTTTTTTGTTAAACTTTTGATTTCCGTATCTTTCGAAAGACGGCGCAAAAGTACAGGGGTGGGGAAAAACGGAATCGGGCTTTGTCAGCTTCCGGTGGGCGTCAGGGGTGTGTTACGGGTGCGTTCGGGGTGGGATTGTCGCGATACGGAGATGGGTGGGAAGGGGAAAAAGGGGATATGCCGCCTTGATTTTGGGGAAAATCGGGGTGGATGAGGCAATATAAAAGCCACGGCAAGCGTGGGGGGGTGCCGTGGACTTCTATTTGATGGGTGTTTAGTCTTTATTGTCGGGGGATATCACTTCCCAATGGCCTCCTTTGTCTGGACCAACTCGACGAATAATACCTTGCTTCTTTAGATTTCTGATATTATAGTTTATACCGTCGCGACTGAGTCTACAAACAATCGCTAATTCTTCTATAGAAATATTAGGATTGCCTATTATCGCTTCAATTATTTTCTGTGCAGTTTTCTGTGTAGTTTTCTGTGTAGTTTCTTGTGCATCATCTTGAGGGTTACCATGTAGGTCATCTTGGGCAATAGCCTTCTTGATGGTGGCACGAAGCATGAAGTCGTATTGTTTGAACTCTGGGGCGGGTTGTCCGACCTCTGCCATCTCTCTGTAGATACGGTCTATTCCTTCGCCGAATTCGTTCTGCGGTAGATCCTTCGCTCCAAGTGTGTGCCATCTACGATTCTTCGGTGATTCCTCGATGGAATTTACATTTAACACCTAATATTTTGCTGTTTTTTTCGAAAAAAAACTCAATATTAGAAAAATTTGCGTATATTTGCATCGTGATTCGGAGTGAAGAATTTTCAAAAAACAAGGTTGGTTCCCTTGTAAGATTGTGAAAATTCGTTTATTACGAATTATTGAGTTTGTATACAAAAAAATATAAAATGTGCAAATTTGACGCAGATCTCGTATTGAGAGCAAACGCAAGAACTCGAAAAAACCGTTTTTCGAGATTAGGGGCTTTATGCCTTGATGAGATTGTGGTATCCACAAAACATCGCGGTAAAATTTATTCAAAGACGCTTTCCAGTGAGATACTCAGGGAAAACTTTGGCAAGTCGTACTATAAAGTCATGAGAAATGCCGCGCAGTTATAGCCACATCTACAAGATGATTGTCAAGGATGAACGCGATGTGGTGGGTCATATTGCGTATGCTTTGTATAAACAGGCCAAAATAAAACACATTGAGAAATACAAGACCGAGCATGACAACAATGATCCTCCAGAGGAGTATCTTGAATATTTCCATAATGTTTCGTGCCTTGACGAGGAAGTTAAACGGTATCAATTGCAAGCGACATCCATTCTTCGAGAATTTCTTGATAATACCTTGTCCGAGAAAGCTGACGAAATGGAGTATGATATAATGAACGAGCATTTCGACACACTACAGACGATTGTATCTGAGTCCGAAACAAAGATTAAAGAAAGAGTTGCGGAGGCCGAGAAGGAAATTAAGCCAAGATCTTTTTGGTACGGTGTTTGGCAGAGTATGCTGGGAGCTCTTTTGTTTATGGTTCTGACGGCGGGAATCGTTTTTGTGGCTACTTTCTCCGAAAAAGATTATACTATTAGGTTTGGGCATGGAAATGCAAAAATAGAAGAACAGGTACAACATCCACAAGTTACAGATCCCTCAATATCGCAAGAATTCTGCCAATGAATATCTGACATTCTATATTTAAAATTACGCCACTCTTTTGGGTGGCATTTTTTGTCCTGGATGTTTTCCTGAAATCGTTTGATGGTTTTTAGGGATCCGAACATGATGAACGGCCACTCGGTGAAGCTCAAGTGCATCGGCACGTTCCGCCACAAGGTGTCGGCGGCGATGGTGGACAAGGAGGCCCTTGCTGGCGAGAGCCTTGTCCGCGACGTACGGGTGCAGTTCATGCCGGAGCGCACGGTGACCGCCGTGGGCAAACAGCGCATCAAGCGCCGTGCGCTGATTCCCGGCAACCTGACGTGGAAAATCTACGACAAGCCCCACAAAACCACCGAAGAGGGCGAGGCCGGGAGGTCTCGCCCTCAATTTTTTAATGTTTTTGTGTGGGAAGGGGGCTTATGGCTCACCTAAAAAGGAGAAAAGGATTTGGAGTTGGCGGGGGGAGAGGCGTTTTTGGGCGGGGCGGTAGCCGGTGGGGCGGAGGGCGTCGAGGAGGCCTGGGGTGAGGTTGATTTCGCGGGCGAGGAGGCGGCTCGCGGTTTTCTTGCTACAGCCGTCGAAATAGGCCATGGCAAGGTCCTGCTTGAACTTGTACATAATATTGAAAATTTAAATGAAACAATAGGCCCGGAGGCCGGAATTAGAATCAATGAAAGATTCATATTATGCATCAAGTCGCCAGCAAGACCATAAAAAGAGAGCCACGGCAAGGATATAGTTCGCCTGCCGTGGCGGTGATTTAAAAACTTAAAATGAGTTACTGTTTGAGAAATCGTAGAATATCCTCCTCGCTGTAGGCGGCAGAGGTGATGCGGCGCTGCTCCTTGCCGTTCTCGAAGAGTATGATGACGGGAATGGTCATGCAACCGTATTCTCGTGCGACGGTGGGGCAGCGGTCGATGTCCACCTTGATGAAGCGATAGCCTTTGCCGAGTTGCTTGGCCACAGACTCCAGCCTCGGATACATCAGTCGACATGGTCCGCACCAAACGGCGGTAAACATGCAGACGGTCTTCCCGTTGGCAATGACTTTGCGAAAGCCAGCAGAGTCCACTTCCTCTATCAGTTCGGAATGGATTGGGGCATACAGTCCCGTTGTGTCGCCGCTCCATGTGGGTTTGCCATCGGCATCGAGGGTCATCCATACAGCACCCTCTGTTCCCGGCACGACAAACATCGCATCCTCCACACCTCCTGCAACCACAGACACCAGCTCGCTCTGCGTCTCCATCCTCTGTCCTTTCATGTTCATTTTCGTTTCTGTGCGCACGGGCAACCCATAGGGTATTTCGTCGTCTTGACCGTATTGAAAGGGGATGTGATATGAGGTGTCGAGCCAGACGGTGCTCTGTTCGCTCACCATTGCGTTTCCGCCCTCGTAGCTCACACGGATGCAACGGTGTCCCGCTACAACCTCGATGCCGTCGGCCACGTCGAAAAGCGGCACTTCCATCGTGTCTGGGTCAAATGAACGACTGGAGACGATAGGCTTACCCATCATTCCCATCACTGTATACATTGTCTTCTGCTCGGCGAGGTACAGTGTCTTCATTTTGCTTTGTGGCATGTCGGTCAGCTGGTCGTGGCCACGGTAATATGTCGTGTAGGTCGTGGCTGAAGCGTTGCCCATCGACATTCGGTAGGTTGCCACGCCGTGGAACAAATCCTGAGCACATATGTTACCAGTCAACATATATGTAAAAAATACTATTGCCGATACTTTATTCATAGAGCGAGAAACGTTTTACACTGATAGACTTCATTAATTGCCAATTTGGCTTACATCCATATCAAAATACTACAGTTCAGCAAACATTGTGATAAACAAAACAATGCAGCCGGAGGGCAGAATATTCCTAGGATGCCACATGCTGCACTGCACATAGATAGACAAAATGCATAATCATCAATATCGCGACAAACTATGGCCAGAGTTCCTTGTGATGCGATTTCCGCATTTGCTATATTGGTTAGAGAACCATTTCCACATGATGTGCAGGGGCTTGCGGATTCCCCTTTGTATTTCCGTGATGAAATAATATAATCATCAGCTATTTCCTTAAGCATTAAATTGTATTCCACATCTGAAACGTTAATCATTTCTAGGAATCTAACAGTATCATCTTTGTCACATATATTAACAAATAGTGAACTATCATTCAGATACGCGGAATCACATACTGAGAAAAAATGAATTAATACATTATGAGTTCGCTTGTATGGCACATAGTTATCATCATATTTCTCCGCGATACAAGTACTAAGACACATAGCCAAACGGTTAGATGTTGTTATTTCTTCACATTTTTTTATACAATTCAAAAGATGAGTAAGATTGTCATTCTCTATTTTTAAAGGTATAAGTGCAGATAAGTGACCTGATGTTTTGGAAGACAAAATGCCAAATCTAGGCAATGCGCTGTTCGCACACGAGGCACACGGCTTTTCATCGAATTTAAAATCAGGATTATCCTTTAAAAATTCAACGTATTCTTGTAATGCAAGGGAACGATAGGCCGACAGCAGCTCGGAGGAGATGCCTGTAACCTTCAAGAAATTAATTGTGTCATTGTTGGCACAGATTGAAAGAAAAGTTGTTGAGTCAGCCTGATAGGCGCTGTCGCAAGCGGCATAATAGGCTACCATGACGTTGCGAAGTTGATTCAAAGTTGAGCCTCCTTTGGCAGACACATACGAGGGATTGACAATCTGATTCGTGTCGCTGTCCTTGTTGCAGGCAACGAATGTAATCGTACCCACCACCATAATTGCAGCTGCAATAGCCAATATATTCTTTTTCATTTCAATATTCATTTTTGTTACGCTCTACTGTCGCAAGAGTTGTTGCGGTTGCAGAGGTGCTGTGTGGATTTGTGCAACATTTTCTATTGCCACACAATAAAGTCGGTTGAAACACGTTTGTTGAAACGTGTAGAGCAACTGCTCTATGCCTTGTGGGTGCGGGAGGTCATGATTTGAATGGCGGATTGTGAAGCCTGGATTTGCATTTCTGATTCACAAAACACTATTATTGGAGAACTCTTGCACCCTCTTTTACGCCCCGATACAACGGCGCACCAAACTTGTGCGGGGCTTCGTCAGATGAGACACATACTTTTTCTTTTAGATGTCATCTTTTGATGACCACTACCGTATTATTGTTACTTTCCTGGCAGGTGAACTGCCGACTTTGATTAGGTACACACCAGAGGACGGCATACGGAAGCGAACAGCTGCAGATGTGGCCGGTTGGATATGCAGCTGCCGTCCCAATGCATCGAATATTCTGATGGTTTCGCCTTCAGCACCACACACAGAGATGTATTCATCTTCCACATTTATAGTCCAAGGAAGAGCAGTAATATCGACATTCTCAATAGACACTTGCACGGTGTCGTAAATGGTAACTGTGTCAAAAACTGTAACGGTATCATATATAGGGATGGTGTCGAATATCTGAACTGTCACCGTGTCATATACATTTAGTGTGTCGTAAATCAATAAAGTATCAACAACGGAAAGAGTGTCAACATATGTGATGGTGTCTATATAGAATTGTATTGTGTCAGGAAGGTACACCGTTATTATACCAGATGTATCCAAAGGAGCATAAATGGCAATAATGGTGCTGTCAGCATCAACTGCAATTTGTCGAGGATTAGCGATTTCGTTGTCGCTCCAACCTACAAAGACGTTTCCTCCAATTGGCAGAGCCATGAGTGTGGCAGTATCGCCAGGGAAATACCAGCCGCCACCTGTTGTCGTGCCTAAGTTGGCATTGTTGGTCGAGATTGCAAGATACGCAGGCATCATCTCAATTTTTTCAATGGAAATATTGTCCACAGCCATATGCTGGTCGTTTGGGGGAACTATTGAGCTTATTGACCCACTCGATTCCCATAGCACGACAAGTTTGTAATCGCCAGAGTCGAGAATACGGAAGGGGGCTTCTTGTATCTGCCAGCCATCAGTGGCTGATATATATTGCAATCCATTGGGCATAATTGCGTATGAAGGACGGACATAATAGCCACCTGTATATTCGTTGAAAGTACAATTCGATGCTGTGTCTGGCAGCAACAATATGCTTAATGCGGCACAAAACGTATTGAATTGGTAGAAACCATACACGTTACAATCGGCACTAAGTAAATAGTATCCTGTGTCAAGGGTTACGGTTTTCCCCATCAGTGTTGCACGTCCCGGATAACCATGAGAATAGTTGGTTGTGGCACCTTGATCCGACGAAATGTACATTGAGTATTGCCCTCCATGACTTTCTGCCGTACCAATCCATAATTCTGATATCCACGACCGACATACTTCGCTCCAGTTACGTGAATTGACATTTTCAAAATCACAGAAAAAAACCACTTGCGATTTCGCAGTTTGCAACAACGATAAAACAGTAAGAAAAAAAATCAACTTCTTCATATTATCACACTTTTTCGGTTAGTACATCTGCAATAACTCTGACTGCATCAGCTTTGCCAATGGAGGCAATAATCCCATTAATTCCTGTCGACAATTGTTCATTTAGGCTCAACTGTCGTAAAAGGTTGTTGATATAATCTGTCATGTCTGTCACACCATCCAGATTTATAAGATTTTTCGACTTCATTGTGACAATAACTTGTCTGAAAAAAGAATATGCATTTTCAACCTTAACATTGAGAACGTCATAGATGTTGGACAAAATTTGCTGCGCAGGATTAATGGTTGCAATACATGCTTCATCTATCTGTTTTCTGTGAGATGTAGCCGTATTAGGGTAATGCTGAGAGGAAAGTATTGATGACCTCAATCCAGACAATTGAGCACATTCTGGATAGTTATACTCTTTCAAAACAGATTCTGCATTATTTAGCCATACAAGCCATTTTGAAGAGGCCGAAACGTCCCTATTTGAGAATAGATTGACATGTTCCGATACTTGGAGAAGAAGACTGCGCAAACTATTCCTTTTGTCTAAATTATCAGATACTTTCATAATCTACTCTGAAACTAGTATTTCTCCATTTGCAGTGTTTGCCCAGACTAACCCGTCTTCTTGAATCTTTATTTTCATCCGCGTTATTACACGGCTGTCGAAAGAAGCCAATTTTTCGGCTTCAGCTATTACCTCGAGACTCTCTAGATTTGAACTTTGCATTGATAGCATCACATCATTGCGTATATTTCCCATTATTTCCTCTTTTGGTGGGGATTTCTTCACCCCAAGTGCAGCCATACAATCCATCCAAGTTTCTACATGATTTTCGTACAATTCGCTAATCTCTTCCTCTAAATATGATTGCCCGCTGCGTTTTATTCCACGAATAATTTCTCTGGCGCAATCCTCTAGATCGTTATTTAATGTGGTGTATGTCTTTATGTCGTTGTCTGGTATTTCGGATATCTTATAAGACTCGCACAGAGAGGTCCTCATTGCATGGTAGGTCCTGTTTTCATCCAATACCATACCATTGTTTTGAGAATTTTGGTAATCGAGAGCGTAAGGAATTTCAACTTCCACATCCCCAATCCTCATTCGTGGTATGGAAAAATTACAGAGAATATTATCGGACTTGTATTGACGAGCAATCTCGGAAGATTGGACATCTGCATTGTAACGGGCAGTAGTAACACTTGCAACTAACCCAGATATATAATCTTTTAAGTTTGCCATGACATTTATTGTTTTAACAAATGGCTAATGGATTGTGTATGGATTGCCCATACACAATCCATACACCTGGTATTTAACTAAGAGTAGAGTTCCCTTCTATCAGAGACAACATACGGTCAAGACCAGCAGGAAGGTCATCGTTGACTACTTTGACATGGATAACCATTGAATACGTCTTATCAACTTGGGATCCCGTGGTTGTCTTTTTCTGATAAGAGGCAGATGCTTTCAAACTTGCCAGCTTACCATATGAAAGACTTAAGTTCGCATTGCCAGAGGCGCTAGTTTCTACATTTTTTGTTTCAACAGAAGTGAGTTTTGCGTTGAAATCGATAGTCATCTCCTCTATTCGGAGAGACGGAACATTCAGCATGGCCAATACGGGCACACGAAGGGTTCTACTGACGGGGGTGGTTTCTGAAGTATCTCTATATGTGAACTCTACCATATTTAATTCCATGGTATTGTCACTTCCTGTGACCAGTCCAACTTCTCTGATGAATTGAACTTGAGATAGAGATGCGTTGTTTTGCGCTGTTACAGCGGCTTGTATCGGGCCTCCAATGAGAGTGCTAAAATCCAAGCTATTCAGTTCATTAACTAAGTTTGCCATGTTTATTATTTTTTTAATTATACTTATTTTATTCTGCAACCATGGCATTACAATAAAAAGGGAGTTCTATCGTTATGTTTTTGGTTGCAGTATTTTTCTGCGCCTCGGGTGAGAGATGGCAGGGAAGAGTGAGTTGCGAGCTTCAAAAAACAATCACACTCTCCCTGCATCGGCACCCTCTCTTTTTTGCCCCGACACAACGGCGCACCAATCTTGTGCGGGGCTTTGTCAGATGAAATACATACGGCTTAATGGGCTTGTGCAAACTGCACTATTGGGAGTTTGCAGTATTTATTTAACGTCGTGCAACACAGTTAAAGACTTTATTATCGGGGTCGAAGGTGACACTGACCTTGTATCCGTCATCTACCATTTTGTCAGCCCACGCAAGAGCTTCCTCTTCACTTGCCGTGGAGAAATAAACTATTTCTTTTGTGAATACGTTTTGACTTGTTGTGGCAGAATCATAGAAAAAGACTTCATGCCCGTTCTGGGTCATGGCAATCAAAAGACGGAAAAATTCAGTTCGTTCAGTTTTGCTGTGTAGTGTTGTTTGATGCTGTACGCCGTCAATGGCATACTGCACCATGCACACGGTGCTTGTCTCGGCAACTGAATTTTCAGGTACATAATCTGCGGTGTTTTCTTTTTGACAACCAACTGTCATCAGACTTAGCACCGAAAACAGTGCAATGGTTTTAGTGGTTTTGTTCATTTTTTTATTATTTTATTGTTGACTTTTAGATATACTTTCCTTAAACTGATTGCGTTTAAGCGAATGCATTTGCTGCATTGTTTCAATGGAAAAGACACTAATCCTGCGTTCTGACCATGATACTGCTAATAAATCATTGTTTAAGAGTACGGAGTCCATGGGCAAAGAATAATCGCGTTTAGGAGCAGCCCATACTTCAACGAAGTTGTGACCAAGAAAACCAATCATTTCCTGAGGCGGAACTTTAAGATTGAGATCATGTTGAAGTATAAGCCAAGCCGAGTCTGTAGTTGCCACAAGCAGCGTTACATCGACAAAAACGGTGTCGTTGACCTTGTAATCTTTTATAAAGGAGGCTGCGATTCCGTCTACGTTTTCATAACGGGTGTAAAGGTCGCTGACCTCACGGGAGGGGAAGATATATTTCCACTGTAGGGCGACGCAGAGGATGGCGGCCTCGACGAGGGCCAGGATGGCTACAATCAGCCAGAAGCGTTTTTTGTTGAACGTTTTCTCGCTGAGCCGAGTGGAGGAAAGCTTGCTTTCATCCCGAGGCGCGGAAAACGAGGGTTTCGAAGAATCCAACGGACGTTTCATAGCTGCTGGATTATATTGCCCACGGTGTCGCAAATCGCGGTGGCGGTCTGGTCGGTGGTGGTGGTTACATTAACATAGTCGCGTGTGGCGGCAAAGGCCTTGTCGGCGTTAAGGGCGATGAGCAGGAAGAGGCAGGCCGCGATGGAGTAGGACGGGAGTCGGAGGGAGAGAAATTCCTGCCAACGGTGGTCTTTTCCGGAAACGGAATTGTAGCTACCAGCAAGGACAAACCCCAACCAAAGGCGACGGCGGCGGGAGAGGCGGCTCAGACGGTCGGCATAGCGGGCCATGCGGTAAGGTTGGTGGCGAAGGCGAAGCGTCTGCCGTATAAGCCAAAGGCTACGGGCCGCACGCAAGGCTACCACAGCATCGGCGACGGCAAGGACGAGGACAGCGACATTGAGGGGTGAGGGTCCCGCTGGAGCGGTGTGCCACAGGAGGCTTGCCGCCAAAGCGAGGACGAAGAGGCAGAAGACGAGCAGATAGCGGTCGGCCTGACGGCGGATCTGGAACTGCGGAAGACGGTCGCTTTCAACCACCGAACGGATTTGCTCCGGGGAGAACGGTGGTATCCGTGAGGCGACGTCATCCATTAGCCTCTGAGCAGAACGCAACCGACGGATATCGTCATCCGTGATGGGACTGTCGTGTCCTCTCTCCTCTTGCTGGACAAAACCCAGCGATCCTTTTTCTTTCTTCATTGATAATCAGTATTTTACCCCCCCCCTGCAAACTGTATGATAAAGAGGGAAGAAAGAGGCTGGTTGATAATTATTTGTGGATTAACATTCTCAATTTTTTTAAAAGCCGTGACATTCGTTTACGTGCGTTACTTTCGGTGATGCCCTCGGTTCGAGCGATGGTGCTGTAGGAGTCGTCGCTCAGGTAGTGGTCCAGCAAGTTGCGTTCGCTGAGTTTGAGTTGTGTCGTGAGTTCGTCGAGCAGGTTCCAGTCGTCGCGGGATGGGTTGTCGGTGAGATGTTCCTCACTGTCATTTATTTCATTTCCAAAGTGTTCGGTTCCCCTACGGGGTTCCAAGCCGTAGAGGTCGCAGACGGACTGGAATTCTTGGTGATTGGGGTTGCGGAGGTAGTCCATGACGGCATGGTAAGAGATTTGGTATATCCAGGTTGACTCAGCACTGTCGCCACGGAAACGGTCGAGGCCGTACCGACTGAACTCCGCCCATATCGCCACGGCGCACTCTTGCCGTAGTTCATCGAAATAGAATGCATTACCACCACAATACCTGAGACAGATACTGTTTATGGTCTGGCAGTTGCGGTTCAGCAGGTCGCCGAATTCTATTTCTTGTTGCTGCGTGGGCATCAGAGGTAGTTTCAATCTATTTCATATTCATATATTTATAACGTTTTTAAGGCAATTATATTGTATTGTTCCATTCATATTATGTGCGATTATTTGAGATTTGTATTCGTATTGTTTTTTTGCCATATTAGACGTAAAATTTTTTGAATTGTGTGACAAAGGGGTGAAATTTTTTTGAAGATTTTTTTGATAGGGTTGGTTTTCAATTGGATGGAGACGTTTTTTTACCGGCTGAAGCCCTTGGCGCGGGACAACGCGCTTTATGGGGCGGACGCAAGCGTCCGGGAACGGGACGAAGGAGAGGGCATGGAATGCCCTGGCAAGGGACGAAGGGGGACGCGATGGAATCGCGGGGACGTAAAGAAGGTGAGGGTATGGTTGCAGCGGTGCTATTTGTTCTCCGCTGCGCTATCGAAGCGGCCACGTTTCTTCAGATACGGGACAGGTTTTTTATGGGGCTAATGGGGCTAATGGGCGGGGTGGGCCTAATGGGGCGAATGGGCGGTGTGGGGTTTATGGGTGGGATGGGCGTATGTGGCTGATTGATAGGTGGTTGCGGTGGTTTGAGGGGATAAAATTGCAACAGACTGGGAATTAGGGGGTTGCGGGGATTTCGTCGAAGGGTCGCCGAAGGATCACCGAAGGGTCGTCGAAGGGTAGCCGAAAGAGGATTTTGGCGGACATAAATGCCCGCCCACCGGACGAAAGAGAACCAGGGAATTGTCGCGACAGAATCGCGACACACAGTGGAAGGGATGGCGCGGGGGAAGAGAAAAAAGAAAAAGCCCCCCAAGAAAAAAGCCCCCAACAAAAAAAGAGAAACCGCTGCTTGCGGCTCCGCTTGCTTACGGGCGGCTGCGCCGCCCTCCTCTCTCGCTTCTTTTCTCTCTTCCTTCGGCGGCTGCGCCGCCTCCTTTTCT
>JAEEGH010017949.1_pt1 | contig 15009 bp, 9 predicted proteins | sample 9134181 | NCBI WGS metagenome assembly JAEEGH01 (sample SAMN16246544, study PRJNA631951) | gut metagenome | biome: gut microbiome; feature: rumen; material: DP-attached | host: Bos | place: Iran: Karaj | collected 2018-10 | reverse complement strand
GATGAGATTAAATTATTATATATAATAATATATATATTATTATATATAGTATATAATTTACCTATATAAAAAATCAGAAAATGACTAATGACTAATGACTATAATGACTGGAAACACATACCGCCACTAAACAGTCATTTTTGTTAGACTAAAGCGGCAGTTTAGTGCCTTTGATCTGTTTAGTATAAACAAGTTATTATATATGTTGGAATGAGAAATACCATAGATGTGGTATGCGAATGCCACGAATGTGGGATTGTGGGAGTGCAGAAATCGCCGTACCTTTGCACCGTGAAAATTAAACATTAAGGATTAAACATTAAATTATAGAAATATGAAAACAATGATGATGAACCTGCGAATGCGAATGTGGTGCTGCTGTTGCTGTAGCAAGCACATGATGCGTAATGAAAAGGAGAAGCGAAACCAACACATTATTAATATATATAACGAACAACAACAATATGAAAAAATCAGTATTCCACATAGCATTGTTCTTAGGGCTGCTGCTTAGCCAGACAGCCGAGGGTCAGGAAAAGATTTCGCTGCGCGTACCCAACTTCGTACGTCCATTGGTAGAGAAGTGGGCCAGCGACTACCAGAAGATTCACACAAACGTTGATTTCCAATTTGTTTCAGGGAAATCGCAGGATAACAATTCCAACACACTATCGTTGACGACCGATGCCGAAGCAGTGAGTTTTGCACGCTTCGCCGTATTGCCCGTCACCACAAAAAATTCTGAAGCCGACCGTCTGACAGCCTCGCACCGTCTTGACGCCAAAAAGTTGCGCTCGCTGTTCTTCGTCAAGGACGAGTTGGACGACGATGAAGAGGAAACGAAGGCCGAACAGCATATTCACATCTATACTGGCAACAGCCAATTATCGGCCTCGCGCCTGTATGCCTCATATCTGAAGCAGGAGACCGCCAACTACAAAGGCAAGAAGATTTCGGGCGACGACTCGTTTCTCACTACAGCCATCAGTCGCGATCCCTTAGGTGTCACCATCAATTCCTTATCCAACATTTTCGATATAGACAACCGTCAGCTGAAAGCATCGCTGACGCTGTTGCCCCTGGATATCGACAAGCAGGGCCGACAGACGTTGGAAAGCGGACGCCTGGATGACATCATCACGCTGTTGGAACATTCACAATACGACGAGATTCCCGTAGGTCGCGTAGGTTTTGCCTACAACCATAGTAATGCCGCCATCAACGACTTCGTAAGTTGGATACTGACTACAGGCATCAGCGACCTGCACCACTTCGGTCTGCTGTCTCTGACGCAGAAAGAACTGGCTGCTCAGAAGCAGCGCGTGGTCAACAATGACTTAGCACAAAAGTAAACTTTAACTTTAGCCATAATAAATACTTGTTTTAAAATGTGAGGAGCGGGCAATGACGGCCCGTTCCTTTAGAGAAGAATTGCGCATATGGAAAAAAGATTGTTTACACAGATTATACTGCTGGCAACGGCAACCGTAGCTTTTGCCCAGACCACCCTGACGGGTCGCATCACTGACGCCCGCACCGGCGAGCCCCTGATTGGTGCCACACTGGTACCAAAGTCGAGCAAGGAGACTGGTGCCGTGACGGATGCAGATGGTAACTTCCGACTGGTAACCAAGACCAAGTTGCCGCTGACGCTGATCGTCGAGTATGTGGGCTATCGCTCACAGGAAGTTGACGTCTATGACGACTCGGAGGCTATCGACATTCAGCTCATCGACAATTCCAACAAGCTCAGCGAGGTGGTGGTCGTAGGCTACGGCACGCAGAAGCGCACCCAGTTGACGGGTAGCGTGACGACCGTTCGAGCTGAGGTGTTCGAAAACAGTCTGCAACCCACACTCGACGGTGCCCTGAGCGGACAGGTGGCAGGTCTGAACGTGACAGCCACCAGTGGTCAGCCTGGTGCCGACAGCCAGATACGCATTCGTGGCGGTAACTCTATCAATGCCTCGAACGAGCCCCTCTATGTGGTCGATGGCTTCATCTACTTCAAGGATGCCGCCCTGAACGGCACAGGACTTGGCGCCATCGAGGGCAGTCTGAACCCGCTGGCTACCATTAACCCTTCAGACATCGAAAGCATTGAGGTTCTGAAAGACGTCTCGGCCACCGCTATCTACGGTTCACGCGGTGCCAATGGCGTCATCCTGATTACCACGAAGAAGGGTAAGCTGGGCGAGGGCAAGACGAACATTAGCTACGGTTATAAGATTGGTATTAGCCACGTCAGCAAGACACTCGACCTGCTGGGTGCTTCGGAGTGGGCCAAGTTGCAGAAGGACTTCTTTGGCAACAAGGGTGGCTATACCGATGCCGACATCGCTACATTAGGCAAGGGTACCGACTGGCAGGATGCCGTATTGCGTACGGCTACCCAGCAGACCCACGAGCTGAGCATCAACGGTGGCGGACAAAAGAACCGCTACGCCTTCTCGGCCAACTATACCGATCAGGACGGCATCGTCATCGGTTCTGGTTTCCAGCGTTACAACTTCCACGTCAATGCCGAGTGGGAACTGAAGAAGGATTTACACTTCGGTGTGAATGCCACCTACGGCCGTTCAAAGCAGAACGGGCTGACCACGACCGAGGAGCAGGTGTTTAACTCGTCACCCTATTCGGCAGGCATCACCAACAGCTTTGTCTATGCCCTGCTGACGCCCCCCGTCATTCCTGTTTATAATGCCGACGGGTCGTACAACTTCACCAATCCCTATGAGTATGCCTACTTTGCCATTGGCGACCATGCCGCCAATGCCGTCTATGACCTGAAGGAGAGTGTGGCAGAGAACATCAACAACTATCTGCTCTCTACCGTCTGGGCTTCCTACCGCATTGGCGACCTGACGCTGAAGGCTTCGGTGGGTCTGAACAGCGAGAAGTTGACGCAGAACTATTTCTCGGGAGCCTATACCTCGCTCGGTTTGGCTACGCAGGGCATCGGCGGTGTGGGCAATCGTCAGACTGACGTGTGGCAGCAGGAATATACCGTCAGCTACAGTCGCGACCTGAACGACAAGCACTATATTGACGCATTGGTAGGCTATACCCGTCAGACACAGACGTCAACCTACAGCGCCATCCGTACCAATCACTTCACCAACGAGGCTCTGAAGCAGTATAACCTGGGCGACGGTGCCAACGTCTATACGCCGCAGACTGGCATCAGTGAGTCGTCGCTGAACTCGCTGCTGGCTCGCGTCAACTATACATTCCTTGGACGCTATAACGCTACGGCCACCTTCCGTGCCGACAACAGCAGCCGCTTCTCGGCAGGCAACCGCTGGGGCTACTTTCCCTCATTGGGTCTGTCGTGGAACGTCGAGAAGGAATCGTTCCTGAGCCGCGTCCACAGCATCGACTATCTCAAGGTGCGTCTATCCGCCGGTCTGGTGGGCAATCAGGAAATCAGCGACTATGCATTCACCACTTCCTATGCCACAGGTTCGTATGCTGGAAGCAGCAGCTATTCGAAGCAGAATGCCGCCAACGACAACCTGAAGTGGGAGACCACAGCCAGTTATAACCTCGGTTTCGACCTCGGACTCTGGCACGATCGCCTGAGCATCACGTTCGATGCTTACTACAAGAAGACCAGCGACCTGCTGTTGGTCGTGCCGATGGGCTTTGCGTCAGGCGTTACCACCCAGTTGCAGAATGTGGGTAATGTGGAGAACAAGGGTGTGGAGCTCTCAGCCAACGTAGCCCTCATCCGTCGCAAACGTCTCTCGTGGACGCTTGGTGGCAATGTAGCTTACAACAAGAACGAGATTACCGACATGGGCGCAACGGACAACGTCATCCAGGGTGCCGACAACCAGTATATCCTGCGTAAGGGCGAGTCGCTCGGTTCTTTCTACGGGCTGAACTACCTCGGCATCGTGCAGACCGGCGAGGATGTGAGCCTGTTGCCTACCGTCAACGGACAGACGGCCAAGGTAGGCGACCTGAAGTTTGAGGACACTGACGGCAACGGACGCATCGACGGTAACGATCGTCAGATACTGGGCAGCATCCAGCCTAAGCTCATCTACGGTGTATCGACACAGCTGACGTGGCGCAGACTTGATTTCTCGGCATCGTTTGCCGGCAGCTATGGGAACAAGGTGTACAACGCCCTAGGCCGTCGTCTGGAACTGGTTGGCGACTCGTATAATGTGCTTAGCACGGTTGGTGAGCGTCTGGCCAATATCGACTATCCATTGTCGACCGTCAACGCCCGTCCCTTCTCGTATATCGACAGCCGTTATGTGCAGAGCGCCAGCTATCTGAAGTTGCGCAACGTCACCATTGGCTATCGCCTGCCATTGGCCAAGGCGTTCCCTGTTGACGTGCGAGTCTACGCCACAGGTCAGAACCTCTTCACCATCACACCCTATAAAGGCTATGACCCCGAGGTGGCCAGCGGAACTGATGCAGGTGTCTATCCCTCGTCGCGCAGCATCGTATTCGGTATTAATTTAACATTAAAATAAAACTAAACTTACACACAGTATTAACTAAAAGGTAAAAGGAGATTTAAGTATGAAGAAGAAGAACTTTTTATTCAGTGCCGCATTGGCAGCAACCCTTTCGTTAGGATTCGTATCTTGCTCGAGCAGTAGCGACGATGCAGGTAGTAATAATAATCAGGTGACCGACGAGAATGTCGTAGACGATGATGCCAGTGCCCTGGCGCTCGTCAACGGTGTCTATAGCCACTGGCAACCCCTATCGTCATCGTTCTCGTTCATCATCGAGCTGAACTCGAACAAGCTCATATCCTTCGAGGGTGAAGAGAGCGAGGCTGGTCCTGTGAACAGCCGTTTCGAACAGGAACCCACCACTTGGTATCAGGTCAAGATATTCAACCACCTGCTGCTCGGTATTGCTCAGGCCAACGAGGCCATCACCACCATCGACAATTCACTGAAGGCAAAGAAGGTGACGCAGTCGGGTTATAACGCCGCCGTGGGAAAGGCTAAGTTCCTGCGTGCCTTGGCTTATCTGAAACTGGCCCAGTTGTGGGGTGAGGTACCCGTGTTCACAGAGAAGGGCGGAAGTACCACTGAGCGTCAGGAACTGAACGTCGTATTCAACCAGATTGTCAGCGACCTCACGGAAGCTGAAGCACTGTTGAACGACTATAATGGCGACCCCCGTGTGCCTTCCAAGCAGGCAGCCCAAGCCCTATTGGCCCGTACCTATCTGGTATGGGGCGACAACCCACTGAGTGCATCGGAGGTTCAGGCTATTGCCAATGGTCAGACCGATCCGCAGTTTACCAAGACTGACAGTCGACTGGAGAAGGCCGTCGCGTATGCCGATAAGGTCATCAACAGCGGCAAACTGGCCCTCGACCCTGAGTTCAACAAGCTCTATGGTCGCGACTACGAGAGTAACAAGCGCGGCACCAACGAACACCTCTTCACCATTGCCCACGACGGTGACAAGAAGGATGCTCAAGGTAACCACCAGACTCACTGCTCGTGGACCTTCCCATTCCAGAATGGTGAAAATGGCAAGGGCTATACGCAGAACCATACCGAGGTGGCCGACGACAACCTCTATGATGACTGGAAGGCTGAGCAGCCTAACGACAAGCGACTGGCAGAGACATACTTCATTGAGGTGAAGAACCCCGAGGACGGTCAGACCTACCACTACTACTCACCAACCTATACGCCCATCAATGGTAAGGGCGTAGACCAGAGCTACGAGAACTCAGAGAATCTGGAGATTAAGCAGAACAGCGTGGACCGTATCGAGATTCGCTATGCCGAGGTGTTGCTGACGAAGGCTGAGGCCCTTGTGCAGTTAGGACGTAACAGCGAAGCTGCAGAGCCCTTCAACCAACTGCGTCGTCGTGCCGGCATCGAAGAGGTGAGTGCTCCCACCTTCGACCAGATTAAGCGCGAGTGGGACTACGAGTTCACCTATGAGCAGTTCTCTGTGCTGAACTCATACCGTTGGAAGGATCTGATTTCTTCTGTCAAGAAGGTATCGGCCTACAAGCATTTCGCCGATGACTGGAAGACGGCCCTTGGCAACACCTACAACGCCGATCAGGAGGCCTACTTCACCAAGGTTCATAACCATCTGAAGGCAAAGTATAACAATGTTCGCGGTAAGCACTACCGCCAGCCCATTCCTACGGGTCTGCACGGCGAGGCGCTTGGTATAGCACAAAACCCGGGATATTAATTGTTTATAGTTTATTGTTTAAAGTTTAAAGATATAACGTAGGAGGTTTACAGTTATGAAGATATTCAAAAATTCCTTTCTTTCGGTTGTGGTAGTGCTCTTGGGCACTACCGTGACCTCCTGCAACAGCAACGACGACGGTGTGCAGGCAGGTATCGAGATTCCTGGTATCACAATCACAGATGACGTGGACTGCTGCTCAGCCGAGGAGGCGCTGCAGGTGTACCGTTTCCTACAAACGGTGAAGATCGTGCCAGAGTTGTCGACCGTTGTCGATGGCAAGTACAACGTGTTTGCCTACACCAAGACGGGCGCTCTGCACTCGGGCTATAATGACATCTATTTCGTAGCCACCAAGCAGTCGACGGGCAACTACATCAAGAACTTCGATGTGACGAACATCACACCACTGATGCACATGGTGAAGATGGATATGTATCACAGCACACCGGTGGGCCCCGATGCCGCGAGCTTTAACGACGGATATCTGGCCGTGAAACGCACGTGGGTATCGTTCGTGATGAACACCAGTGACGCCGGTTCGTGGACGCTGTCGTACGACGCCTTGGTATTGGGCAAGACGGGTGGTGTCGAGAAAAAGGATGTTGTGGTCAATGCGCTGCCCGACGGACAGGCGTGGATCAAGTCGTTCAAGGTAGGCGACGACACCTATTACCTATCGCTGGTGAACCCCAACGAATGGCAGACTGGCACGAACGGCATCCGCGCCTACGTCTCAAAGAAGAGCGCCAAGGCTACCACTCCCTACACATTAGCATCTGACATCTTCACCATCGACATCGACCCCCGTATGCCTGACATGGGCAACCATACGTCGCCCGACAATACTGCACTCGTGAAACAAACCGACGGCAGCTATCAGGGCACTATCAACCTGACGATGACGGGTCTGTGGCGTATTCACTTGACCGTGAGGAATGCTGATGGCGATATTGTGGCTGGCGGCGGAGAACTGAGCTCGCTGTACTGGGATGTCACGATTTAAGATGGATGATGTATAATGGATGATGTAAGATGTAAGAAGTAAGGAATATGCTTGGATTATTATTGTTGACTATCGGATTGCAGGCCGACACCACCGTTAACCAGTCGCAACGGCTGGATGAGGTGGTGGTGGTCTCGCGCAAGCAGGGTGGCAAACGCTCTGCCAAAGGACAAGTGGCGTCCATTGATGAGCACTTGTCGGAGCTGTCGCACGTCAATCTGGTGCGACGTGGGTCGTACGCCTGGGAACCTGTGGTCAACAATATGCAGACCGAGCGCATTTCCACCACCATCGACGGCATGAAGATATTCTATGCCTGCACGGACAAGATGGATCCCGTAACGAGCTATGTAGAGAGCGGCAACCTGCAGAGCATCAGCCTGAATGCCGGACTGGACGGTAATCCGCAGGCTACGGGGAATATCGGTGGTGCACTGGACCTGCGACTGCGTAAGGCGGGATTCGATAATGACCCTTTTACAGCCACGGCCATGGCAGGCTACGAGACGAATGGGCACGTGCAGGTTTATGGTGCCGATGCTGCCTGGTCGTCACATCGCTTCTATAGCAACGGTGGCGTGTTCTATCGTCATGCGGACAACTATAAAACAGGTGATGGCAAGGAGTTGTCGTTCTCACAGTTTCAGAAGGTCAATGCGTTTGTGAATGGTGGTGTCAGATTGGCTGAACAGGACATGGCAGAGGCAACGTTCATCTTCGATCGTGCCACTGACGTGGGCTATCCGGCTCTGAACATGGACGTGGCGAAGGCCGAGGCCTTTATCACCTCGCTGTCGTACAAACATCTGTTTCAGGACAGCCGACTGGAGTCGTGGGAGACGAAGGTGTACTACAATCACATCACTCACATCATGGACGACACGAAGCGCCCTGACGTAGCCATCCACATGGACATGCCGGGCAAGAGCTGGACGGCGGGTGCCTATTCGCTGCTGACGGGTTGCTTTGGACTGCATCAGGCACAACTGAACATAGACGGCTATTACAACCGTCTGTTTGCCGACATGACGATGTATCCAGGCGGAGCGGCCCCGATGTATATGGTGACGTGGCCCGACGTGGGAACCGTGAACATTGGTGCCGCACTGACAGACAACATCCGTCTCGGCAGTGCTTCGTCGCTGCGTCTCTCAGGTAAACTTTCTTGGCAGCAACAACGCCTGAACAACGAGGAAGGTTACAAGGCGCTGAGTGTCTTCTTCCCAGGCATGAAAGACTATTACCACCAGACTACAGGTCGCATCGCCGCCAACTATCAACTCTCAATTCTCAAATCTCAATTCTCAATTGGAGCAGGTTGGGGCAGCCGTGCGCCCACGGTGACCGAAGCCTACGGCTATTATTTGAACAATACCTTCGACCAGTACGACTACATCGGTAACCCGCGACTGAAGAACGAGAGCGCCATTGAAGTTAATACCAGCTATCAACTCTCCATTCTCAATTCTCAGCTCTCAATTGGTCTTGACGCCAACGCCTTCTTCTTCTCGAACTATATCATCGGACAGTTTGAGAATAGGCTGAGTGCGATGACTGTCGGTGCCGAAGGTGTGAAGGTCTATGGAAATATCGACCATGCCACCATTGCCAATGCCTCGTTGACTGCCAATTACAAAACGAAGGTCTCTAAACGCTCAGCGCTCAACTATCGACTCTCACTGGGCTATGCCATAGGACGTGATGCCGATGGCGATGCCTTGCCGCTGATATCGCCTTTCAGCTATGACTTCCGACTGGCCTACGATTATCAGAAACTGCATGTACAGGCTGAGGTAAAGGGCAATACGCGTCAGGACACGTCTGGCATTAAATATGGTGAAACGCCTACTGCCGCATGGACTGTCCTGAACCTGTCTTCACAATATCAATTCTCGCAATTCACCCTGCGTGTTGGCATTGAGAATGTATTCGACCGCCTCTATGCCACCTATGCCGACTGGAACGATATTCCGCAGAAGGGACGCAATATTTTTGCGAGTTTAGAGTTTAAGATATAAAAGGATATGAAAAGGACACTGATATGGATTGGTGCACTCGTGGTGGGTGCGGTGTTGGGATTGTTGGGTCTGAACTGGCTCAACGAGGTGATGAACTTTGTGGCAACGGTCTATACCAGACTGTTCCAGTTGTTGGCTGTGCCCACCATTGTGTTGGCAGTCATCACCACCTTTGCTACGTTTGGTTCAAAAGGCTCAGGACGTATCTTTGGCCACACACTGACCTATACTCTGCTGACCACCTTTGCCGCTGCGGCGGTGGGGGCTATTCTCTATGTGCTCATCGCCCCAGGCAACCTGCCCTTAGACACTATCAGCAATGCAACTCAGCCCTCAGACATCAGCCCTCAGACATCTTATATTGATCATATCATCAGCATCGTTCCTAACAACATCGTGAAACCTGTCCTCGAAGGCAATGTGCTCTCATTGCTGCTGTTGGCCTTTGCTATTGGCTTCGGGCTGTCAAAATTGCCGGAATCGGAGAATAAGGCTGTGGTGGTAAAAGGGCTGTTAGGGCTACAAGAATTGCTGTTCCTCTTGATTCGAGGGCTTATCTGGACACTGCCCCTCGGCATCGTGGCCTTCGCTGCCCAATTGTCGGCACAAGTGTCAGCAGGCGTGGTAGCCGACAGCATCGGTAAATATGTCCTGGTGGTGTTGGTCGGTAATGCTATCCAGTTCTTTGTCGTGCTCCCCATCTTTCTGTTGAGTCGTGGTCTGAATCCTGTTCATGTGCTGGGTCGTATGATGCCTGCTGTTCTGATGGCGTTGTTTACCAAGAGCAGTGCCGCCACATTGCCCGTCACAATGGACTCGGCAGAGAATCGCCTGGGCATTCGTAGCAAGGTGGCCCGCTTCGTTCTGCCCATCTGCACTACGATTAATATGAACGGTTGTGCCGCCTTTATCCTCGTCACCTCGCTCTTTGTGATGCAGAATGGTGGCATACCTCTGACATGGACCACCATCCTGCTATGGATTCTGGTCTCAGTCATATCGGCTGTGGGTAATGCCGGAGTCCCTATGGGTTGCTATTTCCTCACCCTCTCGCTTATGTCGGGCATCGGTGCCCCTGTCGCTATCTTAGGCATCATCCTGCCCATCTATACCATCATAGATATGGTGGAGACAGCAGAGAACGTCTGGTCAGACTCCTGCGTGGCAGCGATGGTCGACAAAGATTTATAGCTGGACGCCTGCGTGCCTTTTTGTTACCAGATACGAGGCACCCATTGATATGACAAGGACGCCAAAGATGATGGCAAGGCTCCACGTGGTAGGCACTTCGATGTGTGGCATATTCCACGAGATGCCTAAAGTGGCGAGAACGGGGTTGATGTAATCGTTCATAGCCAACAACATCTTGACGCCGACGAAGATGAGGATGATGCCAAGACCGTACTTCAGATACTTGAAATAGCCTGCCACGGCAGCCAGCGCAAAGTAGAGGGCACGGAGACCGAGAATGGCAAAGATATTAGAAGTCAGCACGATGAACGGATCGCGGCTGACAGAGAACACAGCGGGAATGCTGTCGACGGCAAAAGCGACATCGGTGGTCTCGATGACCAGCAGTGTGACGAAGAGCGGAGTGGCCAGATATTTTGATGTCTGATCTTTGATGAAGAACTTTTCGCCATGGAGCTGGTCGGTGACAGGAAAGAGTTTCTTGAACCAACGTACGATGATATTCTGTGAGGGATCAGTCTGCCCGTTGTCGTCGTGGCTGAACATCTTAGCACCCGTATAAAGCAGAAAGATACCAAACAAGCCCAGAATCCATTCGAAGCGTTCGACCATCGCCGCACCGGCGAAGATGAAGATGCTACGTAATACCAAAGCACCAAAGATGCCCCAGAAAAGGACTTCGTGCTGGTATTTGCGTTCGATGCCGAAGAATGAGAAGAGCATGAGGAACACGAAGAGGTTGTCCATCGACAACGATTTCTCTATCAGATAGCCAGCCAGGAACTCCATTGCCTTCTCATGCGAGTCATGTGGATACCAAAAATAAATAGCCACACAGAACAACAGCGACACGCCAATCCAGACAGCAGTCATCTGCAATGCCTCTTTCACCTTCACCTCATGCTGACCTTTCTTGCCAAACATCTTCAAGTCGGCAATCAGCATGATGAACACCAATACGTAGAATACGATCCAAGCCCAAAGGGGCATTCCCATTAAATCCATTTATTTTGTTCTTAAATAAGTACGATAGCCATAGGCGATGATAACCAGGAAACAGATGAGCGGCAGCACGAACGACACGTTGACGGCAGGCATACCGAACATTTCCTTCTGATCGATAATAGTGGCCTGTAGCGGAGGCAGCACGCTACCGCCAAGGATGGCCATGATAAGACCGGCAGCACCAAACTTGGCATCGTCGCCCAAACCCTGCAGAGCGATACCGTAGATGGTGGGGAACATCAGGCTCATACAAGCCGAGATAGCTACCAGACAATAGAGTCCGGCCCGTCCGTCGATGAAGATGACACCACACGTGAGCAATGCACCCACCACAGCCAGAATGCCCAATAAGGCGCCTGCATTGATATACTTCAGGAAGTAAGTGCAGATGAAGCGGCTGGACACGAAGATGGCCATCGCCACGATGTTATAGGTCTGCGAAGTCACTTCGGCCTCCTGTTCGCCCATACCCTCGTTCATCAATACGCGCGTACCATATTGTATAATGAACGTCCAACACATAATTTGCACGCCCACATAGAAGAACTGGGCAATGACGCCCTCGCGATAGTAGTCGATAGAGAAGATGCGCTTCAAAGTGGGCAGAAAGTTGATATCATGGTTCTGGTCACCGTTCTTAGGCATGTTAGTGAAGTAGATGACAGCAAACATCACGGCTATCACAGCACCGATGGCCAGATAGGGGGCAATGAGGACGCTGAGGTCGCTATCGCGCATAGCACTGAACTCTGCATCGGAGAGCAGAGCGCGCTCGTCAGTAGAGGCGGGATTCAGTTTGGCCTGGATGAAGTTCATGGCCACATACATACCACACAACGAACCCATCGGATTGAAACATTGCGCCATATTCAGACGACGGGTAGCGGTATCCTCCGAGCCCATGGTCAGGATATATGGATTACACGACGTCTCAAGGAACGACAGCCCACAGGTCAGAATGAAGTAGGCCACGAGGAATGGATAGTACATACCTGTCCACGATGCCGGCAGAAAGAGCAAGGCACCGACGGCATACAGTCCGAGACCCATGAGCACACCTGCTTTGTAGGAATATTTACGGATAAACATGGCGGCGGGGAACGCCATAGCAAAGTAACCACCATAAAAGGCCACCTGCACCAGTGCACCATCCGTCACACTCATGCGGAATATCTTGGAGAAGGCCTTCACCATCGGGTTGGTAATATCGTTGGCAAAGCCCCACAGGGCAAAGCACGACGTGACGAGGATGAATGGCACGAGGTAACTCACGCCATTACGCGAAATCAGCGAATCTTTCTCAGACATATCGTTTAAATTTAGTGTTTTAAGATAATGGTTATTTGTCAGCTATCTTACGGAACGACTGAAGTTTTTCGCCATAACACAAGTCGCCACAGTCGCCAAAGCCCGGCACGATATATTTCTGCTCATTCATGCCCTGATCTACAGCGGCACACCAGATGGTAGAACCCTCAGGCAACGCATCCTTCACCACCTCAATACCCTCTGGAGCTGCGATGACACAGCATAGATGAATCTTCTTGGGTTTGCCGGTCTGAAGCAGCGAATCGATAGCTGCTGCCAGACTGCCGCCTGTTGCCAACATGGGGTCAACGATGATTAAGGTCTTGTTCTTGACGCTTTGAGTGGCTATGTATTCCGTATGTACGCCCACCTCGGTATGTTCGCGGTTGATATACATACGGAAAGCCGATACGAAACCATTGTCTGCCTTGTCGAACACGTCCAGGAAACCCTCATGGAAGGGCAGGCCAGCACGTAGTACGGTGGCTAACACAATGTCGTCCTTAGGCACATTGATGTCAAGTGTACCTAACGGTGTTGTCACCGTCTTGGCCTTATATTCCAAGGTCTTCGACAATTCGTAGGCCATCATCATGCCCACGCGCTTGATGTTATGACGGAATAGCAGCCTGTTACGCTGATAATTCTTGTCGCGAAGTTCAGCCATATACTGGTTGATGACGCTGTTTTGCTCAGAAAAGTTAATGACTTCCATTGTTCTGATAGTTTAAGTTGGTTGCAAAGGTAATGATTTTGCGTTAATTTTTGACAAGTGGGAGTGGCAAAAACTGATTGTTGCCACGTTTTTTAATTTCTTTAACCTAAAAAAGGTTGTGTTCGCACAAATAATTCTTAATTCTTACCTCTTAACTCTTAACTTTTTCGTACCTTTGCATCCGAAAATTGAGAAATAGGTATTAAATTTTTAAATAAAAAGATTAGTAATTAGTATTATGGCAAAGTTAGATTTGACACAGTATGGCATCACCGGTTCTACCGTGATTGCCCACAATCCATCTTACGAGTACCTCTTCGCTGAGGAGACAAAGGCTGGTCTGACTGGTTTCGACAAGGGTCAGAACACCGAGCTGAACGCTGTAAACGTAATGACAGGTATCTACACCGGTCGTTCTCCTAAGGACAAGTACATCGTAAAGGATGCACAGAGCCAGGACAAGGTATGGTGGACAACTGAGGAATACAAGAACGACAACCACCCCATGACTGAGGAGGTTTGGAAGACTGTGAAGGAGATTGCCATCAAGGAGCTCTGCAACAAGGATCTGTACGTTGTTGACGCTTTCTGCGGTGCCAACGAGGCTACCCGTCTGCGCGTTCGTTTCATCGTTGAGGTTGCTTGGCAGGCTCACTTCGTAAAGAACATGTTCATCCAGCCCACCGCTGAGGAACTGGAGAGCTTCGAGCCTAACTTCGTTATCTATAACGCATCTAAGGCTAAGGTTGAGAACTACAAGGAGCTGGGTCTGAACTCAGAGACTTGCGTAGCATTCAACACTACAAGCCGCGAGCAGTGCATCATCAACACATGGTACGGTGGTGAGATGAAGAAGGGTATGTTCTCTATGCAGAACTACTATCTGCCCCTGCAGGGTATCGCATCTATGCACTGCTCTGCTAACACCGACATGGAGGGTAAGAACACAGCTATCTTCTTCGGTCTGTCAGGTACAGGTAAGACCACCCTTTCAACCGATCCAAAGCGCCTTCTGATTGGTGACGACGAGCACGGATGGGACGATGAGGGTGTATTCAACCTCGAGGGCGGTTGCTACGCTAAGGTTATCAACCTGAGCAAGGAGAACGAGCCTGACATCTACGGCGCTATCAAGCGTAACGCTCTTCTGGAGAACGTAACAGTAGCTGCCGACGGTAAGATCGACTTCGCTGATAAGAGCGTAACCGAGAACACTCGTGTATCATATCCTATCGATCACATCGAGAAGATCGCTCAGAAGGTAAACGGCAAGAGCGCTGGTCCTGATGCTAAGAACGTAATCTTCCTGAGTGCTGACGCATTCGGTGTACTGCCTCCAGTATCAATCCTGACTCCAGAGCAGACTAAGTACTACTTCCTGAGCGGATTCACAGCTAAGCTGGCTGGTACAGAGCGCGGTATCACTGAGCCTACTCCAACATTCTCTGCTTGCTTCGGCCAGGCATTCCTGGAGCTGCACCCAACAAAGTATGCTGAGGAGCTGGTTAAGAAGATGGAGAAGAGCGGTGCTAAGGCATACCTCGTAAACACTGGTTGGAACGGTA
>JAEEGH010017948.1_pt1 | contig 15010 bp, 12 predicted proteins | sample 9134181 | NCBI WGS metagenome assembly JAEEGH01 (sample SAMN16246544, study PRJNA631951) | gut metagenome | biome: gut microbiome; feature: rumen; material: DP-attached | host: Bos | place: Iran: Karaj | collected 2018-10 | reverse complement strand
GACGGGGGTTGTGGGTCATAGCAGTTCAATGACCCACAACCCCCGTCCCCAGGGGACCACCTCGGCAATATCTCAGCGCTACACAGTCATGCTCCTCTTTTTTCGTCTCACTCGGTTTATGTGTCTTTCAAAATCCCCGCTTCTGAGGAGCTCTGCCAGAACGTATTGCTCAAACAGCGGCACTGTGCAGGAATAGAAGCCGAGCTTTTCGGTGAACACTTCAAGAAGATCGGTGGGAAGGAGCATATATCCGACACGAAGTGAAGGCGCGATGGTCTTTGAAAAAGTATTGAGGTAGATCACGCGGCTTCCACCCGACATTGAGAACAGAGTGTCCTCGGCTTTGCTGGAGACAGTAAGTTCGGAGTCATAATTATCTTCAACGATGATACCTTCTGCGGCAGCAGCCCAGCGAAGGTATTCTTTTTTCTTTGAGATGCCGACCGAGATACCGCTCGGAAAGCTGTTGAAGGGAGTTACATGCAGAACACGGGCATTTGTAATGGTGAGCTCTGCGGTGGACAGACCTTCCGGTGTGAGAGTAATGGGATCGCATTTTATCCCGAAAGATCTGTATACTTTCGGGATCTTGTTGTAACAGGGGGCTTCAATTGCATAGATGTGCTCGTTCCCGAGAAGCTGCGCGATAAGACCGTAAAGATACTCGGCTCCGGCACCTATAATAACCTGCCCGGGAGCAACAAAGATCCCTCGGCTGCGTGCAAGATAGCGACAGATCTCTTCCCGGAGTTCTTCACTGCCCTGACTGGGTGACTTTACAAGGATGCTCTCGCTTTTATCAAGAAGAACCTTCCTCATGGTACGCGCGATCACCGAAAAGGGGAAATCACCGATCTGAGGTTGAGGATGCTCATTTGTAAAAACCGGATCGTAAACAGATCCGTTTATATCTTTACTGCCCTTTGGTGACTTTAATTTTTCCCTGTCCGGAAAAGCCGGACTTTGTGAGGTTTTTCCGGGCTGAGATTCTGTCAGATGCTTATGTGAGGGATCGGTCAGAAAATCGTCCTCACTATAGATCACGAAGTATCCGCTCCTTTCGCGCGATTCGATATAGCCTTCATCGCACAGCAAGGAGAGCGCATGCTCCACGGTGATAACACTCACACCGACTTCGGAGGTGATAGTGCGTTTTGAAGGCAGCTTGCTCCCTCGCGGATAAACGCCCGTTGTGATATCGCGGACGAGGAGACGGTAAAGCTGAAGGTATGCGGGTACATGTGAAGAGGAGTCTATTGTATATATCATCTGGTAATGTCAAATCCTTTCGTAACAGTCGTTTGTTTATGATCAGATTATAGTTTAAAACACTGCATGTTGTAAATGCTTTCCTTGACATTAATATCCATAAAATGTAGACTTTTCCTGTATGGTTTTTTACGGATCCTGGTTGCGTGGGATCCGGTTAAGGGTGAAAAGACCATAATCAGAAAGGATGGGTTTTATGATCAAATCAAAAGTAGTTTTCACGGAAGAGATCGACGATCTTGAGACAGCGGTTGAAGAACTTTGCGAACAGGTCGGAGACTTTACTCTTCAAAAGAATTCCGTCGGTATCATCTTTATGGATGAAGATACCGAGTACGGCGAGCTTTATCCCATGCTCAAAGAAAAGTGGGATATTCCTTTTGTCGCATGTACCGCACTTGCACTTCTGACAGGTGATGAGGGCCTTAAGAAAAGCGGTATTTCTTTAATGCTTATGTCAGCCGACGACTGTAACTTTGCTGTCGGCATGGCCGAAGATCTTTCTATCGACGATTATTCCTGGAAGATCAAGGATGTATATTCACAGAGCGAGAAGCAGCTTGCGCCCGAAGAGATCAAGCTTGTTTTAACAATGGGCGGTAAGGCACCCGGAATGGTTGGAGACGACGTTATCGACGTTATCGACAGCTTCGGGAAGAATATCCCCATTTACGGTCTGTTTGCATCGGATGCTTTCAATTTCAGTAAGTACAGAGTGTTCTGTAACGAGAGGAGCGGCCAGAACGCTCAGGCATTCGTATTTGTGTCCGGTAATGTGAATCCCAGATTCCTTCAGGTTAAGTCGATCTCCGGTAAAGCAAACTTCTCATACGAAGTTACCAAATCAAACGAGAATCAGGTGTTCAGACTCGGAAACGGTACTTTTGTTGAGGCGCTTGAGAAAGCAAACATGATCTCACAAAAGAACAATGTTATCGCAGACTACATCATGACACCTTTCATCACTACCATCAAGAAGCCGAGCGGAAGAGTCGTTGAGTCCATGAGAAACCTCACATTCCTCAATTTCGTGAACGGCAGCGGTATGTTCCTCGGTGGTATTCCCGAGGGTGCATCCCTTGAGGTAGGGTATATAAACAGTGAGCAGGTTCAGAAGACGATAGACGAAGCGTTTGAAACTATCTGCGGATGGATCGGAGAGGACGGAAGTACCGATCACACCATGCTTGTAATATCATGTGCAGCCCGTTACATGAGCCTTGGCAAGAACGTAACGATCGAGGCTGAGACCTTTAAGAAGAAGCTCCCGGGCAACGTTTCCGTTATGGGAATGTATTCTTACGGCGAGTTCTGTCCTATCGGCGAGGGTGCCGAAATGGACAACACCTTCCACAACTCTACATTCACGGTCCTTTTCTTATAAGCGTAGCGGTAGTTTTGTGTATAAGCGTCAGAAACAGTGGTGAGAATAATGGAAGAAAACAAAGGGATCATCGAACCCGCGGCACAGGATGCGGGGGTTGTTGATGTTGAAAAAGAGCTCAAGGAGCTCAGACTGAAGCAGAAGAAGCTTGAGCGTGAGAATAGGCGTCTCCAGATAGAGATGGACACGATCAAGGATATGAACGAACAGATCGCGCGCACTCAGGGATTTATGAAAAAGGAGAATCAGCGCCAGATCTTCTATAATACGCAGCTTCTTAAGGTTTCACCGTATCTTGTTTTGATGGTGGACGAGAAGCTTAAGACGGTTATGGCTTCGGATGTCCTCACTCAGATGACGGATGTGAGCCTTGATGCGGTTCGTGACGGAATGCAGCTCGACGAGGTACTTTCAAAGGTCCTTGAAGAGTCTGTGCTCAACAGTCTTCTTGAGAAGTGTCATTCCGTACTCGAAAACAGAGTAAGTGACACCTTCATGCTGAACAATTATTTCGGCGAAGAAGAGAGGATCTACAAGGTCGATATTAACTTTTACTCGTCTCCCGTAGAGGGCGCCAGCGGGCTGTGCATCCTCTTTACGGATATGACCGAGGTTATCGAAGCAAAGGAAAGAGCCGAAAGAGCCGACAAGGCAAAGAGCAATTTCCTTGCGAATATGTCGCACGAGATAAGGACTCCCATGAATGCCATCAACGGTATGTCGGAGTTTATCCTGCGTGACAGTACGGACGAGGAGGCCAAGAAGAATGCCGCCATGATAAAGTCGGCTGCCAAGTCTCTGATTTCCATTATCAACGATATCCTTGATTTCTCAAAGATAGAGTCGGGAAAGATGGAGATCATCAACGATACCTACAGTCTGTCCTCTCTTGTTAACGATGTTGCAACCATGATCAGGATCAGGCTTCAGGAAAAGAAGGTCGGTCTTGTTGTAAACCTTGATCCTGATACGCCGAGCAGACTGTACGGTGATGAGGTCAGGATCAAACAGGTTATGATCAACATCCTGAATAATTCGGTAAAATTCACAAATGAAGGTCAGATCACCTTTAATATTAAACATGAGTGGGACGGCAAGGGAGATTGCTGCCTTCATGTCAGTATTTCTGATACCGGTATCGGGATCAAAAAGGAGGAACTCGGAAAGATCTTTGAAAGCTTCACTCAGGTCGATACAAAGAGAAACCGTTCCATCGAGGGGACGGGACTCGGTCTTGCGATAAGCCGAAGGCTTGTTACGATGATGGGAGGAGAACTCAAGGTCGAAAGTGTATACGGCGAAGGCTCCACCTTTTCTTTCGACATCTACAATAAGGTCATTGATGCGGAACCGGTGGGCGTGTTGGCTGACAATTACGACGTAAAGCTTGTGCATGAAGTAGATAAGTCGTTCCGGCGGCCGAATGCCAGGATCCTTGTTGTTGATGACAACGATATGAACCTTAAGGTTGCGGCCGGTCTTATGAAGCCGTACGGCATCGTACCTGATCTTGCCACGAGCGGACCCGAATCACTTGAACTGGTTAAAAACAAGACCTACGATCTTATCTTCATGGACCACATGATGCCCAAGATGGATGGTGTCGAGACCATGCACAGGATGAGAGATATGAAGGGCGGAAGTGAGTGGAAGATAATTGCTCTTACAGCCAATGCTATAAGCGGCATGGCGGCCAAATATGTCGAGGAGGGCTTTAACGGTTATCTGGCAAAGCCTATCGATCCCGCTTCAATGGAACTGGTTTTAAAAAGAGAGCTAACAGAAGAAAAGAACGAAGAAATCCTTGAATTCGACCCGGAGGGAGAAGTACTTGAATTCGGTCCCGACGAGGGTGATGCTCCGGAATTCGAACAGGGAGACAGTGACCGGGGAGAGACTGACGGCAAACCCGGTGGCGTAAAAAAGGGTAACGATGAGCTTATCGCTCTGCTTGAAGAGATCGGGATCAATACCGGAGCGGGACTCATGCATGCGGCCGGTGATAAAGACTTTTACCTTGAAATTGTCAGGGACTATGTAAAAGCCTTTAAAGAACGGTCTTCTCAGCTGCAGGAGTATTACGAAAGCGGAAATATGAGTGACTACAGTATCCTCGTGCATGCCCTCAAGAGTAACTCCAATACGCTCGGAATAGAAGATATAGGGGCAAAAGCGAAAGACCTCGAGTTTGCTTCGAAGGATAATGACACAGCGTTTGTCGATCATCATCACGGCGAACTTATCGATGCATATCGTAATCGGACGGAAGAGATAAGAAAAGTAATGGAAGAGTAAAGATATGAAGAGTAATGTCAGAAGAGCAACAGAAAACGATATCGACAGCATCTTAAAGCTGCTGGTTCAGGTCGATATGGTCCACCATAACGGGAGACCGGATATTTTTAAAGGACCCGCGACAAAGTACAATGCGGAAGAGCTCAGAAAGATCGTTTCAGACGAGACGACTCCCGTATTTGTCTACGAGGACGAAAAGGACGGTGTTATGGGGCATGCGTTCTGTGTCCATAAGCAGGTGATCGGCGATTCTGTTCTCACAGACATCAGAACGCTCTATATAGATGATATCTGTGTTGATGAGGGTTACAGGGGCAGACACGTCGGGACTGAGCTTTTCGAGGCCGTTAAGGACTACGCGCGAGAGGGCGGTTTTTACAACATCACACTTAACGTCTGGTCATGTAATCCCGGCGCAATGCAGTTTTATGAGAGACTCGGACTGGTGCCTCAGAAGGTAGGCATGGAGATGCTTCTTTAAAATTCACGCTCGCTTTGAGTCAGCAGACAGTGCGAACAAATTCGGTTTAGGAGCCTGATACTTCGTTGAAGTATTTGGCGAGGAATCAACGGCAAAAAAACTGCCGTTAAAGAAGAGGAGGTATTCTATGTCGATGATGGAAAAGCCCGAGGTCAAGGTTTTGGCGGACGGTACAAAGTTCTGGGAGAACAGGTACGACAGTTTCTTTCTCAAGGCAGTCGTTCCGAAGTCGAAGGTCGAGGGCGACATCAACAATTACGGATTCCGCGCACCGCTTCTGCTGGTTTTTGAAGAGGAAATGCTTGACTCGGAAGGTGCCAATGCATATGCGAAAGAGACCGGACTCGCCGATATCGCGGCAGCCGTTGATTCAAGCGTTCTTTTTGTTTATCCCACATGCGAAGGCGGATGGAAGAATGCCTCGACTCAGATGTACATCGACCTTATCGCAGAGATAAAGATGGACTCAAACTACGAGGACGGCTTTGTCAAGATCACCGACTTTTTCACAAGAGAATTTAAGGGTTACTTTGCACGCGGAGCAAAGTTCAGAACAGATATATACAGCAAAGGTGCCTCGGCGGATTACGTGGCAAAGAATCTCTTAAAGAAGATCGAAGGCGAGTACCTTTGGGGACCCGGTGATATCACACCTGCCATGTGTTCTATGGAAGGACTCTCGGTCGTGCCTGAGATCGAGAGAAAGGATATCGCGATCCTTTCGGTAGGTAATTCCGCACAGATCAATAAGGCTTTCGACGGATGCGAGAACCTCCTCATCAAGGATAAAGCGGATTACAAAGAAGATTTTAAGAACTTTGTGCGTAAGTTTAAGATGTGGTGCGGCCATATCGATATCGAGCCCGACTTTGAGGCGCTTGACATGACCGAAGAAGCCGGCAAGTGCACAGTTCACACCTCGCCCTATAACATGGGCAAGTATAAGGGCACAAAAGAGCATCCCGTCGGATATTTCGCATATTACAACAACGATCTCTTTAAGAACGGCCCGGTGCCTCTGCTTGTCGGTTTCCACGGCGGCGGAGATTCATCAATGTACCTTACTTTCGTTGTGGATTGGTGGGAGATCGCTCACAGGTACGGCTTTATGTATGTTTCTGTTGAGAATCACCAGGACGTTACCGCAGCCGAGGCCATGGAGCTTATAGAGCACATAGAGAAAAATTACGATATAGATCCGAAGAGGATCTATGCGACAGGTTTCTCGATGGGAAGCGGTAAGACTTGGGATCTCTTTATGGAATTTCCTGAGAAGTTTGCGGGGCTGGCTCCCGGAAGCGCACTTTTCCCCGTGAAGAACAATCTCTTCGGCAGACCTTGGGGAGACGGCGAGTGGGTCAACAGAACAGTGCCCGTTCCGATCTTTTATTCGGGCGGAGAGAAGACTTTCCTTCCCGAGCTTCCGAGAGGTGACGTCACGGCACTTGAGAGAGTCCGGTACGCTGCAGAGGTCAATAAGCTGAGGAAGAAGTTTGATCTGAGGTTTGAGGACAGGGAAAACTGGCCCGACCCGCTCTGGGGAGAGATTCCCGACAGAAAAGAAGTCGTGCACGATGATGTCCGAAATGCCAATCTTACGATCAATTACTATGACAGCGAAGACGGTGTCTGCCGCACCGCATTTGCGAGCATCGACGATCAGGTCCATGAATTCAGGCATCATACTGCGGAAGAGGCATGGAAGTTTATCAGTAAGTTTACAAGATGATAAGATGAAAGCGGTTTCGTTTTTTCGAAGCCGCTTTTTCGCAATAAACCGATCATATCGTAACAGTGATCCACTCATTTACAGATCCGTGTTAACTGTATCAGGCATCCGCTTCTTTTTCATGCGCAGGGCCGGAACTTTTCGGTCTGTACACGTAACGCACGTATTCATACCTGGGATATCTGTCAACCGTGCTCTTCATCTCGTTATAGATCTCGTCCCTGAGCTTCTTCTTTGCTGCCTGTTTGGGAAGAGTGCGGTCGGCATAAAAAGGTCCTGCGACATATGAAACTACGCGGGGACGCTTGACAAACGGAAGAGCGCGCTTTTTGTAGACATTCGTCATGGTGAAGCAGGGAACATCAAGCTCATAAGGGTACGCCATCGAAACATCTGTGAAAGGTCTTATGTCGGTATAGTACGGCCATATATGAGCCTCGGGGTAGATTATTATCGCTTTTTTGCGGCGGATCCTCTCGGCAACGGCTTCCCTGAAGCTGCGTGCGTGTGAGATGTCCGTAAAAGTCGGAATAGCACCGAGCATCTGTACCAGGCATCTGATGCCGGGGATCGATGTGACGTCGGGGTTGCAGATCAGGAAGTCTTTCTTCGGGAAAGTGAGCATCGTGGGAGTGAACGCGTCTATGTCAGTGCCGGTGTGGTTGGCATAAACGAAGTAACCCGTCTTTCGGAACTTGTGAAGCTTCCTGCGTCCAACGAAGCGCTGGTGATATTTGAGCTTGATCCAGAGTGCGACGATAGGCCTGACGATTATATTGTAGATAAAGAATTCCGAAACGACCCAGAAGGGGTTGGTATGGATGTACTTGTAGTTCGCAGGCAGCTTCTCTGTGACTATCGAATTGCCTGCGAAGTCATCGTTTAAAGGATCGGAATAATAGATCGTACGTTTTTTCATATCCTGACCTTTCCGGGTAACAGCGGGTCTCTGGGTGCCGGCTTTTTTGGTAAAAGTGTTTTCTCAGTCTTTATTGTGCAGAGCGGCATCGCTTAACATCTTACGCATACGTACCATGCATTCCTTCTGGCTCTGAGCATAAGGAGAAGCGAGGTACTTTTTTGAATACTCCTGTCTGATATCGTCATGCTCAAGAAAGAAATCGATCTTCCTTGCCAGATCACGGTAGTCGTTACATTTGAACAAAGACTTTTCATCAAGAGCGAAAGCTTTTGTCGCGGACCTCGGGGAATTGTTTATGATAGGCACAAGTCCGCAGCTGATCGCCTCAAGACAGGCGATGGCTTCGATCTCGATCTCTGCGGGGTGGCAGTAGAGGTCGGCGTAATTGATGATCCTTGCGAGCTGAGCCCTGGTAAAGAACTTCATGATGGGCATTTTTATGCCCGCCTTCCTGACGGCTCTGAGGATCTGAAGCCTGCGGGGACCACTTCCTGCAAATATGAGTCTGATCTTATCCTTGAACTTACTGCATCCGACAGCCTTTACGAGCAGAGTATGAGATTTCTCTTTCGAGTAACGACCGGTAAAGAGGATAATAAACTCATCCTTGAGGCGATCGGGTTTGGGCGTGGGGGCATATTTGTATGCTTCGTTCACACCGTTCGAGATGACTAAACCGTTCGTCTTATGACCGACTGTTTTCTCAAAGAGATCCCTTATGAACCGGGTAGGGTAGTGGATCGTATCGACATATTGATAAAGCCTTTTGTAAAAATGCTTATATACAAGCCGGTTAAAGAACTTAGAGTTCATAAACATCAGGATATGACTCGAAAAGTTCTCGGCCTGACAGTGAAATCCAGCCGTTACGGGGATTCCAAGCTCTTTTGCGATCTGTGCCGCACAGCAACCGACAGGAAAAGGCATCATGACATGAACAACATCAGATCCTTCGACAGCTTCTCTGATAATATTTTTGTCGGGTTTTGCAATGGTAACGTTGTTTTTTTCTATTATTTTATTTATTATGAAACCTAGGTTGAGCGTCTTGACGATGTAATAACCTTCTGTTCCTTCACGAGACTTGTCGGGACAGACGATCCTTACTGTGTCTCCGCAAGACTTGAGGTACCTGATGAGATTCATGCAGGCAATGGTGGTACCGTTGTTCTCCTCCCCGAGAACGTCGGCTATGATCGTAACTATCATTGAAGGATTCCTCCAAACTAAACTATTGATAGTTTACCATATCATTAAAAATTTGCAAACAATTATAAACAATTCTTGACATCAACGCGTTAAAGTGTTATAGTGCCATACAACGAGTCGATTAGACGGATTTGGAAGATCATCCCGTTTGAAACATAAGCGTTACGGACGGGTTATACAGGAGGTTATACATGATAGTAGTATTAAAGCCCGATGTGGCAGCAGAAAAGCAGGAAAGACTTATTGACTGGCTTAAGAGCCTTTCTCTTAATGTACATGTTTCGACAGGAGAGTATCAGACGGTTCTCGGTCTTGTGGGTGACACAAGCGCTGTGGATATATCTCTTCTCGAAAGTCTTGAGATCGTTGATACGGTTACACGTGTTTCCGATCCTTTCAAACGCGCAAACAGAAAGTTCCATCCCGATGATACGGTGATCGATGTAGGCGGCGTCAAGATAGGCGGCGGAAACTTCTGTATGATCGCAGGACCCTGTTCGGTTGAGTCGGAGGACCAGATCATCGGTATCGCAAAAGCCGTTAAGGCTTCAGGTGCCGGGATGCTCCGAGGAGGTGCTTTCAAGCCCCGTACTTCCCCTTACGATTTCCAGGGGCTTAAGAAAGAGGGACTTCGCCTTCTCTCCGCGGCCAAACAGGAGACGGGACTTCCTATCGTAACCGAGATCATGAATGCGACGGACCTGCCTCTTTTTGATGATGTTGACGTGCTGCAGGTCGGTGCGAGAAACACCCAGAACTTCGACCTCTTAAAGGAACTTGGCACAGTCGGAAAGCCCATCCTCTTAAAGAGAGGTATCGCAGGGACTTTAAAGGAGCTCCTTATGAGCGCCGAGTATATCATGGCCAGCGGCAATGAAAATGTTATCCTTTGCGAGCGCGGTATCAGAACATACAGCGATTACCTCCGTAATACGCTCGATCTTTCGGCGGTTCCCATGCTTCATGAACTGACACATCTGCCTGTGATCGTGGATCCTTCACATGCAACGGGTATTGCAAGGATCGTTTCACCCATGGCTCTCGCAGGAACGGCATGCGGTGCCGACGGTCTCATCATCGAGGTTCATAACGATCCCGAGCACGCGCTCTGTGACGGTGCGCAATCACTCCGTCCCGAAGATTTTGACAAGCTTGCTAAGAAAGTCAGAGCTGTCAGGGAAGCGGTCGTTTGACCTCACGCGGGAACATGATAAAACGCTGAATTCTTTGATGAGGAGGAGAAAAAACAATGCGCTTGGGCGTTGTGGGACTCGGCCTTATCGGCGGGTCATTTGCTAAAGCATACAAGAAAGACGGCCATGAAGTAATGGCCCTTGATACAGATAAAAAAACGCTCGGGTTCGCGGCGCTTTCGGGTGCCATTGACGGAGAGCTTACCGATGAGATCATACCGACATGTGATCTTATCCTCATTTGCACATATCCGGAAGCAGCCATAAGCTTTATGACCGATAAAGGTCCGCTTTTCGGAAAACGTCCCGTGGTCATCGATGCCTGCGGAACAAAGGAAGTGGTTGTCAAGGCAGGAATGGAGCTTGCAAAGAAGCACGGATTTACCTACGTCGGAGGTCATCCGATGGCGGGAACACAGTTTTCGGGCTTCAAGTACGCTAAGGAGAACCTTTATAAAGGCGCACCCATGGTCATCATTCCGCCCGTTTATGACGATCCGGTCTTCCTTGATAACATCAAGAAACTCCTTGCACCTGCCGGATTCGGAAAGCTTACGATCACGACGGCGGAAGAGCATGACAAGGTCATAGCATTTACATCGCAGCTTGCGCATGTGGTATCAAATGCCTATGTGAAAAGCCCTTCGTCCCGCCTCCACAGCGGACTTTCAGCGGGAAGCTACAAGGATCTGACACGTGTTGCATGGCTCAATCCCGGCATGTGGACACAGCTTTTTATGGAAAATTCGGATAATCTGATCTTCGAGATAGATACGCTCATAGCTAACCTTAAAGAGTATCGCGATGCTATTGAAGCGGGAGACAAAGAGAAACTTTATCATATCCTCGATGAAGGAAGAAAGATCAAGGAGGAGGTAGACGGCTGATGCAGACTGTTACAGTGAACGCGAGCAAAAAATATGATGTCAGGATCGGAACCGGTTTTATCGACAACCTCGGTGAAGAGATCGCACCTCTGATGTCCGGAAAAAAGGTGATGCTCGTTTCGGATGATAAGGTATTTCCTCTCTACGGCGAGCGTGCACTTAAGTCGCTTAGGGATGCCGGGTATACGGTTTCTGTTTTTACCTTCCCGAACGGTGAGGACAGCAAGAATATCAAAAACTACACCGATCTGGTAGAAGCCTTATTTGAAGCGCAACTCTCAAGAAAGGATCTTGTGGTCGCTGTCGGCGGCGGAGTTGTTACCGACCTTGCGGGATTTGCCGCAGCGACATTCCAGAGGGGTGTGGGCCTTGTTATGGTTCCCACGACACTTCTTGCGGCAGTTGACGCTTCCGTGGGCGGAAAGAACGGCATCAACCTTACAAACGGCAAGAACCAGGTCGGTACCTTCTATCAGCCCGGACTTGTTCTTTGCGATATAGAAACGCTTTGGACACTCCCTCGGGAGGAGTACATAAACGGATGCGCCGAGATCATCAAGTATTCGATGATCGTTGACGACGGTCTCTTTGAGCTCATCAGGGACAAGGAGGTCAAAGATCAGTACGAAGAGATCATCACCAGATGCATTACCATAAAGAGAGATTTCGTCGAAGCAGACGAGTTTGATACGGGGAAACGCATGATGCTCAACTTCGGGCACACCATTGGACATGCGGTTGAGGCGTGCAGCGGCTACACGATCCCTCACGGCAGAGCGGTGGCTATCGGTATGGCTGCGATCACTAAGGCTGCCGTTGTTAACGGCTATTGTACCGAAGACACAAGGATGCAGCTTGACGAACTCCTTGAGCAGTACGATCTTCTTGAAGAGCTTAAGTATAAGGCTGAGGATCTCAATGAGTGCGTGAAGGTTGATAAGAAAAACAGTGCCGGAATGCTCAGGATCGTCATCCCGAAAGGTATTGGCAGCTGCTGGATCAAAGAGATCTACAAAGAAGAGTGTCTTAAGTGGATTGTCCTCGGAGGTGCACGATGACCCGGATCGTCGGTTGCGGACAGAGAAGCGGCAGTGTCAAAGTACCTGCTTCAAAGTCTGTAGTCCACAGGATGCTCATCTGCAGTGCGCTCTCAAAGGAACCTTGCGCGGTAGGTGTTGACGGCGTGTCAAAGGATATTAAGGCAACTACTGAGTGTCTGATCGGTATGGGGGCGGACCTAAGGCAGGCTCCCGGCCGTATTGACATCACTTCGGGTCTCACAAGAGGCGGAGAATGCGACGTGTGTTGCGGTGAGAGCGGATCGACCCTTAGGTTTCTGATACCTGTCGCAGCCGCACTCGGAAAGACGGTCAGATTCCGTATGGAGGGACTGCTCCCCGAGCGTCCCCATGATGTTCTCACAAATGAGCTTATGAGGCACGGTGCGGTCGTTTCGCAGGACGGAAATATCCTCACGGTCGGCGGACAGCTTGAACCCGGTGACTACACCATAGCAGGAAATATATCGTCACAGTTTATATCGGGGCTCCTTTTTGCGCTTCCCCTGCTCAGTGGGGATTCAAACATCATCATCACAGGTAAAAGGGAGTCTGTTTCTTATATCGATATGACGCTTGATGCGCTGAGAGACAGCGGTATCGTTATCAAAGAGACTCCCACAGGGTATTTTGTGGCGGGCAGTCAGACTTACAGCCGCAAGGGCTTTTCGGAGGCTGAGCGTGACTGGTCGGGAGCTGCATTTTTTCTTTGCATGGGCGCAATGTCCGAAAAAGGGATCACTCTTGAAGGAATGAACATGTCATCGCGTCAGGGTGACATGAAGGTGATGAAGATACTGGAAGACTTCGGTGCCGTTATAAGCGTTAAAGTTTCAGGTGACAAGACAGGAAACTACGAAAACGCAGAGACTGCCTGTGTTACGGTTAAAAAGGGCGATTGTCGTCCGTGCGAGATCGATGCGGGCGATATCCCCGATCTTGTGCCGGTGCTTTCGGTACTTATGTGTGAGGCGCAGGGCAGGAGTGTTATAAAGAACGCGCAGAGACTCAGGTTCAAGGAGTCTGACAGGCTGGCTACAACGTCTGAGATGATCAGGGCGCTCGGCGGTACAGTCACTGTTACCGAAGACGGGCTTTTGATAGACGGAACAGGAAAACTCGGAAGCGGGACCGTAGACCCCGCGAACGATCATCGTATCGCCATGTCGGCAGCGACTGCGGCAAGCATCTGCACGGGAGACGTGGTGATACCGGACGCGCAGTGTACACAGAAGTCTTATCCCGGATTTTTTGAGGATCTTGATAACCTAAGATAATACTAATCAACACCCGGTTAAACATGACTCTTTTCGGTTCGTGTTTATCTGTAAAAGATGAGTTAAATACGTGAAATATCGGATGTGATCTTTGATCCTTCCCGAAAAGAGAGGAGTATATATGTCCAGTTCGTACGGAGAGAATATAAGGCTCACAATATTCGGACAGTCGCATTCTCCGGCTATCGGAATGACCCTTGAAGGAATTCCTGCCGGGAACCGCATTGACATGGAGGCACTCCGTAAGTTCCTCGGGAGACGTGCTCCGGGCGGAGCTTCGTGGTCGACACCCCGTAAGGAAGCGGATCTGCCCGAATTCCTCGGCGGACTTGTGGATGACACCACATGCGGTGCTCCTCTTGCAGCCATCATTCATAATACCAACACCAAGTCATCTGATTACGAGGAACTAAGGAGAGTTCCCCGTCCCGGTCATGCCGATCTTACGGCACAGATAAAGTATGGCGGATTCCAGGACGTGAGCGGAGGCGGCCACTTCTCGGGCAGGCTTACCGCACCCATGTGCATCGCCGGCGGTATCTGCAGGCAGTTACTGGCAAAAGAAAGCATAAGCGTTATGGCGAGAGTTCTGTGTGTCGGTGACATAAAAGACGAAGGGGTTTTCTCGGCGCCTCTTGATGATAAGCTTTTCCCTGTTGTGAGTGACACACAGGGAGAGAAGATGAAGGAACTCATCGATACAGTCCGCGCTGAAGGCGACTCGATCGGCGGTGTGATCGAATGTGTAGTCACAGGGCTTCCCGCGGGACTCGGAGATCCGATGTTTGACGGCATGGAAAACAGGATATCTTCCGCAGTCTTTGGGATACCTGCGGTAAAGGGGATCGAATTCGGAGCAGGGTTTTCTTCCTCGGAGCTTTTCGGAAGCGAAAACAACGATGAGTTTTTTATAAATGATGGAAGAGTTGAAACCGTGACCAACAACTGCGGCGGGATACTCGGCGGTATAACAGACGGAATGCCGCTTTCGTTTAAAGCAGCCTTTAAACCTACACCGTCCATAGCGAAAGAACAAAACAGCGTGGATCTTAAGACCATGACGGACACAAAGCTAAGCATAAAAGGAAGGCATGACCCATGTATCGTACTTCGCGCACTTCCATGTGTGGAGGCAGCCTGTGCACTGGCGGTTTATGATGCTTTTTTAGGGAGGCAAAGGGAAGATGGATATAAGTGATTCGAGAGTCAGGATCGACAGGATCGACAAGGAACTGATAGGGCTTCTGGTTGAAAGAATGGGCGTGTCGAAAGATATTGCCGAATATAAAAAAGCAAACAACCTTCC
>JAEEGH010017946.1_pt1 | contig 15011 bp, 14 predicted proteins | sample 9134181 | NCBI WGS metagenome assembly JAEEGH01 (sample SAMN16246544, study PRJNA631951) | gut metagenome | biome: gut microbiome; feature: rumen; material: DP-attached | host: Bos | place: Iran: Karaj | collected 2018-10 | reverse complement strand
GCTCCAGCTCCGGCGCCTCCAGCTCGGGCAGCGACTCCGGCTCCAGCTCCGGTGGCTCCAGTTCCGGCAGCGACTCCGGCTCCAGCAGCTCGGGCAGCGACTCCGGGTCCAGTTCCGGCAGCGACTCTGGCTCCGACGGTTCCAACAACGGCTGATACGGTCCGATCCTTTCTCCCCTCTTTGCATAAAGAGGGGATTTTTGTCATATCCCCCTTCATCATTGTGAAAAACCTGCAAAACCATATCGAAAACCCATGGTTTTGAATTGACATGATGGCATGAGAAAGCGTATGCTAAGTACGTAAATTTATATATCCTGCCAGCCGGGCAGGATAGATCGAAAGGAGGTCCCGTGATTTGGAGCTTGAACAGATGGACAATGCGTTGAAAGCCAGCTGGCAGACCGTGGCGCAGAACATGAACATGGTCCGTCTCCTGCTGATCACCCGTCAGCCCAGCCAAGCCACCCACGCCCTCCTCTCCCGCTCGGAAGCCATGATGAAGGAGCTCATGCAGGTAAAGGGCTTGACCACGGACACCTATGCTCTTGGGTATCTGCGTCCCGGGAACGATATGACGGTATGTCGTGTGGAGGTGAAGCCGGAAGCCATGCCCGAGGTGCTCATGCGGCTCACCGCTTTGAACGGCGTATTGCTCTCCCTCATCGTCCATCAGCTGACGATAGAAGCAGAATAGCGAAAAGACATACTCGATTTGGAGGTGCCAAATGGCGGCGCTTTGTGTGCGATGCAAAAAAAATCAAGCTGTCCTCTTCGTCTCCCGCATGGAAAACGGGGAGATGAAGAGCGAGGGCTATTGTCTCAAATGCGCGAAGGAGCTGGGCATGAAGCCCATCGACGACGTGCTCAATAACCTTGGTTTGCGGGAGGAGGACCTGGACGCCATCTGTGAGCAGGCCAACGAGCTGCTGGGCGGCGAGCTCATGAACGTGGACCAGGACAACAGCAATATCGGCGAGACCGGCACGGAGAACATCCTGCGCCGACTCTATGGGAACCTGTTCCCCCACGGCTTGCAGCGGAGTGAAAACCCGTCCCAGGAGCAGGCGCGGCCCAATGGTCCCAACCGGCAGCCCCGTCAGAACGGAAAGGAGCCGGAAAAGAAGTTCCTGAACGCCTTTTGCATCGATCTAACGTCTAAAGCCAAGGCCGGTCAGCTGGACGGGCTCATCGGCCGGGAGACGGAGATGCAGCGGACCATGCAGATCCTGAACCGGCGCCTCAAAAACAATCCCTGCCTCATCGGCGAACCGGGCGTGGGCAAGACCGCCATCGTGGAGGGGCTGGCCCAGCGGATCGCCCGGGGAAATGCCCCCTACAAGCTCCTCAACAAGGAGATTTGGCAGCTGGACATGACGGCTCTCGTGGCTGGGACCCAGTACCGGGGCCAGATGGAGGGCCGCATGAAGGGCCTTTTGGACGAGATCAAGGGGCTGGGCAACATCATCCTGTTCATCGACGAAGTCCACTCCATCGTAGGCGCCGGCGATGCGGAGGGCGGCATGAACGCCGCCAACATCCTGAAGCCCGCCCTAAGTCGGGGCGACATCCAGGTTATCGGCGCTACCACCTTCACGGAGTACAGGAAGCACATCGAGAAGGACTCCGCCCTGGAGCGCCGCTTCCAGCCCGTGACCGTGGAGGAGCCCTCCATCGAGGATTCCATCGCCATCGCCACCGGCGTCGCTCACTACTATGAGGCATACCACTCCGTGGTCATCCCCAAGGCCATGGCCCGGCAGGCCGTGCTCCTGTCCGAACGATACATCACCGATCGGTATCTCCCCGACAAGGCCATCGACCTTTTGGATGAGGCGGCCGCGGACCTGAATTTGAACAGCCCCGTCTGCCGGGAGATGGAAAGCCTCAACGAACAGCTGAACCGGCTCAAGGCGGAAGCAGCCCAGCTCCTGCTGGGGGATCTGTCCCCGGAGACAGAGGAGCGGCTCTCCGCCGTGAAGGAAAGCACGGACATGCTGGAGGCGAAGCGCAAGGCCCTGATCGACGGAGGGCTTCCGGAGCTCACCGTGGACAACCTGGCCCGGATCATCGAGCTCTGGACCAAGATCCCCGCGGGTAAGATCAAGGAGCAGGAGTTCTCCCGGCTCATCCACCTGGCCGACCGGCTCAAGGCCCGCATCGTAGGCCAGGATCAGGCGGTGGACGCCGTCTGCTCCGCCATCCGGCGCCGCCGGGCGGGCATCTCTGACTCTCGCCGCCCCATCTCCTTCCTGTTCACCGGCCCCACTGGCGTGGGCAAGACGGAGCTGGTGAAGCAGCTCTCCCGGGAGCTGTTCGACGGGCCGGAGGCTTTGGTGCGTCTCGACATGAGCGAATTCATGGAGAAGCACGCCGTGTCCCGGATCATCGGGTCCCCCCCGGGGTATGTGGGCTATGACGAGGCCGGGCAGCTGACGGAGACCGTGCGCCGCCGTCCCTACTGCGTGATTCTCTTCGACGAGATCGAGAAGGCCCACCCGGACGTGATGAACATCCTCCTGCAGATCCTGGACGACGGCCACATCACCGACGCCCACGGGCGGAAGGTGAACTTCGCTAACGCCGTCCTCATCATGACCAGCAACGCCGGGTCCGACGAGAAGGGCGCCGGGTCCATGGGCTTCGACCGATCCAGCAACGAGCAGGCCAAGGACAAGGCCATGAAGGCCCTGAAGGCTTTCCTACGGCCCGAGTTTTTGAACCGGCTGGACGACGTGATCTGCTTCGAGCATTTGAGCGAGGAAAGCATGACGAAGATCGCCCACATCCTGCTGAAGGAGCTGAAGGCCTCCATGGCGGAGAAGGGGATCGGCCTCACCTGGTCCGAGGCCGCGGCCCAGCAGCTCGCCAAGATGTCCTACTCCGAAACCTACGGGGCCCGGAACCTGCGCCGGTGCATCGAGACCGATGTGGAGGACAGGATCGTGGACCTGATCATGGCCCAGCAAGGCGCCGTCACCCGCATCTCCGTGGGCTGTCGGAGCGGCAAGCTGACGGTCCAGGCTAAATAAATCCAGCATACGAAAAGAGGAGCGATCCGCTCCTCTTTTTTATGCGTATTGTTCCAGATATCGGCGCAGGACCGGCCGTATGGGCTTCGAGATCATGTCGAGGTCGATTTCGACTGGGGCGAAGAAGCGCAGCTCCGTCATCTCCCCGTCGGCGTTATTCGGCTCGCCCTGATACTTGCGGCACAGGTAGACGATCTCGAAGTTGGACACCTCGTCGCCGTTGGGATAGACGTGATGGGCTTCGGGGCCGGAGTTGACGCAGAAGAAGGTAAGCTCCAGGGCGTCGAGACCCATCTCCTCCTTCAGCTCCCGCCGAGCGCAGTCCTCCACGACTTCGTCCACTTCCACGGAGCCGCCGGAATACCCCCACAGGTGATCGTCGGACCGCCTGCCCAGGAGCAGCCGCCCCTGCTGGTCCACCACGATGACGCTGGCGGCGCACTGGATCACGGTCCTGTGGCCCACCAGCCGTCGCATCTCGGCCATGTACCCGGTCATGCCCATTTTACAGCAACGCCTGGGCGAATTCCTGGCCGTCGAAGGGCTTGAGATCGTCGATCCCCTCCCCCACGCCGATGAAGCGCACGGGCACGTGGAGGGTGTTGCAGATGTTCACCACCACGCCGCCCTTGGCCGTACCGTCCAGCTTGGTCAGGATCACCCCGTCAAGGTCGCTGGCCTCCTGGAAAGCCAAGGCCTGAGCGAGGGCGTTTTGACCCGTGGTGGCGTCCAGCACCAGCAGCACCTGACAGGGCACGCCGGGGAGCTCCCGGTCGATGACCTTGCGGATCTTGGAAAGCTCGTTCATCAGGTTCTTCTTGTTGTGGAGCCGTCCCGCGGTGTCCACGATCAGCAGGTCGCAGCCCTTGGCCTTGTAGGAGGCGATGGCGTCGTAGACCACCGCCGCCGGGTCAGAGCCCTCCTGGTGGCGGACCATGGGCACGCCGGCCCGCTCCGCCCAGATGCCCAGCTGCTCCGCCGCCGCCGCCCGGAAGGTGTCCGCCGCCGCCAGCATGGGTTTGCGGCCCCGGGACTTGTACTCGTGGGCGATCTTGCCGATGGAGGTGGTCTTCCCCACCCCGTTGACGCCTACGATCAGGATGACGCCCGCCTGCTCGTCCAGAGGAAAGGGTCCCTCGGGGGCCACCCGCTGGGCGATCAGGTCGATCAGCGCCTCCCGGGCCTCGCCCCGGTTCTTGAGCTTCTCCTCCTTGATCTGCTTGCGCAGGGCTTCCACCAGGCTGGTGGACGTTTCCACGCCCATGTCCGCCAGGATCATGCTCTCCTCCAGCTCGTCGAAGAACTCGTCGCTGATACGGTCCTCGCCGAAGATGGCGTCGAACCAGCTGTTCCGAGTCTTCTTGAGCCCGTCCTTCAGCTTTGAAAAGAAACCTGCCATTTATACTGCCTCCTCGAATTTCGCGGATACGATACTGCTCACGCCCTTCTCCTCCATGGCCACGCCGTACAGGGTGTTGCATACCTCCATGCTGCCCTTGCGGTGGGTGATAAGGATGAACTGGGTCTGCTTCCCATAGTCCCGAACGAACTCCGCGAAGCGGCTCACGTTGGCTTCGTCCAGGCTGGTCTCGATCTCGTCCAAAAAGCAGAATGCCGGGCTCTTGACCCGCAGCATGGCGAACAGCAGGGCGATGGCCGTCAACGCCCGCTCGCCGCCGGACATGAGGCTCAACAACTGCAGCTTCTTGCCCGGGGGCTGGGCGATGATGTCGATATCGCAGTTCAGCACGTCCTTGGGGTCGCTGAGCCGAAGCTCCGCCTGGCCGCCGCCGAACAGGGCCACGAACACGTTCTTGAACTCCTTTTGGACCCGATCGAACTCCCCGGCGAAGACCTTCTCCATGGTCCGGGTGAGCTTTTCGATGAGGGTGTACAGGTCCTGGGCCGCGTGGGTCAGATCGTCGTATTGCTTGCTCAGGTTCTCGAATCGCTCCGAAACCTGGGCGTATTCCTCGATGGAATCCAAATTGACCGTGCCCAGAGAGCGGATCTGCTCCCGAAGCTTGGCCGCCCGCTGGCTGCTGGAGGTGATGGGGATATCCTCCTTCAGCTGCAGGGCGTTTTCGTAGGTGAGGCCGTAGTTCTGCCAGATGCGGTCCTGCTGCTGCTCCAAGGACGTCTGGAGCTTGCCCAGGGCCATCTCCGTCCGGGTTCGGCTGTCCAGCAGCTCTCGGGTGCTGCCCAAAAGCTCGTCCCGCCTGGCCCGGCGGACCCGCAGCTCCTCCTTTTGGACGGACCGCTGGTCGTCCACCTTCTGCTGCTCCTGCTGGGCGGCGGACAGGATGGTCTTGGCTTCCTCGATGCGGGCCTGCAGCTCCAGCTGAGCCTGGGCCTCCCCTTCGGCCTTCTGCCGAGCCTGTTGGGCTTCCTCCAATAGGGACGCTCGCCTTTGACCGCAGCGTTCGATCTCCCGGGTGAGCCGTTCCCGCTCCGCCTCCCGGGCGGAGGCTTCTTTCATAACGGCGGTGTGCCGGAGCCGAAGCTCGGTCAGGGCTTCCGCCTGCTCGTCCCGCCGCTTGCGCAGGGCGTACAGGGCCTTGCTCTCCTCCACGATCTGCTGGCGGGAGACGTTGCCCTGTTCCTCCAGATCGGTCTGCTCGCTGTCCAGCAAGGCTTTCCGTTCCTGGATGGAGCGGATGTTGTCCCCGGTGGCGGTCAGCTCCTCCTCCAGAGTCTCCCGGTCGCCTTGGGCCGATTCCATATCCCGCTGGATGATGCTGAGCTTGTCGTTCTGCCGCTCGAGATCGATATCCCTGTCATGCAGGTCCGCCACCAGCGCATCCACCTGGACGGCGGCCAAAACGGTCTGCTGCTTCTTCTCCGACAGCCTTTCGGCAGCGGCTTTGCGCTCCTTCTCCAAATCGGCGTATTTCTTCTTAAGGTCCGCGATCTCCCTCTCCCGGCCCAGGATGCCGAAGCTCTTGCGCTGGCTGCTGCCGCCGGTCATGGCGCCGCCGGGGGTGATGAGGTCGCCCTTGAGGGTGACGATCTGGAAGACGCCGCCGGAGCGCTCCTTCAGGCTCACGCCCACGGACAGGTCCTCCACCACCACGGTCCGGCCCAGGAGGTATTCCACGGCCTTATCCATGCCCTCCTCCCAGCGGATCAAATCGCAGGCCAGGCCCACGACGCCCTTCTCCTGCAGGAAGTGGCGGTCCTTTTCCCGGACGCCGTTCTCCGAAAGCAGGTCCAAAGGCAGGATGGTGCAGCGGCCGAATTCCCGCCGCCGCAGGGTCTCGATGATATACTTGGCGTCCCGGCCGGTCCGGCTCACCAGGTTCTGCTGGGCGCCGCCCAGGGCCGTACCGATGGCGACTTCATACTTTTCGGGCACGTGGATGAGCTCCGCCACCACGCCCACGATCTTCTGCCGCAGCTCCACGTCCCTCTCGGCCAGGTCCATGATGAGCCGCACGCTGTTTTGATAGCCTTCCCGCTTTCGGGCCATCTCCTCCAGCACGTGGAGCCGGGAGGACATGGCGCCGCTTTCCTGCTCCTTCTGGCGCAGGGCGTCCGCCTCCGCTTCCTGGTCCGCCAGGAGCTTGGCATGATTGTCCCGGGCTTCTTTCAGGACCTGTCGGCTGTTCTCCCGCAGGGCTGACAGCTTTTCCTGCTCCTCTTTCGCCTGGGCCTGCTCCTCTTGGAGCTCCGCCAGTCGGACCTCGTTCTTCTCGATATCGACACGGATGGCCTCCGCCCGTTCCGCCAGGGACTGCTCCAAAGCGGACAGCCGGGATAGGCTGCTCTTCTTATCGGACAGGCGGTTCAACGCCTCCATGATCCGGTTCTTCTTCTCCTCCAGCGCCGCTTCCGCCTGATCGCAGGCGGTCTGAAGGTCCTGGAGAGCTCCGCTGGCCTGGTCTATCTGCTGCTGCAGCGCTTCCTTCTCCTCGTCGGAAAGGTTGCCCAGGCTGTCCAGGGTCTGCTGGCGCTCGGCCGCTTCCTTCTCCTGCCCTTCCGCCTCGGATAAAAGCCGTTCCTGCTCCTTCGTCAGCGTCTCCTGCCGGGCCTGCTTCAGCTTCATCTCGCCCTGAAGGCTCTCCACCTGGGAAAGGAGCTCCAAGAGACGCTTCTGCCCCTCGTCCAGCTTTTCGTCCAGGGCACGGATGCGGTCCTCCAGCTCGTGGCTGGCCTCCTGCAGCATCCCGTCCTCGGACTCCACGCCGGAAAGTTTCTGCTGAACGTCGTCCAACGTGGCCTGCAGCTCCGCGATCTTGGTCCGGTTTTTCTCCGTCTCGTGGAGGAACAGGTTCACCTCCAGCCGACGCAGCTCCTCCCGGGCGCCCTGATACTGGATCGCCTTCTCCCGCTGCTCCTGCAAGGGGCCGATCCGGCTCTCCAGCTCATGGAGGATGTCGCCGATACGCTCCATGTTCTTCTGGGTGTTTTCCAGCTTCTTTTCGGCTTCGGTGCGGCGCACGCGATAGCGCATGACGCCGGCCGCCTCCTCCAGCGCGGAGCGGCGGTCAGCGGATTTGTTGGATAAAATTTCATCCACCTTGCCCTGGGATATGATGGAATAGCCGTCCCGGCCGATGCCCGTGTCCCGGAACAGCTCCAGCACGTCCTTCAACCGGCAGGTCTTGCCGTTGATGGCGTATTCGCTCTCTCCGTTGCGGTACACCCGACGGGTGACGGCCACCTCGGCGTAGTCCACCGGCAGGGCATGATCGGCGTTCTCGAAGGTCAGCGTCACCTCGGCCATGCCCAAAGGACGGCGCTTTTGGGTGCCGTTGAAGATCACGTCCTCCATCTTGGCGCCGCGCAGGGCCCGGGCGCTCTGCTCGCCCAGCACCCAGCGGACCGCATCGGAGATGTTGCTCTTTCCGCTGCCGTTGGGGCCGATGACGGCCGTGATCCCGCTGCCGAATTGCAGTTCAGTTTTCTTGGCAAAGGATTTGAACCCCTGCATCTCCAGCTTCGTCAGTCGCATTCTATCCTATATCTTTCCATGGCCATCTGGGCGGCTGCCTGCCCGGCGGCCTGCTTGGACGGGCCGGAGCCCGTGCCCCATTCCACCTCGTCCACCAGCACCCGCATGGTGAACAGCTTCTTATGATCGGGGCCGGACTCGCTCACCAGCTCGTAGCGGATCGCCCGCCCCTTGTGATCGGCATGGACCAGCTCCTGAAAGGCGGTCTTGCTGTCCTTGGAGGAGGAGCGGTTTTCCAGCGTTTCGGCGGATAGGACGTATTCGTCGACCAGCCGCTGGGCTTGGTCCAGCCCTCCATCGAGATACACGGCGGCCAGCACCGCTTCGAAAGCGTCGGACAGGATGGAATCCTTGTCTCGGCCGCCGCACTGCTCCTCACCCCGGCTCAAAAGGATATGTTCGTTCAGACCCAGCCTCCGGGCCGCCGCGGACAGGGCGCTTTCACAGACCAGGGAGGAGCGCAGCCGCGTCAGCGCCCCCTCCCGCATCTCGGGATGGGCGTCGAAGAGATGGCGGGACACCAGGTGCTCCAGCACCGCGTCCCCCAAATATTCCAGCCGTTCGTTGTCCTCCCCCATGCGATGCTGTTCCACCGCCATGGAGGAGTGGGTCAAAGCGCGGCGAAGCAGGCCCTCGTTTTGAAAACGATAGCCCAGCCTGTCCATACACTGCTTCAGATCCACCATGGTGCCCGCTCCTATAAAAAGGCCCGCATCCTGCCGGTGCGGGCTGACCCATTCAAACGAAAGGGCATGCTCAAATTATTTGGCAAGATAGCCCACCACATCGCCTACGGTCTTGATGTTGGGCAGTACCTCATCGGGGATCTCCACATCGAATTCCTGTTCCATATCCATGACCAGTTCCACGATATCCAGAGAGTCCGCATGCAGATCGTCGATCAAGCTGCTCGAGGGCGTGATGGTCTCCGGGTCGATGTCCAACTGCTTGGCGATGATCGCGCGTACCTTCTCAAAATCCATATTTGCTCCTCCTGTATAAAATGCGTAGTTTTCCGAAAATTTACTTGCTAATTGTAAAACACAGGCCGCGATCTGTCAACCAATTTTTTCTTCCGTGGGCGGCTCTTTGGAAGCCTGGACCGCCGCGGCGATCTTTTGGGTCACGCCGCCACGCACCAGCTTCTGAGCCTGGCGGATGGCGTTGAAGAACGCCTTGGCGTTGGAGCTGCCGTGGGCCTTGATGACGCCTCCGTTGACCCCCAGCAGCGGCGCGCCGCCCACCTCGGTATAATCCATCTTTTTCTTCAGGGCGGCGAAGGCGGGCTTGGCGATGGCGCCGCCGATGGTGCCCCGCAGGGAGCCCATGAGCTCCGTCTTAAGCATGGAGGTGATGGCCTTAGCGGTGCCCTCGGTGCTCTTGAGGAGCACGTTCCCAGCGAAGCCGTCCGTGACCACCACGTCGAAATCGCCGCTCATCAGCTCCCGGGCTTCGCAGTTCCCGGCGAAGCGGATGCCGTCCAGCTCCTGCAGCAGCGGATAGGTCTCCTTGGTGAGCTCGTTCCCCTTCTCCGCCTCCTCGCCGTTGTTCAGCAGGCCCACAGCGGGGTCCTGTACGCCTTCCACCAGCTCCATATAGGCGCTGCCCATCTGAGCGAACTGCACGAGATACAGGGGCTTGCAGTCCACGTTGGCCCCGGCATCGATGATCATGGTATGGCTCCCCTGCAGGTTGGGGATCAGGGGCGCCAGGGCGGGCCGCTGCACGTCCTTGATGCGGCGGATCACCAGGGTGCCGCAGGAAAGGACCGCGCCGGTGCTGCCTGCGCTGATGAAGCAATCCGCCTCCTTGTCCGCCACGGCCTTGGCCGCCAGGACCATGGAGGAGTTCTTCTTCCGCCGCACCGCCACGGCCGGGGCTTCCTCGCAGGTGATGACCTCGGTGGAAGGCTTGATCACGAGCCGGTCAGCCGGGTATTCTTTCCCCTGAAGACAGGCCTTGATCTGCCCCTCGTCGCCGAACAGCCAGATGACAAAGTCGTTTTCCAATTCACGCAGGGCCAGCAGCGCGCCGTCCACCACTGCCTGGGGGGCGTGATCGCCGCCCATGGCATCCAATGCAAAGATCATATTCCGCTCCTTCGTAGACTTTTTCTGTAGTATACATGGATTTGCCCACGATTTCAACCGCAAATCTGCATCTTGGAAGGAGCGAGGAAGAATCCTCTACCGCTTTGGATTGTCCAGCAGCAAGCCCCTCACCATGGCCCCCGCCATGCCGGCGGCGACACAGATGATGAGATCGCCCACCAACGCCCAGGAGGGGACGAACCCGCCCATACATAGGCTAAGGCTCGCCACCAGGATCACGTCGTACAGCGCGCCGGCCACGGCCCCCGTGACGGCCGTGGATTCAGATGACTTGCGCAGGGCGAAGAATCCCGCCGCAAAGGGGCAGATCACCTTCAGGATGCCGTTGACGGGGCTGATGGCTCCCTCCCCCGCCTTGTCCCAATACAGCAGGAGCGACAGGAGCAGCATTCCTATAAGAGCGATCCCGCAGCCCACGAGGGCCCCCGTCAGCTGCCGCCAGGTGAACATCCCTTTCGTACGCCTTGTCCGCTTCTTCATTTCGAACCTCCTGATCGTTGATAAGAAACCTTATGCGACCAGGTCCTAAGAAATGAAAAAGCCGGCCAAGGGCCGGCAAAGGTTGGATGAAGGTTACTCCACCACGGACTCGTTCATGGTGTTCTCCGCGCCCTTCTCCTCGATCTGGGAGATGGCGCCGCGGGCGAAGACCAGATGGATCTTGTCGGGGCCAACCTGCATGACCACGTAGTCGTCCTTCACGGAGGTGATGGTGCCATAGATGCCGCCGATGGTGCGGACCCGGTCGCCGGGCCGGATGGAGGCGAGCATCTCCTTGACTTTCTTATCCCGCTTGCGCTGGGGAATGATCATGACGGCCATGAGGACCACCATGATGAGGATCAAAGGAAGGGTGGACATGAGGGAGGAAGCGGTTCCCTCAGCGACCGCGGCCACGACGGGGCCCATGAAAAGATGCAGCATGTAACTTGATTTCCTTTCCGAATTTCAATTTTGATTTTACGACAGATTCCTTTCCGCGTCAAGAGAGAAAAAGCTCCTTCGCCTCCGGATGAGAGCGAAGGAGCTTCCTTCATTTGAGCAACGAGCTGCGCTTGATCGCGCGAGCGGCCCGCTTGCCGTCCCGCTTCATGCGCCGCCATACGTCGGGATAGAGAGCGTTCATCGCCGTGACCGCCAGCGCCATCCCGCCGACCATGCCTAAGCCCACACCTGCTGTTCTCATGTCCGTTTACCGCCTTTCCTTCACGATGGAGGGAGCGAAAAATGATCGTCCCTCTCCTGGTAGTATGCAGGAGAGGGATCGGGAACATACAGGTATTTTTTGCATTTTTTCGCTATCCGCGGAGCCGGGCCACCGTCTTGGGCAGGACGGCCAGGACCCGGTCGATCTCCTCCGCTTTTGTATACCGGCCCAGGGACAGCCGCAGCGGCGCGCAGCGCCTGCCGTTCAGCAGCCCCATGGCCTGCAGCACGTGGCTGGGTTCGTTGGACCCGGCGGTGCAGGCGGACCCGGCGGAGGCGGCCACGCCCTGCATGTCCAGCAGGGCCAGCAGCTCGTCGGGGGACACGCCCTCGAAAAGGAAGCTGACCACGCCGGGCAGTCGCTCCGTCCTGTGGCCGGTGAGCTGACAGTCGGGAACGGTGGACAGGATGCCGCCGATCAGCTTTTCGGACAGGCTTTGGAGGCGTTCCCTCTCCTGCTCCATGTCCTCTGTCTGCTCCATAAGAGCTTCCGCCATGCCGACAGTGCCGGCCACGTTCTCCGTGCCGGCCCGGCGGTGCTTCTCCTGCTCCCCACCTGTCATAAGGGGGGCGACCTGCGTGCCCTTGCGGGCGTAGGCAGCGCCAACGCCCCGAGGTCCGTGGAACTTATGGGCGGAGAGTGTCAGCATGTCCGCCCGCAGCGCCTGCACGTCCAGGGGCAGATGGCCCGCTCCCTGCACGGCGTCCACATGGAATAGGACGCCCCGCTCCCGGCACAGGTTGCCGATGCTGGAGATGGGCTGCAGCGTGCCCACCTCGTTGTTGGCCAGCATGACGGACACCAGGACCGTGTCCGGCTGCAGGGCCGCGAACAGGTCCACTACGGACACGCGGCCGTACCCATCCACGGGCAGGACGGTGAGCTGGATGCGCCCCTGCTTTTCCAACGCGCGGAGGGTGTTCAGCACGGAGGGATGCTCCACCGCGGAGGTGATCACATGGCTGCCCCGATCCCGATTCGCCTCTATCGCGCCGCGGAGCAGATAGTTGTTGCCTTCGCTGCCGCCGGAGGTGAAGACGATCTCCCCCTCGTCGGCGCCGATGCACCGGGCCACTTGGCCCCGGGCCCTTTCCAGGGCCTTTCGCGCCTCCCGGGCATAGCTGTGGAGGGAGGAAGGATTCCCCTGCTCCCCCTCCATAAGAGGCAACATGGCCGCCAGCGCCCGGCGGGAGAGCCGGGTGGTGGCGGCGTTGTCCAGATACATGCGGTCCATTCCCGTTACAGGGCCTTGTTCAGCATCTGCTCCAAAGCGGCCTTGGGCCGGGCGCCGATGGCCTTGTCCACCAGCTGGCCCTGCTTGAAGAGCATCAGGGTGGGGATGTTCATGATGCGGTACCGCTGAGCAAGCTCGCCCATCTCATCCACGTCCACCTTAGCCACCACGACCTTGCCCGCGTACTCGTTGGCGATCTCCTCCACGATGGGGGCGATCATGCGGCAGGGGCCGCACCAGGTGGCCCAGAAGTCCACCAGCACGGGGGTATCCCCAGCCATGAGCTTGTCGAAGGCTTCCTCGGAACCGATGTGGATCACGTTCTCGTTTGCCATAGTGTCTCTCCTTTTTTCGATTAGTCTTCCAGGTCCTTGAACGAGATATGCAGCTCGTCCAGCTGCTTCTGCTCCACGGGGTAGGGCGCGCCGGTCAGGGGGTCGGAGGCGTTCTGCACCTTGGGGAAGGCGATCACGTCCCGGATGCTGCCCGCGCCGCAGATCAGCATGGCCAGCCTGTCGAGACCGTAGGCCAGGCCCCCGTGGGGCGGCGTGCCGTACTTGAAGGCGTTGAGCAGGAAGCCGAAGCGCTGCTGGGCCGCTTCCTCGGTGAAGCCAAGAGCCTTGAACATGCGCTTCTGCAGCTCCGCCGAATGGATTCGGATGCTGCCGCCGCCGATCTCGTTGCCGTTGAGCACGATGTCGTAGGCCTTGGCCCGGACCGCGCCGGGGTCGGTTTCGATGAGGTCCAGATCCTCGTCCATGGGGCTGGTGAAGGGATGATGCATGGCCATGAACCGGCCCTCCTCCTCGCTCCATTCGAACTGGGGGAACTCCACCACCCACAGAAGGGCGTAGGTGTTCTCGGGGATCAGGTGGAGCTTGTTGGCCACCTTCAGCCGCAGCGCGCCCAGGGAGGCCCAGACCACGCTGTTCTGGTCCGCCACGATGAACAGCAAATCGCCCTTTTCGAAGTCAGCCTTTTCTTCGATGGCGGCCACCTCCTCGGCGGAGAGGAACTTCAGGATGGGGCTCTGGATGCCCTCGTCCTTGTAGTTCATCCAGGCCAGGCCCTTGGCCTTGTAGGTCTTGACGAACTCGCCCTCGGCGTCGATCTCCTTGCGGGAATACCTATGGGAGCCGCCCTTCACGTTGATGCAGCGGACGGATCCGCCGTTCTTCACAGCGTTGGAGAACACGGAAAATCCGCTGTCCTTCACGATGTCGGTAAGATCGACAAGCTCCATGCCGAAACGGATATCGGGTTTATCGGAACCATAGCGGTTCATGGCGTCGATCCACTTGATGCGGGGCAAGGGATTAGGAATGTCCACATTCAAACACTCCTTGAATACCCGGCGCAGGAATCCCTCGTTCATGGCCATCACGTCGTCCTCCTCCACAAAGGACATCTCCAGGTCGATCTGGGTGAAGTCCGGCTGCCGGTCGGCTCTGAGGTCCTCGTCCCGGAAACAGCGGGCGATCTGGATGTAGCGATCAAAGCCGGAGACCATCAGCATCTGTTTAAAGAGCTGAGGGCTCTGGGGCAGGGCGTAGAAGCTGCCCGGATGGACCCGGGAGGGCACCAGATAGTCCCGGGCGCCTTCCGGCGTGCTGCCTGTCAGCACCGGGGTCTCGATCTCCACGAAGCCGTTGTCCGCAAAGTATTCCCGGGCGATATGGGCGATCTTATGGCGCATCATCAGGTTTTGCTGCATGATGGGCCGACGAAGGTCCAGATACCGGTATTTGAGCCGCAGCAGCTCCCCGGCGTTGGTATCGTCACTGACCTCGAAGGGCGGCGTCTCGCTGACGGAAAGGATCTTGAAGTCCTTCACCTTCACCTCTACCTCGCCGGTCTTCATCTTGGGATTCACCATATTGCCGGTCCTGGCTTCCAGGGTGCCCCGGACGGCCAGCACATATTCCGAGCGGATGGCGGACGCCCGCTCATAGTCCTCCGCGCTCAGGATGCTGCTGTCGAACACCACCTGCATAAGGCCGGACCGGTCCCTGAGCTGGCAAAAGATCAGCGCGCCTAAATCGCGGCGCACATTGCACCAGCCCATCAGTGTCACTTCCCTGCCCACGTCCTCTTTCGAAAGCTCCGTGCAGTAGCAGGTGCGTTTCCATCCCTGCAGCAATTCACTCATGTTTATTGCCTCCTATCGTTTCTGCAATATCCTGTGCCGTGAGCGAGACCTGGATCTGCTCTCCGGTAGCCATTACCTTTATGTTTCCCTTGCCGGCTTCCAGCTCGCTTTCGCCAATGACCAGCACATGTCTCGCTTCCGTCTTGCCTGCAAATTTGAAATTGGCTTTGACGCTGCGGCCCACGTGGTCCGTATCGGCGGAGAAGCCCAGCTTGCGAAGACCGTTCACCAGCTCGAAGGCTTTCTGCCGCTCCCCGTCGCCCATGCCGAAGATCAGCACGTCCGTGGGGTCAGGCTTCGGGATCTGAACGCCCAGCTGTTCGAG
>JAEEGH010017944.1_pt1 | contig 15013 bp, 13 predicted proteins | sample 9134181 | NCBI WGS metagenome assembly JAEEGH01 (sample SAMN16246544, study PRJNA631951) | gut metagenome | biome: gut microbiome; feature: rumen; material: DP-attached | host: Bos | place: Iran: Karaj | collected 2018-10 | reverse complement strand
TCGGCATTCTGATTTACGTGTGGTTCCGCTTCGGTAAGTTCGGTCTCGGCTTCGGTGTCGCTGCCGTGCTCGGCCTGGTGCACGATACCGTGATTACGCTCGGCTTCATCTCTGCCTTCGGTCTTTCTTTCGACGGCGCCTTGATTGCCTCGCTCCTCACCATGATCGGTTACTCCGTGAACGACACCATCGTGAACTTCGACCGCATTCGTGAAAATACTGCCGTGTATGGTTCCAGCAACTTCGCCGAAACCATCAACCGCTCTATGAACCAGTGCTTCAGCCGTACCATGGTGACCTCTCTCACGACCTTGTTCGTGTGCGTGATCCTCGCCGTGATGGGTGGTTCTTCCATCCGCGACTTCGGCTTGGTTCAGTGCTTCGGTATCCTTATCGGTACCTACTCTTCTGTGTGCATCTGCTCTCCGATCGTTCTGTGGTGGAGCAAGCGCTTCAAGAAGGGTGTGTAATCCTTAAGTGTCATCCTGAGCGAAGCCCGTAAGGGCGGAGTCGAAGGATCTAGAGATTGCCTCGGTGAAGAACCGGGGCTTCTTTTTTATTCCCATGGAAATGAAAGTTTTGTCAACTGTAAGTTGCTAAATGAACGGTGAACAGCTCGATCCCTTGTTTTTGATTTTGCAAGAATCTATATTAAAAATACCACCCCCATTAGGTGTGTTGCCGGGTCCAGAAAAGTGGCTATGCCCACCCCAAGTTGGTATATGAACGATATATAACAAAGGATGTTATATGGCTAGACCTATAAGGGAAACACCTATACTTTTTGGCGAAGATGCTCGTCGGTTTCTTGAGCGTATGCAAAATCCTGAACCGGAAACACCGGAAGAACGTGAACAGCGTTTGAAGGATTACGAATTCATGAAAAAGGCTTATGAAATCGGCATGGCTGAAAAGCGAGCCCGCGAAGCTGCAAATGGAGGGGTGGATCCGTGGTTCGACAATGTATAGATGAGCAGAGTTTGACATTCGTTCGGTTGAATCCGAATAACAAAGTGAAAAATTTTGATTGCGGCGATAAGGATTTAAACGATTTTATTGTCAATCGCGCATCGGATTTTCAAAAAAGCTTGCTTTCTGTTAGTTATGCTTGTGCAGAAACTGGTTCAGGCCGGATTTTGGCGTATTGCAGTCTTGCAAATGACAAGGTGGCGATTAGCGATTTTAAGGGTAAAACAGAGTTTAACCGTTTTCGCAGGGAGCAGGGGTTTCCGAATTCTAAACGCCTCAAAAGCTATCCTGCGGTAAAGTTGTGCCGCTTGGGAGTTGATGTTGACGTCAAGAATCATCGGATTGGAACTACGATGCGAAATTACATCAAGTCGATGTTCGTCGTTGAAAATAAAACAGGGTGCCGTTTCTTGACGGTTGATGCGTATCTAGATGCGGTCCCGTTTTATGTCAAAAATAAATTCAACTTCATGAATGCCGATGACAACGATCCGCATACACGACTTATGTACTATGACCTGAAGAATTTGAAAATGTAATAGACGGACAACGAAACGAGGATACGCTATATGACTTGGCAACAGGAAATCGATATCGCTGTAGATCGTGAACGTCGACGTGCAGACGAAGAGAAAGTTCGTGCTGACGAGGCTGAAGCCCGTGCCGATAGGTACGAGAAGATGCTTCGCGAACTTGGCAAGCTGTAGTTCTAATTATTTTTGAAAAATTCTATGTAAGGCGGTCCATTTAGGTATTGGGGCCGCCTTTTGCGTATGTTGTCGTTTTGTCATTCTGGAGGTCCGTAGGACCGACGGAATCCAAAAGTCTTCCGTTCTAGCGGCAAAATGTGTCTGTTTCCTCTTCAAAATTGTGATTTTGGACAAAAAGGGGAGCCTATTATGTAAAAAAAACGGCCGAAGTCCTCAATTACCCTTGACTTTGTTTTTCTTTTGTTTACATTTGGTGTGAAAATTTTTACAAGGACCTTTTCATGGGAACACCTTATAAGTGTATTGAAGGCGATGTGCTAGGACATTTAGGTGGAGCATGGTTTGCCTCTTATGCTGCTTACGATGTTAATTTTCGTTGTATGGGACAAATTGGACTTCCTCCTCAACAGCACTATTGGAATAATAGATTAAGGGCTTTGCAAAGCTCTATAGCGCGTTTTTCCACGACCCAACTATGGGTCCTAATGCCCAATGGTGTGGTTGACAAAACAAGTTTGACAATACAAGCGAGAAATCGGTTAATAAGGCGAGGGGGCGTCTCGATCCATGCCTATTGGGCCTTATGGATGCTCCATCATTGTTCTGCATCAAATATAGCGAAGAACACAATAGGCGTCTCTTGTACTTTATTTAGGGCCTTGTTGCAAGGTTCTCTACCATTTCTATAATCAAAAAAAACTCTACAGATTTAAAGAATTAAGGAGTTTCCTATGAATTGGTTTACTAAAATAATCATCACAATGTCAATGGCTGTTTGTGGAGCTGTTGCTGCCAACTGGACTGGTTCTGCTGTAGAACCTGAAAACATGAAAAAGATTGATGGCAAGTCATTCTATGTCATTACTTCGGCAGAAGAATTGGCGTGGTTTGCCAATCAAGTGAATTCAGGTAAAACGACAATAAATGCAATATTGAATAACGATATTGTGTTTGGTGCAAATACGTCATCAACATGTTCAAAAGCGTGGACTCCAATAGGAAAAGATTCTAGTCATATTTTCAATGGTATAATTGATGGAGGACTTCACACTATCTATGGGTTGTATATTAATGACGCTAAGTTCGCTGGTTTTGTCGGGATTATGGGCGTGAATGGAATAGTAAAAAAAATGACACTTACTGTAGGAAATATTAAAGCAACAAAGACAAGTAACTATGTAGGTGGCTTTGTTGCTATAAGCTCTGGAAAAATTGATTCGGTTGTTAACAAAAATTCGATATCTTCATCTGGACAAAATGGAGCAGGAATTGTTGGGTGGAATGCAAAAACAGCTTCAATATCTAATGCTCGGAATGAAGCATCGTTATCATTCAATGGAACGAGTGGGGGCATTGCTTCAAAAAATGAGGGGTCTATATCAAATTCAACAAATAAGGGAAATATTTCAATTAGCGTATCTCATACTTGTTATGGTGCTAAAGCAAGCTATACATATTATTTAGGCGGAATTGTAGGCGAAAACAACGGCTCTTTGGCCTATGTAACAAACGATGGATCGGTTAACGCCACTTCAAAAGCAACAGGATGTTTTAGTAGTTCTGTTGGAAAATGGTACAGCACTACAGTGAACACGTATCAAGGAGGAATTGCTGGAATTAACAGAGCCAATGCAAAATCGTCCAAATCCTCTAATTCTGGAACGCTCTCGTATTCGGGTACGAATGGTCAGGCGGGAAATACTTCCGGTGGAGGCGGATACGCAAATGGAATTGTTGGTGGAGTTACTGGCAGAAATGAAGGTCAAATAGATAATTCATGTAATTTTGATTCAAGAAATATAGTTGGGGAAACTTCTGGGAAAATTATAAATAGTTTTAGTGCCGGAAAGGCCTCATATTGGGCAAATAATGTTTCAAAAACATATACTACCGAAAATATGAAGAAAGACCAATTTGCTTGGGTTCTTAATACAACAGATGGAACAACATCCAATAGCGGCATTTGGAGTAGAAATGATGGTTACCCAACATTTGCAAATAACTCCTATAAAGCCATATATAAGGTGATTTTCAGTGATGATGGAACTACGAGTAATCGGTATACCAATTACAAAGGACTTGTGACATTCCCCGAGAATCCTGAAGCACCTGAGGGACTCGTATTTAGTGGTTGGTATAATTCCGATGATATCAAGGTGAAATCGACAACGGTGTTTGCGGCAGACCAAACAGTCAATGCCGTCTATGTTGATGCAAGCGATGTTTTCTGGACCATAAACTTCTATAATGCAGCACCTGCCGATACGGTGCTGGAATCTAAATCCTATCAGCATGGTAGCATTGTGACTTATGGTGGTGTCGCTCCGATGCTTGCCTCCACGGCGCAGTATACTTATACCTTTAAGGGCTGGGATGTTGAACCCACAAATGCCATGGAAGATTTTGACTATCATGCGCTTTATGATTCTACGGTTCGTTCGTACACGATTACATTCAATAATACTGATGGTTCCGAAATTGAAAACGCAACCATTGAATACGGCAAGATGCCGAGCTGCACCAAAACTCCGACGCGTGCGGCAACTGCTGAATGGACGTATTCTCACAAGGGCTGGAAACCTGCTCTAGATTATGTCACCGAGTCGGCAACCTATACTGCAATCTATGATTCTAGCAAGGTTGAGTACAAGGTAACATTTATGAACGGTACAACCGTCATTGATGAACAGATGGTTCCATATGGCGATCCCGCTGTTGCCCCAACCAATGTGACCCGCGAAGGTTACAAGTTCGTTGGATGGAATACTTCTTTTGCAACGGTGACGGGTGCTTTGACGGTCAAGGCCTTGTTTGAAGAATTGATCATCCGTACTGTCAATGTTGTTGGTGATGATGGCGATAAGATTGTTGATGCAACGGTCGAAGATGGTGAAAAGTACATTTTGCCTGAAGCTCCGGAAAAAGAAGGCTATACCTTTGATGCGTATTACGATGGAGACAAGAAACTAGGAATCGCTGGCGATGAAGTTTCTGTGACTGCTAACATCACGATTATTGCAAGGTACATATTGCGTTCTTATGTAATTACATTCAATAATTATGATGGCTCTAAAATTGAAAGCGCTTCCTTCGAATACGGCAAAATGCCGAACTGCACCAAAACTCCGACTCGTGATGCAACTGCTGAATGGGCGTTTTCTCATAAGGGCTGGAAACCTGCACTTAATTATGTTTCTGAGGATGCTATCTATACCGCAATCTATGATTCTAGCAAGGTTAAGTACAAGGTGACGTTTGTGGATGGCACGACTGTCATTGATGAACAGATGGTCCCATATGGCGGTGCTGCCGTTGCTCCGACCAATGTAACTCGTGAAGGTTATAAGTTTGTTGGCTGGAATGCCTCTTTTACGGAAGTGACGGAAGCCTTGACTGTGATGGCCTTGTTTGAAAAACTAATCTTCCGTACGGTTTGGGTTTTAGATGGTTTTGGCGGAACGATTGAAAAGGTTAAAGTTGAAGATGGCGGAAAGTACACCTTGCCCGAGGCTCCGAAAAAAGATGGCTATATAGACGACTATGTCTTTGATGCCTACTATAGCGAAAACAAAAAATTGGGTGTAGCAGGTGATGTAATCTCTGTGACCGCAAACATTACTATTACTGCGAAGTACATTGAGAATCCCAAGAGTAGTTCTAGTCAGCGAGAGATTGCTTCGTCGTCTTCGACTCCTCGCAATGACAATGTGTCCTCAAGCTCTCGCAATGACAAGTCCAGCTCGTCGAGTTCAAGGATTAATTCGTCTTCTAGCGCAAAAACCGAGGCTATTGTCGCAACGGTAGTTCCGAAGTTCTCGGTGATGGTGAACGGTCGTAGCTTGCAGATTTCGGCTGCTTGCATCGGAGCAGGCTATGCCCTCTTTGATATGCAGGGTAAGGTTCTGTTGCAGGGGCGTGTACAGACGGCGAATTTTGAAATTCCTGTGATGAGGGCCGGTAGCTATCTCTTGAAGATTGAAAGTACAACGCAGAGGGTGAGCGTTAGGTAAAATTCCGGGGTTTTAGGGGGCTGGCCCCCCTAGGCGAAGGGGTAACGGCAGACACGGCGATGACCAGTCCGCAAAGCGAACATTCGTCGGGCGAAGCCCGAGGCCATGTGAGCGTGCGGATCTGGTGAAGCCGGGGCTAAAGTTAGGGGGAATCTTCCCCCTTTTTTGTCGTTTTTCTTTCGTTTTTCGTCTCAAGTCTTTCGTCTATTTACTATCTTTACCCCCGTTCGATAAAGGGGGCTCCTATGCTCAAGAAGTACTACAAGATCGAATCGGGTCGCCTCGCTAGTGCCCCGAACGAAGACAGCGCCGACATCGTCATGATGGGTTCCTTGAGCCAAGAGCAACGTAGCGTGCTCGTTAAAGAGTATGAGATTACGGAACATACCATAGCCTCCGCATTCGACTCGGACGAACTTTCCCGTATCGAGTACGACGACGATTTTACGACCATCGTGTTTAAGAAACCGAAGAACTATTCCGCAAGCGACAACTTCCAGTTCCGCGTGGAATCTTTCGGCATCTTTATCTTCAAGGATTGGGTGCTTTTGCTGACCGACTCCGACATTCCGGTGATGGACGAAAAGCGCTTTTCCAAAATTGACAGTTTGAACACCTTTGTGCTGCGCGTGTTGAGCTACGCTATTTTCCACTTTAACGAACACTTGAAGATTATCAACCGCATCAACGACGAGTTGGAACAGAAACTGCGCACGGCCATGGAAAACAAGTACCTGCTCAGTATGTTCAGCTTGAACAAGGGCTTGATTTACTACGTGAGCGCCTTGAACAGTAACGACACGCTCCTGAAAAAGTTGCAGATTGGCCGCAGCCTGAACTGGAACGAAAGCGAACGGGAACTGCTGGACGATATCGTCATTGAAAACCGTCAGAGCTTGCAGCAAGCTGAAATCTACGCCAACATTTTGACGTCCATGATGGATGCCCGCGCAAGCGTCATCAGCAACAATGTGAATACGCTGATGAAAAACCTCACCATCGTGACGATTTCTATTTCTCTCCCGACGTTCTTCGCAAGTTTGTTCGGTATGAACGTGAAGTTGCCCTTTGGTATGAACGGCGACGCCACAGTCGGTTCGCCTATGGCATTCTGGCTGATTATCGCGGTGTGTATTCTTTCGGTGCTTGCGTTCCTCGCTTTCTGGATGCGTCGCAAGTAAAGGGCTTGCAAACTTTACCTATATTATTCCTAAACCAAGGAGCTTAATTATGGCAGAAATCGGTACACCTCTAAGTTCTAGTGCAACCAAGGTTCTTTTTTGCGGGGCCGGCGAACTGGGTAAAGAAGTTATCATCGAAATGATGCGTCTCGGCGTCGAAGTGATCGCTGTGGACCGTTACGCCAATGCTCCCGGCATGCAGGTGGCTCACCGCAGCCACGTGATTAACATGCTCGATGGTGCCGAACTTCGCCGTGTGATTGAACTGGAAAAGCCGGACTACATTGTTCCCGAAGTCGAAGCCATTGCGACCGATACGCTCGTGGAACTTGAAAAAGAAGGCTACAACGTCATTCCGACCGCGAAGGCCACCAAGCTCACGATGAACCGCGAAGGCATTCGTCGACTCGCCGCCGAAGAACTCGGCATCAAGACGAGCCCGTACCGCTTCGCCGACAATTTTGAAGACTTCAAGGCCGCTGTCAAGGAAATCGGCATTCCGTGCGTGATCAAGCCGGTGATGAGTTCCTCGGGCCACGGTCAGAGTGTCATTAAGACCGAAGCCGACATCCAGAAGTCTTGGGATATTTCCCAGCACGAAGGTCGCACGGGCCACGCTAGCCGCGTGATCGTGGAAGGCTTTGTGCCGTTCGATTACGAAATTACTTTGCTCACGGTCCGCCATGTGGCAGGCACGAGTTTCTTGGAACCGATCGGCCACCATCAGGTGGGCGGCGACTACCAGGAATCTTGGCAGCCGCAGCCGATGAAGCCGGAACTGCTTGAACAGGCCAAGGTGATTGCAAAGAAGGTTACCGACGCTCTCGGCGGTCGTGGCATCTTTGGTGTGGAACTCTTTGTGTGCAAGGACGAAGTCTTGTTCAGCGAAGTGTCCCCGCGCCCGCACGATACAGGCATGGTGACTTTGATTTCGCAGGACCTTTCCGAATTTGCGCTGCACGCTCGCGCCATTCTTGGCTTGCCCATTCCGAACATTGCATTCCACGGCCCGAGCGCCTCGAAGGCTATCGTCGTGGACGGCAATTCCGACCACGTGAAGTTCGGTGGCCTCGAAGAAGTGCTTGCAGAACCTGACACTGCGCTTCGCCTGTTTGGTAAGCCCGAGCTCAAGGGCCACCGCCGCCTGGGCGTGCTGCTTGCTCGCCGCGACACGGTGGAAGAAGCCAAGGCGCAAGTTATGGCCATGCGCGAAAAAGTCAAAGTGTCTTTGTAAAAATCACGTCATCGCGAGGGGTGAAACCCCGCGGTGATCCATTACAGTATTTTCCCTAAAGCAATAATTGCGGCAGTGCGCGCACGCAGGCGCGTGTTGCCGAGATTCAGCAAGTGGACCTTCCCGTTTTGGAAGGTCTTTATTGCTTCTATTTCGCGTGGCGAGAATCCGCCCTCGGGGCCTACTAACAAAGTAATCGGCGTTGCATTTTCATTGGAGCTCTCGTTTGCGCCAGAGCTGTCGCTGCTAGCCGATGCGTTGTCTGAAGCGCTTAAATTCAGTTGGCGATCCCCGTCGATGTCGCAGAGAATCAAGTCGCCCTTATAGGATTCGAGCCATTTGTCGAATTCGACGGGGCCTTCGATTGCGGTCATCCAGGCTTTCTTCGATTGCTTGAGGCTCACGAGGCTCTTGAGTTCTGCGCGGCGCACGGTCTTTTTCAGGTCGGAGTTCTTGGGCTCCTGTGAAAAGTCCGTGCGCAAGAAGATAATCTTGTCTATTTCGGTCTGAGCCGCATGGAAGACGACTTCTTCCAAGGCGTCGTCCTTGAGGCAGGCTATCCCGAGCGACACCTTGGGCCGCGGGTTTGTCGCCTCAATAACCGTATCGACTCGCACCTGGCAGGCTTTCGCGTCGGCCACCTCGATGATGGCGTCGGCGTAATGTCCCAAGCCATCGGACAGCTGCAAGACATCGCCGCTACACGCCCTGCACACGCGCACGGCGTGGCTGCTTTCATTTTCGTCAAGGGTGATGGTGCCGACCGAAATCAGCGGACAATAAAAGCGGCTATCAGGAGTCTTCATAGTTGTAAAAATAAAAATGTTTTATGCGGAACATCATCTGTCGAACAGCGTAAAGTGGAGATGAAATGTCTTGGAAGCCTTCAAAAGTACCTATAAACCGGGGTGATATAGAACTTTTATAGGTCCGACAAAGATTGTATTTTTCGACCGTACCTATAAAAAACATAAAAACGCTTTGTTTATAGGTACTCTTTTTATAATTTGTGTACAAACTAATATAAAAATACCTATAAAACCGTGCCGGTGAGCAGCATTTATAGGTAGCAGAATGTCTTTTATTTGTTGCTCTCCGTTTTTTGTTGTAAAATACATCCGTTTTGTACCTATAAAACAGCTGTAAGTTCTTTATTTATAGGTACAAGTCGATGAAAAAGGGTCTTTAACCCCCTGTTCTTTTTAACATTGTCCTTGAATTACTATATTCGGTCACATGCAAAAGCGTTGCCCCGTAAAAGCAGTCGTATTCGATCTCGATGGAACCCTTTACCTGAGTGGTCGCCCGTACCCGAAGGCGGTCAAGACCGTCTGCCGCGTGGCAAAGCATGTGCCGGTCTACTACTTGAGTAACAATACCAGCAAGTCGCCGGTCTTTTACGAAAATCGTCTCAAGGTCATGGGCCTCCCGCTCACCGACGATGCCATTATCTCGGCGCTGTACCTGTCGCTCGATGCCATCCATGAAGAAGGCATCAAGAATGTATTCTTCTTTGCAAACCCCGAAGTCACGGAATGGTTTGCCGCACAAGATCCGACGCTCAACCTGCGCCCGGACGTTGCCGATACCGAACTCGTGCTGATTGCCTACCATAACAGCTTCGACTACCGCGAACTTTGCGAACTCTCGTTCCGCGTGCAGCGCAAGATTCCGTTCTGGGTTACGCACACCGACTTTGTCTGCCCCGATGCCAACGGCCCTGTGCCTGACATCGGAAGTTTCATGGCTCTTCTCAAGACTGCTTACGGCGTAGAACCGGAACGCAGCTTCGGCAAGCCGAACCCTGCCATGCTATCGGGTCTTTTGAAAAAGTTTAAGCCCGAAGAGATTTTGTTTGTGGGCGACCGCCTGTATACCGACTTTGAACTCGCTAAGCGCAGCGGTTGTCGCTTCGTGCTCCCGCTCTGCGGCGAAACCAAACAGCAAGATTTGGACAAGCTGATTGACAAACCCGAGTTTGTCGTCGATATGGTAAGTGATATAGACTTTGAATCATTCTTCAAGGGTGAAATCTGATTTTATAAATGGAGAAAATATGATCAAGCACTTTGTTAATTCCGGAATCCTGGGCGCCTTCGCCCTGGTGTCGTCTGCGGCCTTGGTGGCTTGCGGCGACGACAGCTCCAGCTCTGGCGTTTTCAGCATGGAAAGTTCCTTTGAAATGGTATTGTCGAAGGCGAAGTACTCCTACAACAAGAAGGATTCCACGCTCAAGCAGATTTACCCTGTCTGTAAGGAAGGTACTCTCGGCAATCTGGTGGGCCCTAAGGATGCCGACGAATGGGATACGGTGACCTACAAGGCTTACGAGAACAAGGGAATCATCACTCTTAAAAAGGGTGCCGAAGAAATCAAGTACAGCTTGGATGACGGTGCTTTCCCGAGGGGCTTCTGGGCGGATCCTGATTACGATTCCAAACGCATCCAGAACGGGCTCCGCTTCGAGAAAAAGGACTTGTTCAAGAAGGTCGTCCGTTACGACGGCAACTGCCTGATGAAGGACTACTACTCGTTGTTCCGCAACGGTGTTCCTGCCTTGGAAAATATGGACGCGACGCTTGCCGCTTTCTATGAACGTTTCCAGGCGGACGGAGCGAAGGTCGAAGAAAAGCAGATGCTTTCGGATATCCGTGCCCTGAACTGTAGTGAACTCTCGATGTACGACGGCCTCGTAAAGCTGAAAGCCGAAAACTTCAAGTCCTCTTCGGGTACGATCAAGGTTACTTATGCCAAGCGGACCTGTAACGTTTCTTTCCAGCTGCGCTATGCCTACGAACAGAAGGATTGCGAAGCCGCTTATGAAGAATACAAGAATGATACCAAGGCGGCCCCGAAGTTTAATTTCGACGATTACTACTTCGACGTGACCTACACCGGCAAAGATGACGAGTATTGCCTTGATTACCTGATTCTGGACCTCAAGAAAGAAAAGGGTATTCCGACGACAAAGTCGATCAAGTCTGCTGATTTTGCCCGCGGTGTCGTGAAGCTGGTGGTCGACGGACTTAAGTAACTGGGTTCAACTCCTTAAGGGGCTGGATGACAGAACGGAAACGTATAAAGAAAGCCTCCCTTGGGAGGCTTTCTTTATGGAGGGATTTGAAAGATCGTTAGCGGAGGTCTGCCACGCAGCGTACGTAGAGACCCTTGGAGAGACTTTCGTCGGTGCGGTTGATGCTGTGGGCGACGCTACGGAATTCCCAGGAGCGGGCAGTGTTCTTTTTTACCTTGGAGGCGGACCAGTAGTGACCGGTATTGTCGCCTTCGCAGTAGCCGTCCCAGTCCTTGCAGCCACCCTTACCTAGGTTGCTCCAGTCGAGCTTGGACTGGTCTTTCTGGTAGTCGCGCCATTCACCGTCGTTGGGAAGGTGCCAACCGTTGGGGCATGCCTTGGTGGCCTCCTTATGGCTGTAGAAACGTCCGAATTTCTTGCAGTTGCCTTCGTCTTCAAGCAGGCACTGCTTGGGGGTAGAAAGGCTGAAGGCGAGGTTGTTCTTCATCCATGCCTTGTCGCCCTTGATTTCGACCTTGTAGGTCTTGCCGTCGCGCTTGTCGATTAGCGTGTTGCCATCCTTGGAAATGTTCTTGCTTTCGAGAGCTATGGCGAAAAGTTCTTCTTCGGAAAGATCCTGTTCAATCGGTTCAATCTTCGCTTTCTTGCTGGAGTGCGTCATGTGGGATTTCTTGGCAGAAATCTTGGCGACCTTGTGCTGGCCCATCTTGGGACCTGCAGCGAAGGACGTGCCGCAACAGAATGCCATAACGGCAGCCGCAGCGACCAGTCGATTGAAGTTAATTCCAAACATTACTCGCACTCCTTGTGGCGGATTTTCCCGCCTACACTATTGAATATATACAGGAGTTTTTGAAAGCGAATCTTACAATTTTATGTTATATACGAAATGTGATTCCCGCTACACCCGGACCGGCCCAAACTGAAAAGTTTTCGTTACGGTCCCGGTGCAATTCCAGGATTCCGATGCTCACGCCCGTTCCCACGAGCGCTCCTACGATGACATCGGTTAAGTAATGTTTACCGGCAGCGACTCGCAGCATGCTTTCGAGGCCTGCAAGAGAGTAGGCGGTTGCTCTCACGATTCCTTTGTATGGAGAATTCGGGTAAGTTGTCCTGAACCACTCGTCGGTAAATGTGGCGACGGTAAAGGCGGCGGTGGCATGCCCCGAAAAGAACGACCCGTAGGCTTCCGGCTTTGCTTTTTCGGCTTTTTCCTTGCCGGCTTCGGTCCCCGAACTTGTCGAAGGGGCGTACATGTAGGGGCGGGGCCAGATTTCGAGCGAACGCATGGCCACGTTGATCCCGTTCCCGATACCGACGGCCTGCAAAAACATCACGGTAAAGGTGGCGAATTCACCTCCGGTGGAGTTTCCGTTGTACCAGGCGATTCCCCCTACCGCTAGTGGGGCAATGGCCAAAACGGAACCGATGTCGCTGGCCTTGTCGGCGGTTTCGCTGTAGCGGCCGGCCAGGGGCTTGTCCCAGGGCAAAAGGTCGTTTTTGTCTTTCAGGGTTTCGGGGGTATCCATGCGGGAATAAAGGAACATCCCTATCCCGAACATACCGCCTGCGGCCAAGGTCGTCGGGATATCGTTTTCAAGGCTCAGTTTATATGTAGGGCGTGCTGCTTCGGAAGCTTGGGCGAAACCCGTCAGGAACAGAATGCCTACAATCAGTGACCTTTTGAAAAAACGCATACAGCCCCTAAGCTAAAAAAATTATATTGCTTCAAAGAAAACGAATGGAGCTTTTGTGGCTGAATCTTTAAGTAATCGCGAACCGATCGTACCTAGCATGGACCTGTTTGGAGCCATTTCCGATGAAATGCGCCTCAAAATCCTGTTGCTTCTGGACCAGGCGGAATTCACCGTCAACGAAATCAAGGACATTCTGGATATTCACCAGAGTAATGCGAGCCGACATTTGGCGAAGCTTTCTGCGTGCAACCTTCTCAAGGACCGTCGCGATGGCATCAAGGCGTATTACCGCCTGAGCGAGGAACTTTACCTGAGCACCCGAATGCTCTCGATGATTCGCGATGCCTACGAGGCTCTTCCGGATAAGGATATTCTCAAGTGTCGCGCCGCCCAGGTGCTCGAAGACCGCACCGACAAGACCAAGGGACAGATCCATAAGCTGGACCAGGCGGGGGGAAGCCTCAAGGCGCAAATCAGCCTGTTCGGTCGCCTCATGTACCCGTTTGAAAACGCGGTCGATGTGGGCTGCGGCGAAGGTGGCGACCTCACGTTGATGCTTTGTCATCGTTGTAAGCACGTGACGGCACTCGACTACGACCCGAAGGTGGTGAGCGGCCTCCAGAAAATCTTGAAGCAGAAAAACATCCTGAATGTGACGCCCAAGGTGGCCGATATGGTGAACACGGGGCTTCCCGACAACTTTGCGGATCTCGTTCTGATGAGCCAGGTGCTTCACCATGCGACGGACCCGCGTCTCGCCATTAAGGAATCGGTGCGAATTCTCAAGCGCGGTGGGACCCTTGCGCTCCTTGACTTGGCGCAGCACAAGGAAGAATCCTTCCGCACGACGCACGGTCACATTTGGCTCGGTTTCGAACGCAGCCAGCTTGAATTTTTCGTGAAGGATTTCAACTGCGAAGTCGTTTCTAGCGAAATCATCCCGAGCGAAAACGAAGTCGACAAGAAACTCCCCGTCATCTGCCTGATTATCCAAAAAAAGTGACGCTCCTTGAATTCGGGCGTCACCTGCGATAGTCATAATTTGCGGTAGTCTTATTTTCTCATGCTTCTTCCGAAGCCGCCTCGCGAGCTTCCGTTTGAACTGCTGCGGCTGGAGCTGTTGCGGTCGCTGCTCCTGTCACTGCTGCGTGTGGCGGTGACGTTGCCGTGAGTCTGTCCGCGGTTCTGGTTGTAGTAGTCATCCTGCCAGGTGGCACTCTTGACGGTCGTTGTCCTGGAGGCAGGAGCGCTTGTCTGGTTGTAGGTGCGTTGCGACTGGGGCGCATAGGACGCGGGCACGTTATGGTGGTTCATCGGAGTCTTTACCGGCTTGCTCGGCGGGGGCGCGTAGCGGTCGTGTCGGGACGGAGGCGGAGCATGCCGCTCTTGTCGCGGAGGAGGCGCATAACGGCGTGGCGGGTGGTGCGGGCGAGGCCTGTTATGATACCAGCGGTAGTCATGGACGTAAATCAGGTGTGTGTCCCACTCAAATCGGCTGGTGTTCCAGCCCCAGGGATCGTAGTAGCTGCCGATCCATACGCCCGTGCGGTAACGCAGTCCCGAATAGCCGCTGGAATAGGTGTAGTAGACAACGTGCGGATTGTAGACGGGCACGTAGACATATTCCTTTTGGACGGGCTCAATGATAATCGTCTTTTGCTTGATGATCTTGACCTGGTCGTTGCTTTGCAGGTGGCCGTGGTTGTAGGCAGCGCTACGCATGCGCTGCACAGCGTCCATTACGGCTTCTTTCTGGGTGGCTACAGCGTCGCCCAGCTGGTCAGTCCATACTTGGTATTTTGCCATGGTGGCAAGGACGGTCGGGAAGGGGATGAGCGCCTGGACGCTTTCGTCGTAGGGGAGGTCTTCGAGCTTGATCCTTTCGGCGAGTTCCTGCCCCTTGAGGTTCTTATGCTGGTTGGCCCAGTCGGATGCTCCCGGAATTTCGTCACCATGAACGGAGGCGGCGAGCACCTGTACTAGGAGCGGGTCCGGGTAGAGCGCAATAGTAGAAACGAGTGTGTCAAGTTCCGCAGGCGTAAACTTGTCCTGTGCGCGGGTCGTGCCCGGCAGGCATAGTATGGCTGCAACCAAAAACCACAGCCAGGAAAGCCTGACGTTGAACGGTAGGGCGAAAACTTTTTGAGCTTTTGAATCGGTAAACATGATTTACCT
>JAEEGH010017941.1_pt1 | contig 15015 bp, 17 predicted proteins | sample 9134181 | NCBI WGS metagenome assembly JAEEGH01 (sample SAMN16246544, study PRJNA631951) | gut metagenome | biome: gut microbiome; feature: rumen; material: DP-attached | host: Bos | place: Iran: Karaj | collected 2018-10 | reverse complement strand
TCCCTCGCGTAAGGATCCACATCATTGCCGTAGCGTGTTGAAGATGCCATCGCTGCCTGGGCCGAGAGCGCGGCAAGATGAGCACACCCGATGAAAGAAGACTGCATAAAACAATCCTCTCTGAAAACAAATTCATCAGTTAACTGAATATTAGAGCCTTCCTCGGAAGTAAAGGTATATGTTCTGGTAATAACCTCCGGTTCATCCGCATAAACAATACCGGGAATGCTCCCTGCAAACAAAGCCGCACTAAGAACTGTACAAGCGATCTTACATAATCTCATAACTGAGCTCCTTTTAAGCCATATTCATTAATTATAGGATTCAGCCTGTGGTTAATCATGCCAAATGTCAATAATTCATGATTTATTAACATCAAATATGATTATAATGGTGAGAGGATCTTCATCGGACAGACGCCGCCGAATCATTAAAGTAAGCGGATAGTATTGCTTTGGGGGAATTATGTCAGGGGCTAAGAGAAGTGCTTATGTTGATATGGTAAAGGGCCTTGCCATTATAGGTGTGGTTATCTATCATCTGCTTGCTCCGTGTGCAGTTAAGAATATTTTTGTTCACATAACGGAGATGTTTCTTTTTGCTTTCTTCTTCTATGCCGGATTCTTCTATACTCCCGGCAAGCGCTCGATAGGGGAGAGTCTCAAGACCCGCTTCAAGAGTCTGATGGTACCGTTCTTTGCTTACTCATTAGTTTTCTGGGTTCTCGGAACGGTCTATATGCTTATCGCCAAGATTGAGACAGGCAAGGAAGCGCTTTGCTGTCTTCGTAATTTCTATGGCGGCTGTATATGGAACCGTGTTATCCAGGATAAGTTCGGATGGGAGTACTATTCGCTTGGGAAACGTTATCTCTTCCTTGCTGACTTCTGGTTTTTCCTTTCTTTAATGCTCACATATATCGTATTCATTCCGCTTGCAGAGTATGTGTTACGCAAGAAGCCGGTTGCCTTGATAACAGCGGTGTTGATGTTCGTGGTAACAGGTATTCTCCGTGCGAATGCGATAGACCTTCCTTATAATCTTCAGATCATACCGTTCTGGGTAGGCTTGATGATGCTGGGTGCATTATCAAGGCAGATGAACCTGATGGAGTTGCCGTTCGTATCAGGTATCAAAGGATGGCTGATATCCCTGGTGGCACTTGCAGGCGGTATTGCCGCAGCAATGATGAAGGATCCGGTTTCAAATCTGTTCCGAGGGAATTTCGGTGAAGAGGGCGAAGTGAAAGCCATGATCATGTGTATTCTGACGTCGCTCGTGTTTATATGGGGACTTTCTAATCTTTGCAGATTGATCGAAGGCTCCGGGGTCCGCGTTAAGGAGCTTGCCAAGGTTGGTGCTCTGTCGCTTTATGTCTTTGTTTATCATGTATTCTTCGGATGGATACTGTCGATAATACTGAAGGTATCACTCAAGTTCGATGAGGAAGTAACGCCGGAGCTTATGCTTAAGAGCTTGGTGATCCTGGTGACAGCATTCGCATTGTCGATCCTTGTGGGAATTGCCACAGAGAAATTCAAGCTCAGGTTTGCTCGTAAGTAATTATTCGTTGTCAGTGTCAGCAGGGCTCCACGAAGGCTGAAGTTTATCTATCTGCAACGAACCCGATACTTTTACCGCGACCTGATACTGATCCTCGTATACGATCTGCCCCGGCGTGTTTGTAAAGACAAGATAGTAGGGATGGTTGTATTTATCAAGCAGCCATAGTGCGGGCTTTATCATCTTCATCATCTCATCTGAGTTCTCGGTCTTGAAGAAGCAGACTACTTTCTCCTGACGTTTGCACGGTTCCGGGTAGGGCAGGTGCTTGCTGAACCATCCGTCTATCGCCTTGAAAAGATCGGCATCCTCTTCTTCCATCGCATCGTTCTGAACAAGTTGCCAGCACATGCTGAAGATGCCTTTCGCGTACATCGTGTTCTCCGCAAGCTCCAGTCCTTGAATGCGCAGATATTTGTAATTGCTTATATTCATGCAGATCTAACCTTACTTCTGTATCTTAATGTTGGCGTACGACGGGCATTCATAATATAAATAATATACGACTACAAAACGCAGAATATCAACAAACAATGATTGAAGGTTTTATTAATAAATCAGGACCAGTAAATATCTCTAAGACCAAGCTCCATGAAGAGTGTATAGACAGGCACCTGTTCCGGCCGCAAGGACTGTTCTACCATCTGCGGCAGATCGACAGTATCGTCGGCTATGCCGTTTTGAGTACAGCGGACATTGCTGCTGTCATACCATACGATCATACTTGCGGTTCCTTCGGGCGGTATCGATGAGATAATGCCTGCGTCAACAAGCTGACTGAACTTGGATGTTCCAAGATATATGACACGCCAACCATGATTCTCAATAAGGTCTGCGATTGTCGCGAGTTCATCATCGCTTAAGTATAATGAGCCATTAATATCGTTGAGGATCAGCATCTGGCCCTGACATCCCGGGGAAGAAGGAGCATTCAAAGTGTTGATAGTCCTTGCGTTAAGAGCCTCAGGACCATTCGACACAGTTTTATAGAACATGATGTCGTAGTTTCTGTCATTGACCCTCTCGACATAGCTGTTGTAATAATCCCACTGATCTTGACGCGATAACGGGACTGATCCGCCGATTCCCTTAATAAATATCGCGATAACTACGACGACCAGCAATAAAGCGAGCGGTATAGTGTAGATGTAAAACTTTGATCTGCCCATAACAAGACTATCTTAACATGATTAATCTTATGTTCACAGTTTGGTAATGCGTAAAAAATATGATTAGGGGTAAAGTAAAGACAGATAATTTCAGTTGTTTTTCTTGTTCTCCTTCTTTGGTATCGTCCCTGCATCTGCGGGGGCGATTACATTGTGTCCTTTTAAATACAAGGGTTTCGTGGTGTAATTAGTGTATAAACTTTATTAGGAGAATGAGGATATGACATTTGATGAGATCTTGACTAAGGTAAGAGGAATCGCACAGGGTGTTGATGCCACAGGAAAGGATTTTCTTGCGGTTCAGGTAAATCTTACCGGCGATAACAGCGGCGTATTCTATGTAGAAGTTAAGGATGGCAAGATTAATGTCGAGCCGTATTCGTATGACGACCGCAATTGTGCTGTTACGATGAATCTTGCTGACTTTAATAAGCTGATTGACGGCAAGCTCGATCCCATCTTCGCTTTCACAACAGGAAAGCTTAAGGTTGACGGTGACGTCGGCAAGGCTCTGGAGTTCTCCAAGTTAATCAAGAAATGAGTAACAGCAGTATAAAGTCTATCCATGCGTGGGAGCCATGGTTCTTTCTATTCTTCGGGATCTTTCATCTGCACAGGATTTGGGCGCTTATCGACCGTGAGTCGTATGCTTCGTTCTGGATGGGCATCCTCGAGAGCAAGGGCTGGCCGTACTTTGTACTGATGGGACTGCTCGCAGGTCTGTGTGTGATCGGTATTGTTACCTTTATCCGCGAGCGCGGACATAACTTTTGGTGGAGATGGATCTATATCGGAGGCGGCAGCTATGTGCTTTTCGATCTGTTCGCGATAGCGACAGGGATGAAGATGTGGGCTGATCTTCTGGCGAAGATGTTTGATGTGAATTCGCCGTACTGGAATGTGGTGTGGGGATTCTTTATCGTCCTTGGCGGACTCGTGTTCGTGTTGGGGTTAAGTCTGCTTAAGAATAAGAAGTGAGATGTTAGCGGTATGAATATCAGACAAGCAACTGAAAGTGATTTTGAATCAGTAAAGAAAATTACGCAGGAGACGATACACGAGGTGTACCCGAAGTACTATCCTGCAGGCGCAGTAAAATTCTTCTCGGAGCATCACGCGGACGAGAAGATAATACGCGATATTAACGCGGGGATAGTGTACTTAGTTGTTACAGACGACGGTGTGCCTGCGGGCACGGTAACGCTCACCGAAAATGAGATCGACCGCCTTTTCGTGCTGCCGGAGTTCCAGGGCAAGGGATACGGCAGGGCTTTGTTGGACTTTGCCGAGGAAAGGATAGCCGCCTCTTACGATGTCATTATCCTTCACGCGTCACTCCCGGCGAAAAATATCTACCTCAAGCGCGGTTTTCGCGAAGTGGATTACCTTAAGATCGACACGGGCTACGGCGACTTCCTGTGCGCAGACGTTATGGAGAAGAAAACAAAGTGAATATGAACAAAGTGTTTGAATCAGAAAGAATACTCTTCGTTGAGCCGACGCTGGAGCTGGTGCCGGAGTATCTTGTTATGGTCAACGATATCGAGAATGTGGCGAAGTATATAAGTGACCGCCGCGAACCGTATACGGAGCAGGAAGAGATCGATTATATGAAGGAGAAGATTGAAGGTCCCGACATAATGTTCTCGATGATAGAGAAGGAGACGGGTGAGTTTATCGGCAACACGTCGTTCTTTAATATCGACGGCGACGAAGCCGAGTGGGGCATAGTCATGACGGCGTCCAAGCAGAATAAAGGCTACGGCACGGAGGCGCTGAAGCGCATGATAGAGTATGGCTTTAATGAGGGCGGATTCAGACGAATCTACTTAGGCGTATATGTCGACAATCCGCGTGCTATTCATGTTTATGAACAGTGCGGTTTCAAAGAGTACGACAGGACTGATGTTGATGTGTTTATGGAGATAATTAAGCCATGATCAGAGAAGCGAACAAGGACGATCTTAATGCGCTGCTTGAGCTGTATCTTTGCCTTCATGAGGACAGCATACCGGATGAGTCCGAGCACTTAAGCAATACGTGGGAGCAGATAGTAAATGACCCTAATCACCACCTCATTGTGAACGAGGTTGACGGCAAGATCGTGTCCTCCTGCGTATGCGTGATCATACCTAACCTGACACGTAACGTGCGTCCGTATGCCTTCATCGAGAACGTGGTGACACATAAGGACTACAGGTGCAGAGGACTTGCACAGGAGTGCTTAAACTTTGCGCGTGAGATCGCACTTAAAGAGAACTGCTACAAGATGATGCTGCTTACGGGCTCGAAAGATCCGAACACACTGCACTTCTACGAGAAGGCAGGCTACAACAGTTCGGACAAGACAGCTTTTATTCAGTGGTTGTGATAGGAGGTTACTATGGCCAGTTGTGAGACATGTCAGTATGCGGCGATAGATGAATTTACAGGCGAGGCTTTCTGTGATCTCGACCTTGATGAAGATGAGGTTATAAGACTTTTAAATCGTCGCAGCAAGGAGTGTCCGTTCTACAAAGACGGCGATGAGTATAAGACAGTAAGACATCAGATGTGATTTTATGAACAAAGAATGGTCCGCGCTTAACAAGACGATGCAGCTTGAGATTAAGAAGAGAGATACCTTTGAAGCAGGTATCGGAACTTTGCTGACGCTTAGAGATGAGCTGATGGATGAGATGCTGACTTGGCGCGAGAAATATAAGCGCGAAGACTTCGATGCTATGCCGTTTATCAATGCGGATGGGTACCACTGCAAGAATCTTGCCTATTCGATATGGCATGTCTTCAGGATAGAAGATATAGTCGCGCATGACCTGATCGCTGGTGACGACGAGGTTCTGTTTACCGGTGATTATCAGAAGAGGATCAAGTCGCCGATAATCACGACAGGAAACGAACTTCATAAAGAGAAGATCGCACAGTTTACGCGGAAGTTAAATCTCGATGAGCTCTATGCCTATGCTTCTGAGGTTAAGGAGAGTACAGAGGGCATTCTTTCAGAGTTATCTTTTGAGATGCTTAAGAATGACGTAACTGATGAGCGACGCGCGAATCTCGAATCGCTCGGCGTCGTAAGTAAGGATGAAGATGCAGTCTGGCTAATCGATTACTGGTGCGGCAAAGATGTCCGCGGGCTTATACAGATGCCGTTCTCTCGCCACTGGATCATGCACATCGAGGCGTGCCTGCGGATAATGAAGAAGCTGTGATCATTCATCCGATACAACCTGTTTACGATAAGGATTCCAAGGTCTTGATACTTGGGAGTTTCCCGTCTGTTAAGTCCAGGGAAGAGGGATTCTTCTACGGTCATCCGCAGAACAGGTTTTGGAAGGTGACGGCAGCGGTATTTGGCGAAAGTGTGCCAAAGACAACTGACGAAAAAAGAGCTTTCCTTCTAAGGAACCATATTGCAGTGTGGGATGTGATCGCGTCATGCGATATTGATGGATCTGCTGATTCAACAATTAAGAATGTAGTAGCTAATGATCTGTCTGTAATACTGGATAATGCGCCTATTGAGGCAATCTTTGTTAATGGTAAGACTGCAGAGAAATATTACAAAAAGTATACAGAGAAAGTGACTAATAGAAAAGCAATATGCCTTCCGTCTACAAGTCCGGCTAACGCAGCATGGTCAGTGGATAAACTGGTGGAGGCATGGAGCGTGATAAAGACAAACATAGTAAGGGAGGAGCGAAGAGATGATAACTAGAAACGAAGCATTTGAACTTCTTAAAAAGTACAATAAGGATTCTTTTCATATCCAGCATGCGCTGACAGTGGAAGCTGTTATGAAATGGTACGCCAATGAACTTGGATATGCAGATGAAGCTGAGTACTGGGGAATTGTCGGACTTCTTCATGATATTGATTTTGAGCTTTATCCCGAGGAACATTGCCTTAAGGCACCAGAGCTTTTAAAAGATGGGGGAGTTAGTGATGATATCATTCATGCTGTATGTTCACACGGATATGGAATCACTGTGGGATGCGGTGTGACTATTGATGTTGAGCCAACTCGTGAGATGGAGAAGGTTCTTTTTGCAGCAGATGAACTTACAGGACTTGTATGGGCAGCTGCTCTTATGAGACCTTCGAAGAGTACTAAGGACATGGAGCTGAAATCTCTTAAGAAAAAGTATAAGAGCAAGGGATTTGCTGCAGGCTGCTCAAGAGAGGTCATTGAACGTGGCGCGGCACAACTTGGCTGGGAACTTGATAAACTTCTCGAGATGACACTTAAAGCTATGGCTGAGAGTGAGGATCTGATCAATGAAGAGATGGCTGCTGTAGCGTAAAAAATCACTACCAAATAGCAATTTTTTCGGATAAAAAAGAGGACGAAAGTCCTCTTTTTGTGTGAACATTTTGCTGGAAAGATATCTATGATATTGGGAGATTCAATTCTATTACAGCAGATGTTTTTTGCTATAATCAGCTGCTAAAAGGTAAAAATATGCATTAGCAGCTGATTATAACCAATAAAGCGCATTATAATCAGCTGCTAACGACATAAAAGTGTGGTTGACAGCTGATTATAATACCATATATAATTAAAAGTAGATGTTATAGATTGTTTTTTGATTATTGATGTAGCTAGATGAGGATATGAATATGATAGGTAGAGAGAAAGAAGTTGCCGAGTTATTAGAACTATATGAAAACAATAAAGCAGAGCTGGTTGCAGTATATGGCAGACGTCGTGTTGGTAAAACATTTCTTGTTGATGAAACGTTCAGAAATAAAATATCTTTTAGACATGCAGGACTTTCGCCTATCGAATCAAACGAGTCCAATAATAGTCAACCGCTCAAGAAACAATTAGAAGCATTCTATTATTCTCTTATTACACATGGAATGAAAAAAGATCATTGCCCTAAAGACTGGCTAGAGGCTTTTTTTATGCTGGAGATGTATTTACAGAGCATCGATAATGGTACACGTCAGGTTGTCTTTTTGGATGAGCTTCCATGGATGGATACTCCCAGATCCGGATTCATTACTGGCTTTGAGGCTTTTTGGAATGGATGGGCTTGTCATAGAAATATAATGGTAATTATCTCTGGAAGCGCTAATTCGTGGATGGAGAATGAGCTTATTAATAACCACGGCGGACTATATGGACGCGTTACTTATGAAATAAAACTCTCGCCTTTTACATTAAAGGAGAGTGAGTTGTTATTCAAAGAGCGAGGGATAAATCTTTCAAGGTATGATATAGTGCAATCTTATATGATATTTGGAGGAATCCCATTTTACCTGAATTATTTCAGACGAGGCAATAGCCTGGCTCAAAATGTAGATGAGTTGTTTTTTGCCAAAGGAGCGAAGCTGTCACAAGAATTTGACAGGCTTTTCTCCTCAATATTCACGAATCCAAATATGGCAAAAACAATTGTAAAGATACTTTCAAATAGGAGTAAAGGATATACCAGAAAGGAAATCATAAGTGAGTCAGGATATTCAGATGGTGGAACTCTATCGAAAAGTCTTAATGCACTATTGGCAAGTGATTTTGTTATAAAATATGTTCCGTTTGGATATGGTAAAAGAGAAGAACACTATAAACTTGTAGATCCGTTCTGTGCTTTTTTTCTGAAGTTTGTGGAAAAAAGGGATTCCATCATGAATGGATTCTGGCAGCAGAATATAGATGCACAGCCCATTGTGACCTGGAGAGGGTATGCGTTTGAAAATGTATGTTTTAATCATATTTCCGAGATAAAGAGAACTCTGGGAATAAGTGGAATTAGCTCTACAGAGTCAGCTTGGACTAAAACAGGAGATGATGAAAGAGGAACTCAGATAGATTTACTCATAATCCGTAAAGACAATGTTGTTAATATGTGCGAGATGAAATTTTATAGTGATAAATTTACAGTAGATAAAGAATATGACAAAATTCTCAGGCATAGACAAACAGTACTATATGAGAAGATACCTAAGAAGAGTACAATACATAATACCCTTATTACAACGTATGGAATAAAGGATAATGAGTATAAATGGTCATTTGAGAAGGTTATTACGTTGGATGACCTGTTTGCTTGAATCACCCTAAAAAGGTAAAAGCATAATTTCGCCGCTGACTATAGTACAAATACTGAACTATAATCAGCGGCGAAACTTACATATGTATACTAAAATGATGTGCTTCGTCATGCATATCATATAGATCAGAGCCGCATTCTTTGATATATTCCTGTCTCCATCTAAGGAGAAGATCTCTAAATCTGTATAATTGTTGATTGTCAGGACGACCAAAACGTTTGGCCAGTTCGGGCACAGAGGGTATCTTGTTTAAGAAGTTGTCATCCATTTCTTCAAGCTCATTTAAAATATCCAGAGCACTCATGCTTTCGAAATGATCTATATTATCAGGTGTGAGTACCAATGTGAGAGCTCTTTTTTGAGGTTCTTCCAGTTCTCCTGATGTAATCCATTCAGCTTCGGTCATATGCTTTATTTTCCAGAAAGAATCCTTGATGTCTTGAGGAAGTGAATTGAATTCAGATTTTGTTAATCGCTGATCTTCTAAAAGTTTACCTCTTCCTTTGCTGTGGGGCAGGAAATATGAATATTTCGAAGCACCATTTTTGTCTAATATCTGTCGAAGTTCAGGCATCATTTCGATGTTTTCTTTTATCAAAGGAATGCTGATATTTACTGTAAGTTCATTTTTTATAGCGGAATCAAGCATTTTTAATATAAAATCAAAGTCGCCTTTTCTTCCTGCGAATTTGTCGTGGTATTCTTCGGTTCCATAGAATGTCAGGTCGATCATTTCAATGCCAGCATCTTTGAGGCGCTTCATTAAGCTATCAAGCTCACTTTCAGACCTGAAAGCAAATCCGTTCATCTGAAGAAATCGTGCGCCGGCTAATGAATATTTCTTACAAAAATCTATGTAGTCGAATAGTTTAGGTGTATCCGTACAATAACCGAAATAGTAGTTTCCATATATTTCATTCTTTTGCTGTGCTAATTCAGTTATAACTCTTTCTCCAAGTTTTAGACCTCTTTCAAAATCTACGCCCGAAGCCTTGCCGCAGGATGAAAGAAGACAATGCCTGCAATATGTGTGACATGGAACGCAGTAATTGGCAATGCTAAGTGAAACGGTTTTCATATTCCCCCTAATGATTCTTTATATTTTAAATTTCAATATGTCCTAGTTCATTTATTTCGATAACTTCTTTTCCCTCAAAAACTATTTCAACGATATTGGGCATCCAGTCCATCATTTTGATGAAGTCGTCGTAGCCATATGCAGGAGACAGATGATCAAGAATCGTGCTAAGTGCTGTTCCGTGGGTTCCGAGCACGATATTATGTCCTTTATACTTATCAAGAACTTCCATTAAAGCTTCAATATTACGATTTCTAACGTTTTCTATGGATTCGCCCCATTCAGGATTCCAGTCTTTGGATTTCCATCTTTCAGGATTTTTGCGTAGCCCCTGGCCTTGAACAGAAGACTCTCGTTCTCGGAAACGTTCATCTGTCTGTATCTTTAAACCTTGAGATTCGGTAAAGGCTTTTATAGTATCAAGGCTTCTTTTGTATGGACTGCAGATGGCAATGTCGATTCCTTTGTCTTTAAGAATGTCAATTACAAGCGCAGAGTCTGTAAGACCTTTTTGAGTGAGAGGTCTGGTTCTGTCATCTTTAACGGATTTGTCTGGCTGAGCGTGTCGTACGAAATAGATTCTAGTCATGGAAAACTCCTGTAGATTATGCCGGGTGATCAAATGCAAGAAAAATAGATACTTCATTAGGATAGCACATAAGTAGCGGCGGCGAAACAGCTAATTGAACAGTGCTGATGCAGATGGAGTCTACGATTAATGGAATTCTCGTCTTTGGTTTTGTCTTGGAAAAAGAGTGGACTTTTGCAAAAGTCTTTCGGACTTTGAACAATGGTACAGGCACTATATGACGTTATAATCAGTATTAGGTCAGGCCAATAATAACAATAGTTCTAGATAAAGCAAATTTGGAATAATACAACTATTTTTCGGCATTAGATTCATTGGAATAATACAAAAAGAATCAACGCCGACTTATTGGAGTAATATCAATTTGCTATTTAGAACAATACTAAAAATATGGGAGATAGCTATGGGACTAAATCACTTAGCGGTTGATATAGGCGCTTCCAGTGGCCGACACATTATCGGTAGAGTAGATAATGGCATTATGAAGCTGCAGGAAGTCTACCGATTTGAAAATGGGGTATCTGAGAAGAACGATCATCTGTGCTGGGATATAAATTTATTGTATCAAAATATTATAGATGGTATCAGAGAGTGCAGAAACCAGAATCTCACGCCGGATACCATGGGAATTGATACCTGGGGAGTTGATTTCGTGCTTCTTGACAGCGATGGGGAAATCCTTGGTGATACAGTCGCTTACAGAGACGAAAGAACAGATGGCATCAGGCAGGAGCTTGAAGATAAGGGCATCCTTTCTTTTGACGATCTGTATTCTAAAACAGGAATCCAATATCAGAAATTTAATACGATCTATCAGCTTGTGGCACTTCAAAAAGAGCATCCTGAATACATGGAGCAGGCAGAGAGCTTTCTCATGATTCCGGATTATCTTAATTATAAGCTGACAGGTATAAAGTCTAATGAATATACCAATGCTTCCACGACAGCGCTTGTGGATGCAAAGACCTGCGACTGGGACTATGAACTTATAGAAAAGCTCGGTCTTCCAAAGAAGATATTCGGTAAACTTTCAAAGCCTGGTACAAAGCTTGGAAGATTTACTCAGGAAGTCAGGAACTATGTAGGTTTTGACCTTGATGTGATACTTCCGGCTACCCACGATACAGGTTCTGCATATCTTGCTGTTCCTGCAAGGGATGACAAGGCAGTGTTCCTGTCATCAGGCACATGGTCACTTATGGGAGTTGAGAACAAAGAATCTATAACAAATGGCGAGTCTAAGGAAGCTAACTTCACCAATGAAGGTGGCTATAACAATACTTACAGATATCTTAAGAACATCATGGGGCTTTGGATGATCCAGTCTGTAAGGCGGGAGATCGGTGAGATTACAGGCACAAAGCCTTCTTTCCCGGAACTTATAGAAGCAGCTAAGCAGGCAAAAGATATTGACGTAGTGCTGGACGTTGATGATGCAAGATTCCTTGCACCTAAGTCAATGATAGAAGAGATAAAAAAGGCCTGTGAGGATGCAGGAGAACCACTTTCAAATGTCAGAGATGATAGTCCATCTGAAAAGAATGATTCGGATGGTAAAAAAATCGAAGGGTGCGAGGCAACAACTTGTCTTCCGGCAGGAACAGGCGAAGTTATGGCGGTTATCTATAATTCTCTTTCTGATGACTACAGAAGAACTGTAGAGACGCTTGAAAAACTTACTGGTAATAAATACACATCCATCAACATCGTAGGCGGCGGATCACAGGATATGTACCTGAACCAAAGAACCGCTCAGGCGACAGGACTTCCTGTGTTTGCAGGACCAACAGAAGGAACAGCTCTTGGAAACCTGATAGTGCAGTTCATATGTTCAGGAGAGTACAAGAATCTTCAGGAAGCAAGAGATGCAATAAAGAAGAGCTTTGATATTAAATGTATTGAAGACTAAGTGATATCAGTTGAATAGCTATATAGATAATAAGTATTTGATATAAAAACTATATTTAACAAACAACGAATAGAAAAATCGAAGCTACAAGCCTTGAATTAAGGCTAAAGGAGGAAAAATGAGTTACGCAGAAGCAAAAGAGATTTACGCCAGTTATGGCGTTGATACAGAAAAAGCAATTTCACTTCTCAGAAATAAAGAGATCAGCATCAACTGCTGGCAGGGAGATGATGTTGTCGGATTTGATAATCCAAATGGCGGAGCAGGAGATGGCATCGCAACAACAGGTAATTATCCGGGACGCGCCAGAACATTTGAGGAGCTCAAGGCGGATTTCCTTGAAGCTATCAGCCAGATTCCCGGCAAGAAGAGGATCAATCTTCATGCCTGCTATGCAATCTATGATGACGAGCATCCATGGGTGGACCGCGATGAGCAGACATATGAGCACTTTAAGCCATGGGTTGATTTTGCCAAGGAGCATAACCTTGGAATCGACTTCAATCCTACTATTTTTTCACACAAGATGATGGTTGATGGTCTGTCACTTTCATCTCCAAAGAAAGAGGTTCGTGATTTCTGGATCCGTCATGCGATTGCATCAAGAAGGATTGCAGAGAGAATTGGTCAGGAACTTAATGACATGGTACTGAACAATGTATGGATTCCGGACGGTTTTAAGGATATTCCTGCTGACCGCCTTACACCAAGACTTCGTCTTAAGGACTCTCTTGATCAAATCTTCGCAGAAAAGTGTCCACACGTTATTGATACTGTAGAATCCAAGTTCTTCGCAATAGGTGTTGAGAGCTATACAACAGGATCTAACGAGTTCTATATGAGCTATGCAGCAACTCACCCCGGCGTATACAACCTTCTTGACATGGGACATTATCATCCAAGTGAATATGTAAGCGACAAGATTCCTGCGCTTCTTCCATTTTTTGATAAGATCCCGCTCCATGTGACAAGACCTGTTAACTGGGATTCAGACCACGTAGTTCTACTTCAGGACGAGCTTATTGAGGTCATGAAGGAAGTTGTAAGGAACGATGCCCTTGATAAGGTAATCCTTGGCCTTGACTTCTTCGATGCGTCTATTAACAGAGTAGCAGCCTGGGTTATCGGAACACGTGCTACACAAAAAGCCCTTCTTTTAGCCCTTCTTCAGCCAAATGAAGAGCTGAAGAAAGCTCAGGATGATGCAGACTATACTAAGCGCCTTATGCTTTCAGAAGAGATGAAGTCACTTCCATGGTCCGACGTTTGGACAGAGTACTGCAAACGAGAAAGCGTCCCTGCTGATAAGTCCTGGTACGACGAGATCAAGCGCTACGAACAAGAAGTGCTTTCAAAGAGAGCATGAAGTTTGAATACATTAAAAAGTAAATATCATAACTATAAACAATTCAAACTTTCTATTTGTATTTGGAACTAGAGTGTTACAGGCAGATGGCATGATCATCCGAATTCAATGGAAAGTTTGAAAAACACAAAGGAGGAGAGATTTATGGCAAATCGTATCGTACTTAACACAGTTTCTTATCATGGAAAGGGCGCAATCGCTGAAATCCCCGGCATTGCAAAGCGTGAGAACTTCACAAAGGTTTTCGTATGCTCAGACCCTGACCTTGTAAAATTTGGAGTAACAGCTAAGGTTACAGACCTTCTCGATAAAGAAGGCATCGCTTACGAGCTCTTTTCCGGAATCAAACCAAATCCAACAGTAGAGAACGTTGTAGAAGGCGTTGAAGCATATAAGAAGGCAGGCGCTGACTCTATCATAGCTATCGGCGGCGGATCATCCATGGATACAGCTAAAGCTATCGGTATCATCATAACAAACCCTGAGTTTGCTGATGTTCGTTCACTTGAAGGCGTAGCACCTACCAAGAATCACGCTGTAAAGACAATCGCAGTTCCTACAACAGCCGGTACAGCTGCAGAAGTTACTATCAACTACGTAATCACAGATGTTCAGAAGCAGCGCAAATTCGTATGCGTTGACGAGCATGATATCCCTGCATATGCAGTTATCGACCCAGATATGATGAGCTCAATGCCTAAGGGACTTACAGCTGCAACAGGTATGGATGCCCTCACACACGCTATCGAAGGCTACACAACCAAGGGTGCTTGGGAGCTTACAGATATGTTCCACTTAAAGGCTATCCAGCTCATCGCTGATAACCTTAGAAAAGCTGTTGAGAACGATCCTGAAGGACGCGAGAAGATGGCTCTTGCCCAGTACATCGCTGGAATGGGCTTCTCAAACGTTGGTCTTGGAATCGACCACTCTATGGCTCACACACTTTCTGCTCACTATGACACACCTCACGGCGTAGCATGCGCTATGTTCCTTCCAATCTCCATGGAATACAACCGTGACTACACAGGCGAGAAGTACAAGGAGATCGCTAAAGCTTTCCATGTAGAGGGCGTTGATAACATGACACAGGAAGAGTACCGTGATGCTGCCATCGCTGCTGTTAGAAAGCTTTCACAGGATGTAGGAATTCCGGAAAAGAACGAGAAGATCAGAGAAGAAGATCTGTCACAGCTTGCAGATGACGCACTTGCAGATGCATGCTGCCCAGGTAACCCAAGAGAAGCTACAAAGTCTGACGTACTTGCTATGTTCAGAAAACTC
>JAEEGH010017940.1_pt1 | contig 15016 bp, 12 predicted proteins | sample 9134181 | NCBI WGS metagenome assembly JAEEGH01 (sample SAMN16246544, study PRJNA631951) | gut metagenome | biome: gut microbiome; feature: rumen; material: DP-attached | host: Bos | place: Iran: Karaj | collected 2018-10 | reverse complement strand
GCTATTACTCGCTCAAGGACCTTTGGCATACTCTTCAACTCTGCTGGCGATACCCCTACAAGCCATAGACACCAACGCTTTTTGTTGTTGATGAATTCCACGCTGCCGATCAATCGCTTGATATATTTTTCAGAAGTGGGCTCTGCTTTAATGAAGGAATCATAATCCGCATCGTCAATGATGAGATTTCCGCCGTCGGCAGGACGGTTACCGACTATCATTGATGGCACATCGCATATAGGATCATTAACACTATCAATGAAAACGTTATCAGCATCAATAAGATAACCGTTAATATTGCGAGCCGTTATGGCCTTGGAATCCTTATCGAATATCCTCTTTAGGGTTGCAGAAGAACCGGTGGAGAACCCTATGATGACACAATGAACATGAGCCTTGAGTGAAGCTTCACTATCCCATATGAAAGTATGCCACGCAAAATCAATATGGAGATTGAATCGCGTCATAAGAGGACGCCATATTGCTGCCACCTGTTCACCCTGCGTAATACTATTCGTGGATACCAGTGCAGCCTTGATTCCAGGATTCTCTTTCATCATACCGGCAGACTTGAAATACCAAGCAGCCACATAGTCCACCTTTCCAGCCGTCTTATATGGTTTGCCTCTCTCATCTACAAGTATGCTAAGCATATCATCTTTCTGGCTTTCAGACTGAAGAGAATATCCAATGAACGGCGGATTACCCATTATATAGTTCAGCTCACAAGCCGGCACAACCTCATTCCAATCCATCCTGAGTGCGTTGCCCTCATGGATATTGTTGTAGGTCTTCAGCGGCAGCGGATCCAAGTCTACACCCACAATGCCACTCGTCTCCCTCATCATCTGGCTCTCTGCAATCCACAGAGCCGTCTGGGCAACGGAACAGGCATAGTCGTTAATCTCAATCCCGTAGAACTGTTCTATGGAAACTTTGATTGGATTATGCAGCTGTCCCATCACCATCACTCCGCCATAGATAATCCTAATGGCCTCATTCTCCAAGCGGCGGAGGCAGGTATAAGATTCTGTCAAAAAGTTACCAGAGCCGCAAGCAGGGTCGAAAAACTTAAGACTAGCCAGTTTATCCTGATATGCAAGGGCCATTGTCTTCTGATTCTTAGCCACCTTCTCAGCCTTGATCTCGGCCAGTTCTGCTTTCAGGTCGTCCAGAAATAGCGGGTCGATGACCTTGTGGATGTTCTCGATGCTGGTATAATGCATTCCACCCGCCCTTCTGGTCTCCGGATTCAAGGTACTCTCGAACACGGCGCCAAAGATTGTGGGGCTGATCAGACTCCAGTCAAAATCATCACTTGCTCTCTGCAGGATAAGGTTCCGGATTTCATCTGTAATCCTCGGAATCTCGATGCTTCCGGCGAACATGCCGCCGTTGACATACGGGAAGGCCAGCAGTTTCTCGTCCTCGTAAGGGTCGCGGTCTTCGGGCTTCTGGTCCAGGATGCGGAACAGCTTGATAAGCTTCTCCCGGAATTCCCCTGCGCCAAACTGCGCCATGTAGTCATGGAACATATTCTTGCTCCCGAAGATACCGGCATCTTCGGCAAAAAGGCAAAAAACCAGACGGACACAAAGCTTATTCAGGGATTTCTGGCTTTCCTCATTGTCCGGATCCTTGTATTGGGCGAGGAACTTATCGTACAGGACACCAACTATTTCGCCCGCCTGGATAGATACCTCCAGTTCCTTCTTTATGCTGGCGTTGGAATCATCGACAAGAAAGCGCAGGCGGTGGTATTCTTTCTCAAGGTTTTCCAGCAGAATAATCTCCGGCTCTCCCTGCGGCTTCTCCATATCATACACATCAAACTCCCTGAAATTGCAAATCACAATCCAGCGGGGACGGTCTGAATATGGGAGTTCTTCTGCATAGCGTTTTGCCTGACGGTAGGGAGTAAGGGTGGTTCCGTCGCTCTGGGGAATCGGCGTTTTAAGGTCTTTTTCTACTGACTTCTGTTCGATGAGTACGTGAGTCGGCTTGATATATGCGTCGATAAAGCTGGTGTTGGACAGCTTTACCCTGTTTTCGAAGGAGATAATGCTGAAAGGGTCTTCCACTTGAAGAACCTTTTGCAAAAGCTCCATCCAGAAAGGCTGACTCTGCCCTTTTTCGTAGCCCTGTCCTTTCCACTTGGCTGCGAATGCTTTCGCCGCTTGACGCTGTTTGGTATCTGTGCTCATCGATATTAAGTTCTGCTAATCCAACAAATTTAGCAAAAAAACTACGTTATTCACAGACACCGGCCCGAAAAAGCTGAAACTCTTACTGATTAGCTGATTGTCTCTGGGTGCGCAAATTCTTCAAGGAACTGCCACGGAGTGCAGACCCGGGGCAATGACGCATCGGCACGAAGGCCTTTCTTTATCGAATAGTCCTTTGTGTTGCGGGTAATAATAACATCGCAGAGCCCCTTTGAGGCACATACTGCCTGTAAAAGATCTTCGAAATCCCTGCCCTTGAGATAAATTGCCCTTTGCAGCATGTCGGAATCCATAGGCAGGACCTCAACCATCGTCGAGAGGAACTTCAAATTGACCGTGGCCATATCCTGCCCCACGGTTTTCCTGTACACATAAGCCACATTGATCATCGTAAGGACCGACACGCAGATAGACAGTTTTCCGGCCTCCTGCAATTCAAAAATGCGCCCGCAGGACACATATCCATCCCTTTCCAGAAGTAAATCCAGAAGGATGTTAGTATCTAAAAATACTTTCATCTATTTGGAAAGGATATATTGAAGACGGTCGTCATCGATCATTGTGGGATCCATCTTCCCGGGTTTGGTGGATCCGGCCAGCCTTGCAACCGACGCAGAGGTAAACGTAACCCCCTCGGAGGCATCGCGCTCCCTTGCAGCCTTCTCAAGCATATCTTCAATAAGCCTCTTAAGGGAGACCTTCTTCTTAGACGCCTCCGCACTTAATGCATAAAACACCGGGGCCTTTATGTCTATGAGTTTTCTTATTGCTTCCATATATATTTTTTGCAAATATATATATAAATCACAATAAAACAAAACTGGCAGGGAAGGTATCGACCGGCGGGCTCACCCTGGACTTATTGTTGGGAAAACAGAAAAAGTGGGGTATAACGGTTCCGCTGTTTCCGTTACTTATACAATTGAGTAAATCGGACTCTACAGATAATATTATAAATTGAAGCAAGGCCGCCAGGAGATCCTAACGGCGACAAATACGTTGACTTGACCTGGAGACCAGACTACTGAAGGTCTATTATCACATTGTCCGGAGGTGTTGAAGGGACAAGGAACATGACATAATAAACCGGAAGGTATGTAATCAGACCCTCCTGAAGGATTTCTCTCCCATTACACAGGACATATGCCCTTTTGACACCATAGTCTGAAGTATTCACGAAGTGGTCGAGGGACGCATGCTGGTCATAATCCTTCCCCGATTTTACCTCGATGGGGACGACGGACAAACTGTCATAATCATTGACAAGGAATTCGACTTCCCCTTTCTTCTTGTTGTCATAGTAGAACAGTGGGAAACCATGTGCGGAGAGTTCGCTGCATACAGCCAGCTCATAGACGGTACCGAGATTGACTCCATTCTGATCATCCATTACCGCGGCTATATTATATTGATACAGAAGCCTTGTCAGTAGTCCCACATCATTGAAATAGAGCTTCAGCAGGTTCTTGCTTTCAGACTCATCCAAAGGGAACTTCGGATTGGCTATGGCTCTTACTTCATTGCAGATTCCGCTGGCCACCAGGTAATCGAATTCGTCCTGGTACTGGGAAGCACGGGCTTGTTTCTTATCCTCGATCTGGTTGAACCGGACACGTTTCTTCTTGTTCTCCAAATAGGACGGGACCAGCTCATATATCCGTTCAATCTTCAGCTTATGCTCCTTGTCATACTGGCTGGCATCTCCCTTATAGAGCTCGTACACTTCCTTCTGGGCACCACGGACCTGAACGATGTTCCTAGTCTGAACAAATGTATTCACAGCATCCGGGAGCCCGCCGACCAGAAGATACAGCTTGAAATACTCCATCATCTGACGATGGAGTGCTTCACTCAGCGGGACCTTCTTTTCAAAACAATCGCGGGCGTGGTTGATGAATTCCTCTCCCACATTGTTGGCCCACAGGAATTCCTCGAAATCCAGCTGATACATCTTCACAATCTCGATTTTTCCGCCCGGCTTGGACAGGGTCTGATTCAAGGCGATGCCCAGCTGGGAGCCACTGACTATATACGTGAACCGGTCATCCTGCTTGAGAAATTTAAGAAGTGTAAGCATCTCCGGATAGGCCTGGATCTCGTCCAGGAATACAAGCGTACTTTCTTTGTCTTTCATCCGGTCTCCGGCAATAGTGCTCAGGCGAAGATAGAAGTCATCCTTTCCGCGTGTTCCTTCAAACACACGGTCTCCTTTCTTGTCTTCAATCAGGTCTATCTCGATATAGTTGGCAAAACGTTTTTGCCCCTCATGTCGGATGATATACGATTTACCTATCTGGCGTGCTCCATTGAGGACAAGAATCTTGTTTGAGCCATTCTCCAGATAATCAGCAATTTTCTCTTGGATTTTTCTACGGAGCATACACTTTTCTCTTGATATAACAACCGCAAATATACACTTTTCTAAACAAATTGCAGTATAAAAAATACATTTTTCTTAATAACCGTGCAGCAAACTGTACTGCTCGCTGGAGTATGAATTCTGCGAAATAATGGGTATCTTTGCCATTATTTTTGGTAAAAAGATGAATCTTAAGAACGTAAAATTTTACCTCATCGGCCTGCTGGCCTTGGTGGTATTTGCCTGCCGTCCGGACAATGTTCCGCAGCCGCCGGCACCTCAGACAGAGTGGATATCCAGAGCCGACGGATTCCAGCAGAATTATACCCTGGATCAGATTGTGGTCCTGAGCCGCCACAACATCCGCTCCCCGCTTGTGAGCAAGAACTCTGTTCTTACCAGGCTCACCAACAGCAATTATCAGTGGTTCCAGTGGGAAGGACAGCCCAGTCACCTCACCGCCAAAGGCGACAGACTGGAGGCAAAAATGGGCACATTCTTCAAAGAATGGCTTCAGAAAAAGGGTTTCGTCTATTCTCCAGGCAGCGGATCCTTCCGTTTCTATGCCAATGCAAAACAGCGCTGCCAGACAACGGCAAGGAGTTTTGCCGATGCCCTTCTTCCCGGCCAGAATGCCGAGGTGGAGATGAAAGTGGCGTTCGACACTATGGACCCCGTCTTCCATCCCCAAATTACCAAGCTGTCCGACAGTTTCGTTACCAAGGCCCAGGGCGAGATAGCTGAGAGATTCGGAGACCTCAACACTCCCATCGCAAGCTCTTTTGCCCTGTTGGAACGCGTCATCGACATTACCAACTCCCCGGCATATCCGGACACCACCTCTTTCAGTCAGTTCCCCTCCAAGGTTTCCTTCAAAATGAACGCGGAGCCCTCTATGAGCGGAGGCCTGAAGATGGCCTGCACTGTGTCTGACGCCCTCTCCCTTCAGTATTACGAGGAAACCGACGACTACAAAGCATCGTTCGGCCACAACCTCAGTTTCGACGACTGGGTTCAGATTTCATCCGTGAAGGAGTGGTATGGAGACGTCCTTTTCACCGCCCCGTCCGTGTCGGTTAACGTTGCGCATCCTCTTCTGCAGGAAATCCTCAGCGAGATGCAGAAAGAAAAGCGCATCTTCACTTTCCTTTGCGGTCATGACTCAAATGTGGGGAGCGTCCTCGCCGCACTTGAAGCGGAGGAGGTGGACCTTCCCGGTTCCATCGAGAAGCGCACGCCGATTGGCTGCAAGCTGGTATTCGAAACCTTCACCGGCAAAGACGGCGCCAGGTATGCCGACATTCTGCTTGTCTATGCAACGGCGTCCCAGCTTCGCTCAGAGGCTTCCCTCTCCTATTCCAACCCTCCCGCAGGAGTGAGGATCCCGCTCAAGGGGCTCAAGGCCAATGCCGATGGTCTGTACAGCCTCTCCGACGTGTACGGGCGCCTGTCCAAGGCTATCGACGCCTATGACAGCCTCTAGAAGCAGTGTACATTTGATACGACGCTTTTACTCCAGATAGCGCCGCCTAAGGGTTTGGATGTCGTCATCAGTAAGGCCGATGGGGCCCTTCAGATAGGCCTCCATCGAGCCGTATAGCCGGTCCACCTGTTCCAGGGTTTTCACAAAGTTTTCGGTGTTTGCACCCATAAAGGACTTCACCACGTTCACCTCTTCCTCCTTGCCGCCCCAGAAGCGGACGCGCCTGGAGTACTTGCGCACATCGGCCTCATAGACCCGGTTGGTAGCGTCGAAATCGGCCACAATTGTTTCACGGGAGGCCCCCAGCGCCGCAAGAATCAGGGCCGATGCTATCCCCGTTCGGTCCTTCCCCTGGGTACAGTGGTATAGGACGGCGCCTTTTTCCGTGGCAAGGATTTCCCTGAAAAATGCGGAGAACCGTGCCTGGCATTCGTGGTCGAAAACAAGGGTGGGATACATTGACGCCGCCACTTTCCTTGCCTTTTCGTTGAAGGCGGCCATGACGATTATCTTCCTGATGTCGAACTTCTTATGGCGGGTGAACTTCCTTTTTTCCTGCTCTATAGCCTGGTCGGCCGCGTTCCCGGAGGCGTCCACCGGGAGGCTTATGTACTCCGCTCCCGGAATCGTCCTGTTCTGTTTGCCCTTCTTCTCTTCGTCCCTACGGAAATCGATAACTTTGACAACGGGAAGGCCGGAGAGGTAGCGGATGTCCGCGTCGGTGGCATCGGCAAGGTGGGCCGCCCGCAGAAGGAGGCCTTCCTTTACCCGCAGATTGCCCGGGACAGGAAGTCCTCCCAGGTCTCTGGCGTTGACAATGCCTTTCAGAACTTGCATATGAGGCGGCGTATATGGACGGCAAAAAAGAGCCTTTCCGGCAGGCTGGACTTCTGGAACTCGTAGCGGAGCACCATATCCAGGCAGGCGAACCTTGCGGCCTCATCGTCAAATTCCGCGTGGTCTTCTTTCCCGGTATACTCTTTGGCAAAGGCGTCCCAGAAAAGGCGGAGCTGGGCCTCGGTCATATGGAAGATGTCCTGAACCTGCTTCATGGAAGCGTAGGTATTGCAGATATGGTAAAGGTGGCCGATGTCGAACATCGGGTCCCCGTAACCAAAGCGGTCAAGGTCTATCCAGTAGCACTTTTCTCCCGCCAGAATCAGGTTTCCGGTATTGAAGTCCCCGTGGCTGCAGGTCTTTACGTCCCGTATGGTATTGGCAAAAGCTCTAAGGACGGCCTTGTTCTTTTTGCCGATGAACTGCACCTTCTCCACGGCCCTGAGCAGCTGCTCCTTACGGCTGGGAAAGAAATCCGTATTGCAGGTTGTGGAGAACAGCTCCCTGCCTTTCGCACACATAAGGCGGGCCATTTCCTCTATGCGCTCCGGCTGGTCGTGGCAGATTCGGGAAAGGGATTTCTTTTCCTTTATGCGTTCCGATATGGTTGCAAAGGCATCGCCAACGCGCACCATTTCCAGCATCTTGGGGACGGATATGCCAAGGGCGTCAACGGCCCTGGACACGTCGAACTCTTTCTTCACCGCCTCAAAGGTATTTAGGCCGGGTTTGTTCACCTTGAGTATTACGTCCGGCCGCTCCGGATTTTCATATGTGGTTCCGTTTCCGCCCTGCCCGGTCGCGTGCCAGGCCGTAAGGTCTATCTGGGGATAATCTGCCATAACGCTAAACTTTTTGACTGAAACAAATATATATAAAATCTGTCGATTTTAGGCCCGTTGTATAAAAATCAAGACCGCTGTCTTATCTTTGTAGGCGAGCGGTCGTCGCCATCCGGCGCGCCGCAAAGTTCTAATGTGTAACGGGCATGGTGTCCCAAAAATTGTTATGCCTATGCGACAAGTATGCGGTCTTGACGTCCACAAAGATAGCGTCTTTGTGTGTATTCTCAATGAGAAGGGCGTTGTTTTTCAAGAAAAATTTGGCGTATTGACTCCTGAACTAGAGCAACTGGCTGCCAAACTACAGGAATTGGATGTCGGTGAGGTGTGTATGGAGAGTACGAGTGTGTACTGGATGCCAGTTTGGCGCGTGCTGGAACCTTATGTTGCCGAGATGAAGTTGGTCAATCCATACTTCATCAAGCAATTGCCAGGGAAAAAGAGCGATGTGAAAGATGCAGAGTGGATAGCCACCTGCCTTCTCAAAGACCTTATCCGCGGCAGTTACGTTCCTGCTGACATTATCCAGCAACTCCGTCAGTATGATCGACGCATCTCAGACTTGAATGCAGAATGTGTCCGTAAACTGGGGAAATTGGATGCCGCTTTGCAGCGTTGTAACATACGAATCAGCAACTATGTGTCAACTACGGACGGGAAAAGTTACAAGGAGGTCATCAGACTCTTGTCAGAGGGTATCAGAGACCCGAATGAATTGCTAAAAGTCATCCATAGTCGTACTGTTAACCGTGTTGGGAGAGATATCATCCTAGCATCGTTAACTGGCGTTTTCTCCGATACGGACATTGATATCATCCGCCAATTGCGTGAAGAGGTCGAACTCGCACAGCGCCACAAGGATGAATGCCAGTCGAAGATGGATGCCATTTGCCAGCAACACTTTCCGAAACAGTTGAAGAACCTTCAGACCATACCTGGAGTCAAGGGGCGTTCTGTTACTGCCATCATTGCAGAAGTTGGTTCAGACGTGTCATCATTCCAAGATGCCGCCCATCTAGTGTCCTGGTGTGGACTGAAGCCACGCAACGAGGAAAGTGCTGGCAAAATAAAGGCGAGAAGTATTACGCATGGAAACAAGTATTTGCGAAAAACAATGATTGAGTGCTCATGGGGCGCCGCTAAAACACAGGGCTGCTTTCTCAATAAGTTCAGTTACTATCAGACGGTCGTCCGACGCAAGAACAAAATGAAAGTGCAAGTGGCAATAGCCAGAAAAATGCTTGTCGCTATCTGGCACGTGCTTCACGACAACGTCGCATATCGCGACTATACTCCAGATATTGCTCCAGCTGCCTAAACGGCCGGTTCAATATATACCGCACTCTGTAAGGTCACTATCTTTGTGGTGGTTTGACCCCGTAGAACAAATTGGCTAATGCTTTGTGCGGCTTAGGAGGCCTGTTTGAGACATTGATCTCGTAGAGGAAAGTTATTTATTATCATAGCGTTGCTCGCCAGAGAACAATCCCTGGTGAAAGTCAAATGTGCCCGCCTCGGCGCAGCGACGACCACCCGCCCACATAGGACAGCTGTCTTACTTTGATTTATAGAGGAAAGATAAGAAAAAAGTTCCATCTTTAATCACCCGCACCATGAACAAGAAAGAAAAAGGATTTTAAGCGGCTGTTCCTGACCAAGAAAGCAATTTGCCGAATTGAAAGGAGATAGTTATCTTTGTTACCAATATAAATGACCTATATGAAGCAGCATGTGCGCTGTAGGATTATTAACAGATAAGAATTCATAACTTTTCTGCATGATAAGAGAAAGCCTGAAGAACTATATTTATAATGAAATCATTCCAATGTATGCGGCCTTTGATAAGGCGCACCGGGAAGACCATGCTTTGACGGTCATTGAGCGTGCTATGTCGATGGGCAAGCAGTATGATATCAATGAAGAGATGCTCCTGACGGCAGCGGCGTGTCACGACCTTGGTCTCTCGGTTGACCGGAAAACGCATCATCTGGAAAGTGGACGGATAATCCGCGAGGATAAGCGGCTTTCCGAATGGTTCTCACCTGAGCAGATAGAGACTGTCGCCCAGGCGGCGGAAGACCACCGGGCATCGGCAAAAACGCTGCCAAGAAGCATCTATGGCCGTCTTGTTGCCGAGGCCGACCGCTTAATTGTTCCTGAAACCATCATACGCCGGACTGTCCTCTTCGGCCTTTCCAACTACCCTGAACTGGACAAGGAAGGCCACTGGAACCGCACGCTGGAGCATCTCCATGAGAAATATGCCGAAGGCGGCTATCTTCACCTTCTGATTCCTGGGTCGCCCAATGAAGCCCCCCTGGAGCAGCTGCGGGAGATTATCAAAGACGAGCCGCGGCTCCGGACCATCTTTGAATCAGTTTACGCAGAAGAATCATAGAGCCAAGTGCGCAGATATTATATAGTTTTTCGCGAACTTTGTTGTCTAACGGGTGTAGATTCGATTGTAAATGGATAACAAGGAACAAGCATTCACCCAATTGGTCCGCGAGCATAGGAGCACCATCTATTCGGTGTGCTATATGTTCTCGAAGGACACGGATGAGATTGACGACCTCTTCCAGGAGATACTGATCAGGCTCTGGAAGGGTTATGATTCTTTCCGCGCGGAATCCGATGTCCGGACCTGGATTTACAGGGTCTCGCTCAACTGCTGCCTCAATGCCGACAAGAAACGGCGCCGGGGCGGAGAGCGGGTCCCCCTGAGCGTGGACATCGACCCCTTTGAGGATACGGACGACCGGGCGCTGCAGACAAAGCGCTTGTACGCCCGCATCAACCAGTTGGGTCTGGTGGACCGCGCCATCATTCTTCTCTGGCTCGAAGGCCTGAGCTACGAGGAAATTGGGGCCATTATGGGCATTACGGTGAAGAATGTTTCCTTCCAGTTGCATCGAATCAAAGAAGAACTCAAAAAGTCCAATCTTTAATCACTCGTGCCATGAACAAAGAAGAACGTAATATTGATCAGGAACTGGAACAGATGCGGCAGGACTATGCTGTGCTGAAGCAGCGGTTCGACAAACAGCAGATCATCAACGAACAGTTGATACAGACTGCGATGAAAAAGGATGTGAGAAGGCTGTTCCTTTCAAAGAAAACTGTCCCGCTTGGGGTCGCGTGTTGCTTACTTGCGGTCATCTTGAGTTATGTGCAAGGTATGGCCTGGTGGGTTACACTTTCCCTTATCCTCTTTACTGTCGTTTCCATACCCGCTGTATATTGGGCTTATAAAGGTGTCCGGGAAGAAGAAATCTATAGTGGAGACATCCTGTCAACTACCGAAACCCTTCGTCGGTTCAAGGAGCGGTACATCGTCCTGGAGACAGGAATCTGTCTCTTTTTCTTCGCATTCGTCGTTGTTGCTGCAATCTATATGACATCAATGAATATCAGTACCGAGCTGATGTGGAGAAGAGGCATCCTCGTTGCACTTCTTTGTGTGGGGACACTAACCTTCGAGTATTTCTATGCCAAGCGGATTCTGAATGCCTGCGACGCTATTATCGAGCGTCTCAAAATTAAAGACGAATAAGATGGAAGATTATATCCTCAGAGAAATTGACCGCCTGGGCGAGATGCTGCTGCTGATTGCCCGCAGGCTGGGTCTCCTCGACGGCGATACGCCGGATTATTCCCTGACGGACGTCAGGGATGAGTTGGGCAAGGCCAGCCTGCCATTCGATCTCGATGCGGTCCTACGGCAGGAGAACCCCATCCTGTATCTTGTGGAAGAGTGCAAACTTTCCGACCACGGCCTGGAAACGTTCATAGACATCCTCTTTCATTCAAATATGGAAGAAGACCGGAAGGCCGCACTCCTGAAAGATGCTCTTGCATATCTGGATGGGAAGGGTTATTTCTCTTTCAGGCTTCACTCGTTGAGGAGTAGGTAAATACCTGTTTATCGGCCTCACGGTTCTACAGTCCGACAGAAAAATGCTCCTAACGTCCCTAAGAATGGGACGGTAGGAGCAAAAACACCCCCTAAACGCTCCTAATGTCCCTGTTTTTGGGACGATAGGCGCACTCTGCCAGTAGTAAGACACAAAAAAGACAGCGCCAAAGCTGTCTTTTTCCGTGCCTCGGGCGGTGACACAAATTCTAAATCGAGCTAAATCCAACTAAATGTAGATGAATTGTAAATCAGTAATTTATACGATTATTGATTTAATGGATTCCTAATCCGTGGGGCGGAAATTAGGTTTTGTGGGGCAAAGTTTGTATATTTGCCCCACGGACAATAAACGCTGCTGCGTATGGAAAAGATTATCATAGTTTGGAGATTCAAGGAAGGGGAGAAGAAGGCCAGGCTTCGCTTCCGTCTCCGGGAGGGAAGGGCTGTGGACGTTTTCCACAAGAGCAATATCATGGCTACGGTATCGGACTTGGACAAGTTTGAGGTGAACGGTGAGCTCAAGCCGCGCGTAACCATCTACAACAAGGATCTTTTCGAGGACATCCAGAACGAAAAGGCGCTCATCAAAAAGGCTTATAAGCAGATGGTCGATAAAGGAACCAGCATCACCAGCGCCAATCTGGAAGCCGAAATTCTGTCCCTGGCTACGCCGGCCGTGCGTCTCCCGGCCAAGGATAAGACCCTGGCGGCCCGCCTTTCCCGTTTTGTGGAGGAAGGTTACCGGGACGGTGTCTTTGGGCTAAGCCGTCTCAAGCACTATCGCGGCTCCGTCGGCAAATTGTCCAGATATCTGCGCATTCATCGGAAGAGCGCGCTGCCTTTCGAGGATTTTACTGCCGATATGTTAATGGATTACCGCATATTCCTTTTCGAAGAATACGAGTATGTGGATAAGTATCCGGCGGTCTATAAGGAGATGAAGAGCCGTGATATCCCCACAGAGCGGCGTAAAGGCAATACGATTGTGGGGGAAATGAAGTTCTTGCGCACCTTCTTTGCCGAGTTGGAGGATAAAGACGAAATAGGCAAGTCTCCTTTCCGGAAACTTGGTGCTGAAAGGCGCAAGATTGTGATGAAGACCACGTACGATGACCCTGTTTTCTTGCGCAAAGAGGAACTGCAGAAGGTTATGGCGGCCGAAGTACCGGATTCTCTGAAGGAGACCAAGGACGCGTTCGTGCTTCACTGCGCCATCGGTTTCCGTATCGGCGATTTCCAGCGTATGATGATGGACAATGTGAGTGTTTCGCCTGACGGGATACCTTATATCCATTATCTGCCACAGAAGACAAAAACCCGGCAGAGCGACAATCACGAGATTGAAACTCCGTTGATGCGCTTTGCCCTGGATATCATCAAGCGGACGGAGTTCAATCTGCCGATACTTCGCTACCCTTCTGGGAAGAGTGGATACAACAAGAAAATCAAGAAACTGCTGGAAGCGGTAGGCATTGACCGGAAGGTGGCCGTCTTTGACGAGGCTGCCGGCGAAAACAAGTACGTGCCGCTCTATGAAGTGGGAAGCAGCAAACTGGCCCGCAAGACGCACGTAGACCTGATGAACAAGGTCCAGGTGAATATGTATGCTGCTGGCCTGCACCGCGAAGGCGGCAAAGCCGTGAAGCGCTATACTATGATGGAACTCAAGGACCGCTTCGCCCTGATGTGTGTGGCGTTCGGGGAGAAGGAGTATAAGGTGGATGAGAATCTTTGCGTCTTTGTTTGAGTTTGCTTGCTATTTTTCTGCCCATTGATATACAATTATTTAACAGATTATTGTTTCTTTTTTATTGTATTGATTTTTGTTTTCTGCCCAATATTATTTATCTTTGTGAAAACTGAAATGAGATGAGTACAATTATAGAATTGCAAAAGCTTCGGGAGCGAGAAGATCACATAGAGTTTAAAGAGGCCAAGCACAATTTCCCGTTTGCCGGAGGAGAAAGGAAAGAGGCTAAAGAACGTCGGCATTGTGTCCTTGGATATGTCGTTGCGTTGGCCAACGAGCGTGGCGGGAGATTAGTGCTCGGAATGGCAGACAAGTACCCACATGCGGTTGTCGGCAGCGATTTTGCGCAGGATGAAGAAGGGCAGCTTGTGGATGAAATCTATAAACGGCTCTACATACGTGTTCGCACGGAAGTCCTTTTTGAGAATGGCAAGCGTGTCCTTGTGATAACAACACCCTCGCGTCCTGTCGGTAAAGCTCTTCGTTTTGAGGGGGTTCCTTTGATGCGGACGGGGGAAAGTCTGCGTGACATGGATGACGCAGAGTATCTGTCTGTCATTCAAGAGCAGGATCCGGATTTCTCGGTCAAGACTTGTGAAGGTTTGAGTCTTGAGGATCTGGATGATGATGCTATTGCCAAACTGCGTCAATTGATTTATGATAAACGGAAGAAAGCTGACATCCTGACGGTTCCGTTAGAGCAAATGCTGTCAGATTTAAACCTGATGACACCTGAAAACAGAATCACCTTCGCGGCTCTTATCCTCATCGGCAAGACTTCCGCCATTGAACGCAATCTTCCACAAGACAATGTAGTTGTTGAGTATCGGAACAATCGTTCTCTGGATCGTTATACTGCTAGAAAAGAATTCCGTTATCCTCTAATCCGGGCCGTGGATGAAATCTGGGAATATATCAGCCACCCGGCGAGCAATCCTTTACTCCATGTTAACGATATGCCTCGTATTTTGGATGTTCCGGGCTTTAACGAAGAAACCATTCGGGAAGCTATTCTTAATGCGTGCGTGCATAGAAGTTTCCAGATGCCTGGAGACATTCTGATTAAGATTTACCCCGATAGTTTTGAGATTACCAACCCGGGAGGATTCCCCTTCGGTGTCAATATCGGGAATATCCTGACTGTGAATAGCTCGCCTCGCAATCGCCTTCTTGCAGAAACGATAGAAAAGACAGGTCTGATTGAACGGTCCGGACAGGGCGCCGATATCATGTTTCGAAATTGCGTGGCCGAAGGCAAGCCGCTGCCGGATTATAGTGAATCGGATGATTATCAGGTGTCTCTCAGGGTTAAGGCTGTGATTGAGAACCCCAGGCTTTATATCTTCTTACATGATTGGGATGTTGAACTCAACGCCTTTGAGTTATTGAATCTTTATTACATAAATAAAGGTGTTGTGGATAGCTTATTCATGAATAGTTTATCCAGATTGTTGGAAACCGGAGCAATCTGCGAAGACGATTATTTCCGTTACACGCTTGGAAACACCTACTTCTCGTATGCCTATCACGATAGGACCGAAATCTTTGGGGCGGATACCATTCGGGTGGTTTATTGCTCAAGAAAGCGAACTGGATCCGCGGCA